>Ga0214917_10004118_pt1 | contig 16384 bp, 14 predicted proteins | sample LL_1208_BB_MetaG_FD_177983 | JGI IMG/M metagenome (GOLD analysis project Ga0214917, IMG submission 177983) | Freshwater microbial communities from Lake Lanier, Atlanta, Georgia, United States - LL_1208_BB | ecosystem: Environmental > Aquatic > Freshwater > Lake | place: USA: Georgia | collected... | reverse complement strand
ACCCTTTCTATTCGTTGTTAGTCGCAAGCCACAGTTCTGCTCAGGGGAGGGCAGGCTGGCTCTTGCTACCAGTCTTATACACTGCACGGGGCTGGTCGGTCCGTGTCAGGAATTTAGTATGTACCGCTTGTTGATATGCCTAGAGAACCTCTGGCTAAACCAGACTGTCCACTAAATTCGGCTATTTCTCTTTCAATTAAATTTTTACGTTTACGCTGTGCTGAAGCAAGTGTATTAAATACATCTTGCTCTGCTTCTGCCAAACCAAACCCTGGCATTGTTGTGCTATAAATCCCAGATAACTTTTCAGCCGTTGGTAATATATCAGCAATAGTTGCATAGCCACGCTGTGCTTCAACCTGAGTAACACCTTGTCTAGCCAACTGCTCAGATACAGCAACTCCAGGTTGTAGACCTTGTAGCCTGGCTGCTGCTCCAATTTCTGCTGCAGTCACTTGTGTTTGAATTTTAGGAAATTGCTGATTAGGGTCAAGAACATAAGCAACCAGGTCAGTATCTCCAATGCCATAATAATCACGTAATGTTCTGGCTATTGCTGGGTCTGCATTACGAACCCTCTGGACAGCAGTAACTACACGATTAGAAAGTTCTACTGGAGATACGTCATTAGAAATAAACTGGCTAACATAGTCATCAGTATCAAATTGATTAAGACCATATGCTCGTAAAGTCTGACGATAACCATCTTCTAAATTAAGATATTCAGCGGGAGTAAGAACCTGTAAACCTTTTTTAATACGGTCTTCATTTGCTTTAAATCTACGTTTATAATCTTCTGTTTCTTGCAAAGCCAGAGTAATTGTAGATTCAGTTGCTCCTTCTTGAGCAAGACGTTTAATTGTAGGAATAAGTCCTGTAAGATTGTATCGTGTAAATCTATCAGTAAGAATATTCATAATAGATTCACGTTGCATCTGTTGGTCTTTTTCGCGCTGCGCTTGAGCCTCAGCATATTGTTTTGCCAAAATATCAGCAGCACCCATACCGCCAGCAGCAGGAGTTCCTGGCAAAAATACATTACCAGCAGTATTGATGTTACCTGCAGCAGCCGTTGCTCTATTTAATGCATCCAAAGCAGCCTTTGCTGCTGCTGCTTTAGCAGCATCTGCTGCATCTTGCGCTGCTTTAAGAGCAGCCTCTAATCTAGCCCTTTCAGCGGCAGCATCTGCTGCTGCTTTAGCCGCTGCAGCCTCTGCATCCGCCCTTGCTTTTGCTGCTGCTGCTTCTGCTGCTTTTCTTGCTGCTTCAGAAGCATCTAACTCAGCCAAAATTCTTGCTTTTTCTTCGCCTTCACGGGCTAATTGAGCAAGACGTTCTGCTTCTGCAAGAGCAGCCTCTGCTTCTTTTGCGGAAGCGGCTGCTTGAGCATCATAATTAACTGAAGATACAGGTACTGGTCTATCTTTTTCTTCTCCCATACGAAATCTGCCAGGGTCAAAAGAAGGTACAGGTACTTGATTTCTTTCTTCTAAAAATTCTTCTACTGCTATCTTAGTAGGATTTCTTTTTATAGCCACTATACAAGCCCCATATCACTAAGTACTTTATAAGCAAGGTTATCCACAGTAGTTCTTGCATTGTTAGTAAGTTCCCATTCAGGGGTCATACGTAATTCTCTTTCAAATTGCCACAATGGTTTAACTGCTGGCTTGCCATCTTTATCTACATACTGTAAAGCAGCACGTAATCTAGGGTCATCATATGTTATAGAATCTGCATCTTTTTCAAGAACGCTAGCCATAGCACCTTTGTAAGCAGAAGCCAAAGAATCTACAGATATACCAGCCTTAATCTGGTCTGAATATCCAGGAAAAGCACTGGCTGCTAGATTACGAACTTCATCTTCAATATCTTCTGTAGTTGTAGTACCAAGAAATAAATCTTGTGATTTTTGCGCCCAGTATTTATCATCTAAATATTTACCTACACCAAATGAGTTAGCGTAGTTTTTAAGAGATGCAGTATCGCCTAATACCGCTCCGCCATACCCAGTTACTAAATTAGAACTAACTATAAGTTGTTTTAATTGGTCCTCTGACATACCAGAGTCATAGGCTTTAACTGCTAAACCTTCAAATAATTTAGCATCCATCTTAAGTCCTGAAGCCACAAGACTCTTACGAGTAGCCAACTGATACTTATCTAGTCCATCTGCGTAAACACCAGGCTGTGATGTTTTAGCCTGTATTCTGGCTCGAGCGGTAAAGTTATTGTTGCGGTAAAAATTACTTTGCAGAATAGCAGCCTGCATACCATCGTAATTACCCTGAAGGTATAACTGCCAAGCCTCTTCAAGTTTACTATCAATCCCTTTAAGGGCAAGAAGCATTTGTATTTGTTCAGTTATTTCAGGATTTGCAAGACCAGCATTTTTTGCTTGAGCAGCAAGTTGGGCTGCCGTTAGTACGCCTGGTTCAGCCATTACATACCACCACCCAATACTTTTTGAAGTTCATCCATAAAGCCAAATGCTTGACGGCGTTCATATTCAAGAGGATTTTCTGCTTTAAGTTTTTCTTGTAATTCTAAACCTTCGCGTTGTTGGTCAAAACCACCAGTAGTTCTTGTTTGAATTTCTCCGCCTACTTTTTCTCGTGTGGTTAATATTCCTTTTTTAATAATTTTATTAAGTTCTTTAAACTTACTTGCACGTTGTTCATCATTTGGTTTGCGCCCAATAGTTTCAATATAAATCTGGTCTATAAAAGCATTAAGTTCTGCTTCACCTATATCTTGAAAAGTACGGGTAGGAGTAAATCCGTCTCCTTCTCCCCCCTTACCTGTTCCAATTAATTTTAGTGAATACTCAAGAAAGTTTGGCGGCTCTTGACCAACACCAGTTGTGTTAAAAGCAACTGCTGCTTTAGAATACTCAGAAAGTAAACTTGCAAAACCAGCATTAAAATCATTTGTTAAAGTATTTTTTGTGTTATAAGTATCTTTGCTAATTGCTTTATTTTTATATAGTAATTCAAATACAGCATCAAGTTGACCAGTGCTTTTTAAGTCATCAAGTGCTGCTTTTTTTACTTTATCATAATTATCAGAAACTTCAACACCAGCAGAACCATAATAAAGATAAACTTTATTATTATTTTTTCCTGCTAAATATGTTTCGCCAGTATCTGGGTCAGTTACTATCTGTAAATTATTTTCTTCTATTACTTTAAGTAAAGGATTAGTCTCAGCAAATGGTCTAGAACTTAAAGGAACTGAACTTCCTTTACTTCCAGTATTTTCTATTTCGGTTACACCACTTTTCCATCTTTCGTAAGTAACAGTATTAACAGAAACTGTTTCTTCTTTTACAATTTTCCATTTTTTCTTTACATTATCCCAAACAAGAACGTTGTCTGTGCCAAAAAGTGTTTTTGCACGTTTAAGGTCTTCTTTGCTAGGCTCAGGTATTTTTACTATTTCAATTGCCATTTTATACCCTATACGTGTCTCGTGAGTAATAATCCAGAATGGTCTGGAACACTGCTCGGTTGGCTTCTTTGACTATTAAATCACCCTCAAGTAAATCTGCTATAAGTGCTTCAATTTCTGCTTTGCGTTGACGTTTTGTGTCAGCAAAATTACTTGTGTCTTTTAATCTTGGGTCTTGAGAAATCTGAATAAAGTTTCTTATTTGGCTAATAGCAATTGCTATTTTAGAGCGACTTGCTTCAGGAATATTAAATGAAGTATCTTGAACCATTTGCTCAAGCGCTTCAAACATTATTGTTTCACTAGCAATTTCAAATCCACCGCCAGTAATAACTGCATCTAAAAAAGGATTGGCTGCTTTCATATATTGTCTTTCAGCCGTAGCATTTGCAATAATAGCCCTTCTAGCGCTAGGGCTTACAGTCTTTTCTAAATCTTCTTTTTCTCTACGTGCAATATCATAGTAAGTACGCTTGTCTTGAGCAGTCATTACATCTAGATAGTATTTATCTAAATCTTTATTTTTAATAAAGTCTGCTGCTTCTAACCAAGCATATGACGAAGCATCAAAGTCTCCAGTTTTAGGAGCAAATATAAATGCTGCCTCTCCATATTTATCAACTAAAGACTTATTGTCTAAATACCAATTTTTCATTTCTTTAGTTTTTGCAATAAGAACATTTGTTTGTTTTTCATCACGAGATACTGTATAAACAATTCTTCCTGGATTTTGTCCGACAAAAGAAGCAACAGCCATATCGTAAGGATTCTGTACATCTCCGCCATACTTTTTGGTAATAGCATTAACATAATCAAAAAACTCAGCGCGAACACTGGTTATGCCAGCATTTTTTAGATAGCCAGGAACATCTTTACTTTCCTGTAAAGTTGGGGCAATAGGTGAGATTAAACCTAAAACAGAACGCATTACTAAAATGTTATGTGCAGATATTCTAATATTTCTTAGGTATTCATATTTTTCTTCTGCAGTAGCACTAGCGCTTGGAATATTGCCACGGGCTGCATTAAATGCAATTGCTTGCATAGCAGCCGTAGCCTCTTGTCTGTCTTTTTCACTCTTTGGCAGTAAAGCATAAAGCCGTTGTAATGGTCCTGGCACTACGGCTTTTACAAAATTCATATTTTCGCCTATGTTACCAAGGGCGTAATTATCTATTTCTTCAGCGGTCTTTTTAAAACCTGCAATGTTTAATATGTTTTTCATACCTAAAATGCTAAGAGCGGCAATAGGTCCAGATAAAGTGGGAACACCAGACTGGTCATCAAATGACGGGTTAGCCAGTTTTAACTTAAGAGTAAAATCATTAAATAATGGTTGTTTAAATCCAGTAGTTCCTGAAAATATTCTAGTCACAGACTCTACTGTTTTAAATATAGCATCATCCATTGGCATTACTAAGTACGGGTCACCGTTAGCATCCTCATATAAATCACCATAAGCATCAATACCTGTATGTGTTAACCTCATACGATAGAGAGCCCTTGGTGCTACATCCCTAAGTCTGTATACACGGCGCCAAAAATCTTCAGTAGCGCGATAAAAACGCCCAACATTTCTTACCGATATAGCAAAGTTAGTTCTTACATTTGGGTTATCCACAAATCTTAAAATTGTATCAGCAGCCTGAGATAAAGCGATTTCTGTATATTTTTTCTGAACTAAATCTACAACTTCATCTTTAATATCTTGTTCAAAAGTAACGCTAACTTTGCCACCAGCAGGACCACGCGAAGGTACTGGTAAATACAATTGTTTCTTTTTATACTTTATATCTGTAGGCTTTATATTGTTTGCTTTTAAATCATCAAGACGAGCCTTCATTAATTTATTTATTTCTTGATTTTCTAATTTTTTATAATTATCTCTGATTTTTATATAAGTAACCCATAATGCTGGCTGTCTTAATAAACCAGTTACTTGATTGTCCATTATGTTCATCATATTATTGCCATATTTTGCCCAAGCAGATTCAACATCAACAACACCTTCAACGTCTAAAAATTCAGTTGTTGTGTACATTCTTCCTTTAGGCTGAAATCCCTTAGTTGCATCTGCAAAATCATCAAAATCTATAGACTGTGCTGCCAAGTTCCATTTATCTTTTATTTTTCTACCCGAAGAAATCTCGTCTGCAACCAACCTATTATAACTTTTAGTTAATCTTTGAAGTAATGTATCGTTAAACTTGCCAGCACTTCCGTGAAACGCCGAATACATATCCAAAAGAATTCTATCTACTAAATCAGAGGCTATTTCTATATCGGTTATTCCACGTTGCCTTAATTCAGAAGTACGAACTATCGTACCTGTGCCAGAAGCAAACGCCACAGGGTCTTTAATTTTATGAGTTACTGTTATTCCAAGCCCTGTGCTTTGAGAAACCTTTGTAGTTCGATATATACCAAGAATTTCTAATAATTTATCTTTTGCTTTAATATAATCATCTTCTGTGCGTAAAGCATTATTGCTAAAAAATGCATCTACTGGTTGAAATCTTCGATAAATTTCAACAGGAATCATATTTCCAGAAGCATCTGGAATTAATTTTTCTCCACGGACAGCCTTGTCGTTACCGTAAAAATATCTTGAAAAATTTTCAAAATGAACAGCAGCAACTGCCCTACCATTAAAGGCTTTTGATTTTTCAAGGTCTTCTGTTTTGACAAGTACGCCTTTTCTACCAGAAGTTAAATTTGCGGCTTCAAGCATCTTATCAATATTGCTAGGAATTAATAAACTTTCGGCAACTTCTTCTCCGTATCGCCCACCAGCACTAGCCTTAGCAACTAAAGAGTTAGCCATTCCAGTAATAAATCCACTGCCGTGAATAGACGCTTGTAGTAATAAATCTCTATCTGCAGGAGAAAGATTATTGGGTATCATTCTTTCGGCATAAGTAACAATATTAGTAACTACATCAGCCTTAGAAACTGCTTCTTCAGAAATAACATTTTTATAAGCAATGTCTTTACGTATTTTGTGTCTTAAAGCCATTGGTATTGTGTCAGCAGTATTAGGTAAACCTAGTTTACGTCTACTTACTCCTATAAAACCTTCTGTTTGTCTAGAACCAGTAATTGCAGTTGCTAATTTTCCAAGGGCTCGTTTGCCTCCAAGAATTTTAGGAGCAAAAGCAGCAACAATATCCCTACCTGGAGCGGTAAGAAGATACATAATACCTTCATCAATTGTGCTTCGAATTCCTAATCGTGGAAACAAAGTAAGAATTGTCCAAGAATTTACAAAATTTGAAGAAAATTTTGATTGACCTGCGCCTTTAGCACTTGCTAAAATTAAATTAGTTTTACTTTTTGCCTCAAAACTTAACTGTGCTAACTCCATATAATTTAAACTTCCAATAGCACCAGCCTCTTGAAATGGATGAATTACTCCAGATGATTCATAAAAAATACCTTCAGGTAAAACTTTTACTCCAACGGTACCAATAACACCTTTAAACTGAGGTGGTACTTCAATGTTTTCTACAAGTCCTGCTCCTTTGCCCGAGCCAAAATGACTTGCTAATTCTTTTTCGATAATTTCTTTACCACGAGAGTGTCCATCTATTCCATACTTTTGCATAATTGCATAGTAAAGACTTCGTAGTACCTGTACTTGGTCAGCGGCATCAGCATTAATAAATTTAACAGTAAGAAAATCTGCTAAGTCACGAGGTAGTACTTGAAGTGCTGTATCTCTAAAATTATCAGCAGTATCTATAGCATCATCGCCGATTCTAATAGAACGACCCATTGGGTTTTTCTTAAAAAGTCTGCCTACTTTTTCTTTTAAAGAAAGACCTTCGTAAAATTTTTCTATTTCTTTTACTTTTGGACTTACAAAATTGTCGGCTTCATCGCCAAAAGTTGTTAAATTATCCCAAACATCTTTACCTTTTTTTTCAACAACAGAAGTTGCTAATGCTGGGTTTAACTGTGAATCAACAAAACGAGAAAATCCAAAATCTAAACGGCGTTGGTTTCTAGCAGTAGCAACACCTGTACGAAAAAATTGAACGCCGTCTACTTTCCCCGCAATAAGATTTAAAGTAGCATCAACATCAGTTTCAAAATATTTTACCGCTGATGCGCTATCAAAAATATTGTTTCTTTCTAAAAGCCTAATCCATTTTATATTAGCGTGTCCTGGAAATTCTGTGTATATTCTTCGAATTATTTTAGATTTTTCTGCTTCGCCTTTTGCTTTAGATAAGTCTAAAATTGCAGGACCTATTTCTTCGTCCCAATGTTTACGAAGTAAAGGAGACTCATTAAAAACTTTTGCAACTCCAACAGTTCCATATTCTGCAATACTTTTTGCCATTCTGTCGCCGATATTTATATCTGCCCAGCCTTTTCTGGCTAACATCGGAGCAATTTTTCCCATACCAAAAGTTAAATATGTTAATGGGTCAATAACAATTTGATACATAAAGTCAATAAATCCAGAAACATTTTTTGTTTGTGAACTAATATAATTAGGACTGTTCTTCATAGGCTTATTCATTATTCGCGCTATATCGCGCCCAGGTGAAACCTGTGCATACTTAACGGCATCTAAAACTTGCCTAAATGAATCATCGTTATTAAATGCTTTAGAAAATGAATCTAAAAATTCTTGAGTAATTTTTCCTTGAGATTCTACAATTTCTCCAGGTTTCATACCCATTAACAAACCTTTAGCAACATCTACATTTGTTTTACCAAAATCTTTTTCAGCCTGTTGCAAAGCGCCTTCGTCAAATACTTTACGACCATCCCAAGCATCAGTAAGTACATTTGTGCTAAATAAATTTTCACCTTGAGCAACTTGCCTGCCAACAAGGTAAGGTAAATTAATTGTTCTACCATAAGCACCAGCGGCTTTAAAAAATGCCAGTAAAGGAGAAGCCGCAAATTTTGCAGCACCTTTAGCAAAACCTGCCACCATATCGCCAATACCAGGCTCTGGTTGAGCATAAGAAGCATCAGGATATAAAAACTGAAGCATTTCTTTTACTTGTGGGTCTAATTTACTAAATTCATTACGAGCAATTTCAGTAGGTCTTTTAAGAAGATTTTTATTTAATTTTACGGTACGAGCAAACTGGTCTAATTGTGTAACTTGAGTTTGATTTAAATTAGCCTGTTGAGCAGCAGCATACATATTAGGACTAACATCGGCTATTGAGACGTTTACCTTATATGCCATTAGTATCCTTCATCAACAAGTCGTCTATAAACTAATTCCGAATCTCCACTAGGGTCAAACATTGATAGTGTTTTAAAAGTATCAACTAAAGAAACAGTCGGTCTAGCAGGCATTGGAGCCATTGCTTCAGACCCAGGACCTGCAGATGGAAAATCAATACCAGCAGTAACTGGTTCATCTTTACGTTGAGTAAATGCAGTAATAGGTATTACATCAGACTGAACTTCAGCCAATGGGTTAACATACATAGGCGCTTCGCCTTGTCGGTTATAAGTTTCTTGACCCTGACCATAAGGTAATCCAGAAATATAACGGGCTGGCTGTTTAGAAACATTTAGGTCCACTCTTTTAGACATAGGACCTATTCCTGAAACTTCTTCTCTAATAGCCACTAATCTTCATCCTCTTCATCTAAATATTTCTTTACTTCTTCTTCAGATGGTGCTCTATATGACACCCAACTTGGATAAGAAGATTTATCCATAACAAAACTTAATGCTATGTCAGTAGCAAAACCTGCTTTAATTAAAGACTTGTAATATTCATTAAGCCAAATGCAATACATTTCTAACGCTGTGTATTCTTCATTTTCTACAGTACGCGGTTTACGTGTGCGCTGTGGTTTTTTTTTCCGCGGTGCCATAGTTACCTCCGTATAGCAGTTCTTGCGCTGGCGTTTGCTTGTCCTCCAGAAGTTAGACTGGATAATAATGTTTGCAATGAAGGTGCTTGAGGAGCGCCTCCTACTGGCGCAACGGGAGCAGGGGACGTTTGCTCAACCTGAGGAGCACCAGCAGGAGGTAATTCTGGAGCAAAGACTTCTTCAACTGCGTCTTCGATTGGCACACCCTTCTGGCGTGATTTAATAACATCTGCGATTTTCTTAATGATTGTAGATGGGTCTGCGCCTTGGACAGCCATCTGCGGTATAGCCTGTGTGTAAGCCTGCAATGACTGCACTAATGACTTACGCATATTCTCTATCTCAATTTTTTCTTGTTCTTGTGTTACGTTAATACCAAATGGTAATTCACGCATAGCAAGGTCGGTAGAAATTAAACCGCCACCAAGGGCTTGCAACATAAAGATAAGACCTTGTGCTGGGTTAAGTCCTGCCAACATTCCATAACGGACATCGGCTGAGTAATCCTTTTTAATATCCTTGCTTGGCTTGTAAGTAATTTGATATGGGCTACCAGCATCTACGCCGCGAATAGTCTTTTCATAATCAAAAAACTTCTCATCAACTTCAAAGCAAACAGAAATAACATCTCGTAGCGCTGAAGCAAAAATAGCCTGAGCAGACTTGACCTGTGTGTCAAAGCCCCCCATAAGTGCCTGCACACCTTGTCCCGTAATAATGCTGGCATCAATATTTCCAGTACGTCCCTCTGGATAACGTGTTCCTGTTCTTAATTCTTGCTGTAGTAAAGCCTGTTCAGTAAATGCTCCAGGTGGAATATTTAAATCAACACGGCGTACACCAGCAGGGTTAGCGGTGCGGATAACAGCATCGCCACCCATTTCAAGTTCATTAACATCTGATGGTAAAACAATTGGTGCTTGCACGGATTTCTCCGCTGCTTCCATCGCAAGTAATGCGAACCTGTTGCGAAGCAACTGAATACCGAGCACGTCATCAAACTGACCACGCATCTCATTATCAATAGATGGTCTCTTAGCAACAACAACCATCATCTTGCCTAGAGGATTCTTGGCGGAAGATAGTAATAAATTATTGCGCTCAGGAACATAAAGCACAGATTGACTTTCATCGTAATAACGAACAATTTCAATTTGTGCTGTCATATCAGACTTGTACATTTCTTTGCCAAGTAAGATATTTGCGTACTCAGGGAACTGTGAAGCAACTTCGCCTACAGCCATATAGTAACGCTTTGCGAAGGCAATGCAGCGCCCATAGCGGTCAAACTCTGGGTAAGCGCCCACTGGGTTTTCTATGCGGATACGCGGCAGCCCTGCTTCTTCGTCCAATTCAATTATGAAAGGAACGAAACCAAATGTTATGTATACGTCTGCTCCTGTATACATTTGGACCTGTAGGTCCGAATGAGCAAAATAATTAGTAGCAATACGGGTGCGTGTATCTGCAAACCTACGAGCACGGTCATTCGCTTGATTCGCAGCGGAACAGTTGACCGAAGGCAGAGGCGCCATAACTTCAGATAGGTCTCTCGCCACAATATCAATAAAATTGGCAACGACATTAGCATCTACACCTTCAGGAAAAAAATCTGGATATACAGTTGCAATTTGTCCTTTACGCACAGCAAGAACATCTTGTTGGCGCGAATCGCGCTCTGCAGCACGTTGGCGTAAATTCTCAACACGTGCTGAGATTTGTTCTATTGACAGCATTTAGTTCCTATCCATATGTTTGTTGCCATTGCTCGGCAATCATTTCGTCAAGATTTACGCTATAGCGTTTTTGTGCTTGTGCTCTAGTAGCCCAACGATTATGGGCATACTTTTGCACTACAGAATTTTGTTGCATAAATTCACGGCATCTAAGTACACCAAACCACATAGCCATCACACAGTCAGTCTTACCTCTAGTCTCAGGCTTCCAAGTAAGTAGTTGTTGTACTAAAGCCTTAAGTCCCTCAGAACCTTCAGTAGAAGGGAGTTCGATAATACTGTTCTTTTGGTGTTTGCCATTGGCGACAGTTCCGAAGAGTGTTGACATAGATGCGACACCAAAGTTTGTGTCCCATTTGTTTTTTCCAGTGAAGTGAGCATTGAGGCGAACGCCATAAGTTGCCAGCCATTGCTGTAAATCTGTATCGAGGGCGTAGGCTTTTTGGTGGGCGTTGATTTCAACTCTGAGTTCTTGCGGTTTGTATCTTTGGACAAAGTCTTCTATTGCCTGCCTAATCTTCTGTGGACTTGGCTCTGCCATATTTAGGCAGTCCAATACATAAATCTTTCCATCCATCCTGTTGTAAGTCATAGCCACAAAAGCAGCGTGTCCTGCCATAGCAGGGTCAAAACCAACTACGGTATAACCTTCAACCTGTGTTGGATGTCCAGCAGCGCCAGGTCTTAACAGACCTCTCTTACGCATACCGTTGATAGAACCCTGAACCAACTCAGGTGGGAAAATAGAATCTTCAGTTATATCTTCTTGCTGATATACAAGAGCCCACGTAGACGGAGTAACTTCGCCTCTGCGCCGTGCAAGGGTCGGACCGTCCCATTTAGGATATAGTCCCTCCTCATCTGGGGTGTCCGCATCGCCATCCCAGGCAATATCCGATTTAGGCCAGAGCGTAGTCCAGTCTTTCGGCTTCTCAGCATACTGTAAAACAGCAGGCATACCCATATACGTAAATGGGCTTTTGCCGCTTGACCAATGCTTCGGGTCACGAAGTTCTTTATAAAAGTCATTTGCTGCAATTCGGGTCCCTACTACCAGTAACTTGCCATTCTTACCCAGACGGGTAATAACTTCTTTCTGTAGCCAATTAATCTGCTTTTCGTATTCGTGAGCATTGGCTGTGGTTATACAGTCATCAAGAATAATTAAATCAGCACGGGCACCATAGATTTGACCCCCCATACCGAGTGCCTGGATAGTCGGGTCTTTTTCAGATGAATCACGGGCATCGTTACCCAGATAGACGGTATCAACACGCCAGGTATCAGAGTCTTCTTTCCATCCCCCTTCTGGTCCAAAAGTTGTCTGCAACTTCAACCAGCGCGGGTGGCTTAACCTTTGCTTTATTGCGTACACGAATTCCCGTGCTTTGACTAACGTCTTAGAAACTACGATGATTCTAACATTGGGATTTAGCGCGATGCGGTAGGTAGAGTAATTCACCGTAATCACGGTGGACTTAGCGTGCTCAGGCGGCACGTTTACAAGGAGGCGATGTTTATCGCCAGGCTCGTAAATCATATTAGGGTGGAGCCAACTAGGGTCTTTACCCTCTAGTAGGTCAATCCAGTCCTGATGGTGAGGGAATACCCTCTGGTCTAAAAACATCTCAGAGAACTGTGGGAAAGATACATCCTCACGGGCTACCCCTAGCGCTTTTAGGGAGTTCTCTTTAGCGCTTTCTTTGGCGTCAGCCAAATCCTGAGCAAACTGTTTATCTCTGGAAATCCAAATACGGACAGTGTCTGGCTTTTTGCCTAACTGCTCCATAGCCCTATGTACAGGCATACCCTCAGATACCAAGGCTAAGACTTTAGCCTTGGCTTCAACCATAGCCTTTGTCCTAGGATTATTACTCTTCTGAAAAGTCACAGTACTGTCCCATCTACATCCGTAAATACAGCCTGTCAGATACAGATAGAGATACAGTCTGTAACGCAAGCCCTCAAGGCTTGCTACTATCAGTGGGCACTTTGTGCCCCTATATACTATTAATCCGTTCAAACAGCCATTCCGAACGGTTTATAACAAAATTGTTATACAGATAACAGTCTAATCAGGACAAAATAGGACAGAACAGGGGCATAGGCTCTGTACGGAAAAATCTTTTTGGGTGTGTACTATATAACTCTCAGCCAGTATTAAACAGTCTGGGGTCATTGAGACCCCATCCTGTTTGCTGATAGCGTGGACAGTGCTGTCTGTAGAGCGCTGTCAGGGCTATCTATCTGGCTGACCTATCTGGTGCGCTGGCTAGGCTGCTCCGATAATCTGGCAGGCTGGCTAAAACTGCCCTTCTGATTATCTGTTTCAGCCTCAACCACTAGCCATCTGCGCCCTACAGTTATTGCTGGCTCACCTGCCAGAAACGCACAGGGCAGAGTTGCCCTGAGTTTCTGGAGCGGTGCTCGCCACTCAAGTTCTGCTTGAGTGCGCTGCTCCAGCGTAGGAGTCAAACTGCTGGAGCGCTGTGAGCATAGCCCTGGGAGGGTGAAACTTGCTCTAACCTCAGCATTTCTGTCGCCTGATTTCGCTGTCTTTGCGAAATCCTGAGACTGCCCGTCTAGGCGGTCAAGCCTGATTTCGGCGACCAGCCGCGTTCGGGCCGAAAATGATGGAGCACTTCGGTTTCACTTTCTGGAGCACCTGTTTCTGTCACAACAGGGGCCCGCCTGACAGATAGCCTAGCACACTTCGTGTGCTCTGGGCGGCTACTGTCAGGCACCCTGTTGTCTGACAGAAAGCAGGTAGAAAGTGAAACACGAAGTATCATTTTCGTCAGCCGAACTTGCTGGTCTTGAAATCAAGACCGCCAAGACAGGCAAGGATTACGCAAAGGGCGTAATCATTCTAAGAAATGATGAGGGCAAGTTTCAGGCTTCCCTCCCATTTCTATGCTTCACAGCAGCAGTTGGACACCTCCGCTCTTTGGAGCAGCAAGAGCACTCAATTGAACTTGTCGGTGGCGAGACACCAGAAACTACAGAGCAACGCCCTGTTGCTAATGTTTCTGGCTGGTTTCGCACCAGCAAAACTGATAAGGGCTGGACGACTAGTTTTATGGTTGAGTCTGTAAACTAGATAAAGAAGGGCTGGTGTTTTTGCCAGCCCTTTTTTATTATCTCCGCTGTAATGTCTAATGGCTGTCTGCGCTCCTACTATTATTCATCGGGCGTCTGCAAGCAGGTCCCGATAATTGCCTATCGGCAGCCTATCGGCTGCCTATCGTCACCATCGCCATAGGCAGCGCAGTCCTAGCCATTAGACATTGTGTTAGTGGCTCAGCCCTGACAGCGCCTATGACTTGACTGTTAGTCATAGGTTGATTTACAAGATATGACTCATCTGACCCTTTATGGGTCAATGAGTCAATGATAATTCTTGGGCGTTACACGAGTCTATTCGTTATTGTAGAACGAGCGCCCAAAAATACCACAGGCTGGCAGACAGGCCGTCAAGTGGTCGCTTCTGATAGCAGACGCAGGCTCGCACTTGACTGCCTTGCCAGCCTGTGGTGAGAGGAAAGCGCTCTCAAATGGAGAGTGTATATAAATAAAGGAGATAGAAATGTTTGAAGGTTGGTTTATTGTAGGTGCTAGATTATGTAAAGATTGTAAGGTAGATGTTGATGTAAAGAATGTAGGTATTGATTGTGAGGATTTAGGGAAAGAACATATATGGCACAATGATAGTTGGGAAGATATGTGCTGTGTATGTGGTAGAGATTATGAGATGGTGTGGAAATGAAAGTATATAAGAAAGGATTAGAACCTAAAGGATGTTTATATGTTGGTAGAGGTAGTGCTTGGGGTAATCCATTTAGGATAGGTATTGATGGAACAAGAGCAGAAGTTATTAATAAGTTTAGGACTTATGCTTTACAAAGATTAGTAAAAGAAAAGAATTGGTTAGTTCCATTGATAGGTAAAGATTTAGTATGTTATTGTGCGCCTTTGCCTTGTCACGGAGATGTAATTATAGAGTTGATAAATGATATACTGATTCGCACTACCCCGCACCAGGGTGACGGGGCAGTGCTCAATATGAAAGAAGGAGACTAAGATGCAAACAGTAGAAATATCTAATGGTATGTCTGTTATGAATGAATGTTATGACTGTATGTCTATCGCAGATTATGATGTTAAGTGCAGGGTTTGTGACGAGTCCGATGAGGCTAGGATAGATGAGTTAGCCTGGAACCACAGGGCTAATGAGCGTCTATCTGAAGGTGATGTTATTACTGACTTGGCTACACCACCTAGTGCTAGTGACTGGGTAGGCAGCCATACTAGAACCAGTGATGGTCGTATTAGAGATGAGTTTTCGCCTGTTACTTACAACCTGGCAGACAGATGTCCAGGTAGTTACTTTCTAGGTAAGCATCTCTTTGATTTAGATGATGATGAACAGCGTTCGGTCATCCATTTTTATGAAATGGTGTGTCCGAGTTGTAATCTTGTATGGCCCAAGAGAACGGGTTGTCAAGAATGCAAATAAAAAAATGGTTAAGACGCGGTGCCCGCCCGACAAGCGAGGCGGGACACCGCTCCACAAATAATATAAAGGAGACTAAAATGGATAACAAAGTACAAGTAACAGGTTATATCAAAAATGTTCAGGAGCGAGGCTCTGGCAACTATAAAGTTATAACTGCAAATCTAAGCCAGCGTAATGAGGAAGGCAAGTGTGTCTTTACAATGCCGTTGGTATTTACAAACAGCACGAGCAAGAGTGTTCTAGGTAATATCAGTTGGAACGAAGGAACATCAGAAGTCGTTAATCTAATTGGTAAATTAGTGACACGCTTTGACCGCCGTCCTGGCATTGATAACTCAGAGCGCCGTGCGCCCTATACACAGATTGAAGTTGAATCTGTAAGTTAATAACTGTAGGCAGGGCTGGTAATACCTGCACCAGCCCTGCCTCTAATAAAGGAGACTAATATGATGACCGTATATGCAACTCGTAGATGTCCAGTATGTTATAAGACTGGAACTATTATGGTAGATGAACAAGAATTGCTACACTATCTGCGTGGCAATTATGTTCAGGATTCTTTCAAGACTATGCCAGCACCACTGCGTGAACAGATAATTACTGGCACGCATCCTGAATGCTGGCAACAAATGTTCGGAACAGAACTAGAGGAGACTATTAATGACTAACCTAGAAGCAGAATGTTTCAAGTGTGGCGCTGCTATATGGGTGCCAAACTATGAGTATGTATCTGATAGAAACTTTTGTTACCCGTGCGCTAGTAGTTATATGGGGCACACAAGAGGCGTCAGCCTTGAAGAATTAGATAAGTTACGCACAGATACGGA
>Ga0214917_10004117_pt1 | contig 16389 bp, 15 predicted proteins | sample LL_1208_BB_MetaG_FD_177983 | JGI IMG/M metagenome (GOLD analysis project Ga0214917, IMG submission 177983) | Freshwater microbial communities from Lake Lanier, Atlanta, Georgia, United States - LL_1208_BB | ecosystem: Environmental > Aquatic > Freshwater > Lake | place: USA: Georgia | collected... | reverse complement strand
AGGAACACCGTCGGTTCGCGGTGAGAGATCAGGCCGCGTGGTTTCCAGAGCATCATGAGCACCATGGCGAGGCCGAAGATCAGCATACGGTATTGCGTTGGATCGAAGTCCGAACCGAAAATGGCTTTGAGGAAATCGAGCTCGCGCAGAATTTCGATGCCGCCAACAAGGGCAATCGAGGCAATGACGACACCGAACAGGCTTCCCATGCCGCCCAAGACGACGATCGCCAAAATTTGCGCCGATTCAAGGAACACGAAACTCTCGGGCGAGATAAAGCCCTGACGCGCGGCGAAGAATGCGCCTGCGAAGCCACCGAACAGTGCGCCCGTCGCGAACGCTGTCAGCTTTGTCGATACGGTGTTGATACCGAGGGAGCGGCACGCAATTTCATCCTCGCGTAACGCTTCCCAAGCGCGCCCCACCGGGAGCCTGCGCAATCGAATCGTCACAAAAGCGGTGACGAGCGCAAGAACGAGGATCACGTAATAGAGAAAGATCGTGCGGTAAATCGGCGAGAATTCAAGGCCGAACCTGGCCGCAAAACCGCTTTCGGACGCATTGAACGGAATGCCGAAAAAACTTGGTCTTGGAATTGAGGAGATCCCAGCATAACCGCCCGAGAAATCGACCCAGTTGATGAGTACAAGGCGGATGATTTCGCCGAAGGCGAGTGTGACGATGGCGAGATAGTCGCCGCGCAGGCGTAGGACCGGAAAACCGAGAATAACGCCCCACATCGCGGCCAGAATGCCTGCCACCGGCAGGCAGATCCAGAACGCCCAGACACCAAGGTCGGGAAAGGTCGCCGGGATCACTTTTGTGGCGATCAGCGCGTAGGAATAGGCACCCACTGCATAGAAGGCGACATAGCCAAGATCGAGCAGTCCCGCGAGGCCGACAACGATGTTCAGACCCCAGCCGAGCATGATGTAGATCAGAATTTGGATGCCGAAATTATCGATCCATTTGATCGCGCCTTGCGGGCCGCCAAGATAAAGGGCCACAAGCGGATAGGCGATGATGGCGCCGAGCCCAACTTGCGCCGCATAGGGCGCAAATTTGGCCCACGCGGTTTTCACCGCCGATGGTGTTTCAACGAGCGGCTTTGCGCCCGGCGCACGGTTGAATACAAACAGGCCGAGAAGCAGGCGTCCCACGAAGACGATGAGGCAGCAGATCACCACGAGCCAAGGCCGTGGAATGAGGATGACCTCATTGCTCATATTCTGTTCGGCACGCAGGGCCAGGATCGGCACTGAAAGGCCGAGCATCACGAGTGCGGCGATGAACGCATCCTTGAAGGCGCGTTCAAACCGCGTGGGTTGGGCCGCCGGTTTGGCGTCGAGCGATGCTTGCGCCATAGCTTAGACCTTCTCCACTTCCGGACGGCCGAGAATGCCGGTCGGTAGGAAGACGAGCACGATGGCAAGGATCGAGAAGGCGGCGACGTCTTTGTAGTCGATCGAGAAATAGGCCGACCACATTGTCTCGATGAGACCGATCAGAAGACCGCCAAGCACGGCGCCCGGCAAGGAACCGATGCCCCCAAGCACCGCCGCAGTAAAAGCTTTCACGCCCGGTACGAAACCGTCCGAGAAGTTCACGACGCCGTAGTACATGATGTACATCACACCCGCGACAGCGGCGAGCGCAGCGCCCATCACGAATGTCAGCGAAATTGTTTTGTCGACATCGACGCCCAGCAGCGCGGCCATTTTTTGGTCCTGCTCGCAAGCGCGTTGCGCGCGACCGAGCGATGTCTTCTGCACGATGTACCAGAACACGGCGAGCAACACGACCGTGATCACCATGATCGCAATCTGTTTGTATCCAATGGCAACCGTGTAGCCGTTTTCCGTAAAGAGCGGCACGGATTGCGTGAACATGGGCGGCACCGGCTTATTACGCGGGCCTTGCACGACTTGAATAAGGTTTGAGAGGAAAATCGACATGCCGATTGCCGAGATCAGCGGTGCAAGGCGGAATGAGCCGCGCAGTGGCCGATAAGCGACCCGTTCGATCGCCCAGTTCCATAGGCCTGTGAAGACCATGCCGAGCACCAGAACAATCATCAGGGCGGGGATGAGCGCCCAGCCGAACCATGTCGATAACAGAAGGAAAAAGATTAGCGCAATGAACGCACCGACCATGAACACGTCGCCATGGGCGAAGTTGACCATGCCGATGATGCCGAAAACCATCGTGTAGCCGATCGCGATGAGGCCATAGATGGACCCCAGCGTCAGCCCATTGATGAGCTGCTGGACAAAGACTTCCATTTAAATTCGCTCCCCTCAACCGCTCTCTTCGAGACCATCTGGACCCCCTGATGTTCTAGGCAAGGTCCATGCCCTCGATGGCGGCGTTGACCTCAGTCATAGCAACGGGTTCAGCGCCCCACAATGTGGCAGGCCTGACGTTGTGAAAAAATCAAGAGATGAGAAGTTCGTTCTCATGTAAACAAGAAATTCTGCACAAAATTCTGCAAAATCTTGGATCATCGGGATTTTATTGTGCCGTTGTGCATTGCGGCAGCAATCTGTTCAGTCACGATCCTTGACTTGGAAGCCATGCGCCAAGGGGTCGCGGTCGTCGATAAAGATGGTGTTGTACCCCGTCATGCGGGCCCAGCCTTCGATCGAGGGCACGATACCATCACGATTGCCTAGTTTGACGGCTTTCTCGACCCGCCCTTTGAACAGGGTGCCGATAATGCTCTCATGCACGAAATCGTCACCAACCTTGAGTTTGCCTTGTGCCGCCCATTGGGCCATGCGGGCCGATGTTCCGGTGCCGCAAGGTGAGCGGTCGATGGCCTTGTCACCATAAAACACGGCGTTCTTGGCATGGGCTTCTGGGTGAGTGGGCGTGCCTGTCCACAGGACATGCGAGAGGCCATTGATGGCCGGGTTCTCAGGATGGACAAATTCGTACTTCGCCCGGAACGCGGCGCGGACCTTCGGGCTCCAGCGAAGAATGTCGGACGGGTTCACATGTTCGAGCCCGAGGTAATTCTTCTGCGGTTCGATAATGGCGTAGAAGTTTCCGCCATAGGAGACGTCGGCGACGATCTCCCCTAAGCCTTCGACCTCAGCGGTCAGTCCAGTGGAGTGAAGGAAGGCTGGGACATTGGTCAGCCTTACGCTATCGACATAATCGCCATTCTGAACGTAGCGCGCCTCGACCAAGCCAGCTGGCGTGTCGATGCGCAGGAGGCCGGGTTCGCGCGGTGTTACGAGGCCGCGTTCGAGTGCCATCGTCACGGTACCGATCGTGCCATGGCCGCACATGGGCAAGCAGCCCGAGGTCTCGATGAAGAGGAATGCGATGTCGCAATCGGGCCGCGTCGGCGGGTAAAGAATGGCCCCGGACATCATGTCGTGCCCGCGTGGTTCAAAGCAGAGGCCAGTGCGGATCCAATCATACTCAGCAAGGAAATGGGCGCGCTTCTCGACCATGTTCGCGCCCTTGAGCTGCGGGCCGCCTCCGGCGACCAGACGCACTGGATTGCCGCAAGTGTGCCCGTCGACGCAGAAGAAAGTGTGTGATGCCATGGTGTTGCGTGCTTTCGCTAAGAGATTGAATCCGGTTTTTCAGAAGGCGATTCAAAAGCGGCTGGGCGCATAGGGTTTGAGGTCGATTGGGGGCTGGCGACCGGCCACGAGATCGGCGACAAGCGCGCTGGTCGCGGCCGATTGGGTCAGACCATAATGGCCATGCCCGAAGGCATAGATGACATGCGGGCTTGCGGCCGCCCGACCGATGACCGGAATGGAATCGGGCAGGGATGGGCGGAAACCCATCCATTCGGTCCCGCTTTCATAGGCTGGCAGGCCCTTCACGAAATTCTGTGCGCGGGCATAGAGCGCGCGGGTGCGGGCGTGGTTTGGCGGCAGGTTGAGACCGCCGAGTTCGACCGCGCCACCGATGCGTAACCCGGTCTCCATTGGCGTCGCAACAAAGCCATAGCCTTGGAAAGATGTGGGCCGGGAGATCAGCCCCGTCGTTCCGGGGAAAGACACATTATAGCCGCGCTCCGTGTCGAGCGGGATCCGATCACCTAATTGTTCGGCGAGCGGCTTTGACCATGCGCCGGCGGCAATCACTACGCGGTCGAACGTGGTGTGGCGATTGTCGGGCCCTGTGACGGAGACATGATCGCCCGCAGCAATCGTCTGGATGTCGTCCTTGGTGAAGGTGATCCCGCGCTCGATGGCGCGTGCGAAGAGCGTCTCGGTCAGGAGGCGCGGATCGGAGATATGGCCGGCATCGGGGAAGTAACCGGCTGCGATGATCTTGTCGTTGAGCGCAGGCTCCATCTGGCGGATTTCGTCGCCATTCAATTCGTCGACTTGAATGCCAAGTTCGCGCTGATGGGCATAGGTCGGGCGTGCCGCTTCAAAATTGGCACGGCTGTCGAAGAGATAAAGCGAGCCGCGCTCGTGAAAGAAGCTTTTGAGATCGAGGCGTTGAGCGGTTTCGGCCCAAGCGGGGCGGGCGAGGCTCTGGATGGCAACAATCGCCTCAATCGAGCGCTTCATGTTGGCCGGTGTCGAGGCGGCCAGCAGCCGGACAAGCCAAGGAAAAATCTGCACCGCATAGCCGGGCCGGATGGCCAGCGGGCTCAGCGGATCGAGCAGCATTTGCGGCACTTTGCGCAACATGCGCGGGCTGGCCAAAGGCTCGATGTCGGTATGGGCGATCATGCCGGCATTGCCGCGCGACGCACCATTGGCGGGGCCAACCTTGTCGATGATTGTTACTTCATGGCCTTCATCGGCGAGCCGATGGGCCGTGTTGAGGCCAACCAGTCCTGCCCCGATCACCGCGATCTTCATTGCGCCCTCCCGCCACAGGCTCGCGATTGCAAATTCTCCCTCAGCTGAGAAACCAACGAAGGGACCATTCAACAATCACGCGATTCTGATATATTAGGGGCATGAAGCCGGTCAATGCAGTGCAGGTCCAAGCTGAACCAGAACGAGAGCCTTTGCGTTCCGGCGCAGAGACTCTTGCCGACACCGCCTACCGCCTTCTCGAGGACCAGATCGTGCGGCTCGAATTGCCCCCTGGTGGGCGTTATACTGAGCAAACGCTCGGCGCACGGATCGCTATGGGGCGAACACCCGTTCGCGAAGCAATCCAGCGATTGGTTGACGATGGTCTTCTCATCGTATTTCCACGCAAAGGAATCATGGTCGCGACGATCCGCCCGCAGGACGTGATTCAGGCGCTTGAAGTCCGGCTCGTGCTTGAGCGCATGATCGCAGCGAACGCCGCGCGCGATGCCAATCAGGACCAGCGGAAGGAATTGGCGGCGTGTGCAGAAGCCATGCTCGCTGCCTCGCAAGCTCATGATCTCGACGCCTATATGCGAACGGACCATGCGTTCGATCTGACGCTGGGGCGCGTGTCTGCCAATCCATTTGCTGCGCGTGCGGTGGCGCCCTTGCAGACGATGGCAAGGCGGGCGTGGTTCTATTACACGCGGAACATTGATCTGCTGCCTGCCGCCGAGCGCCATGCCTCGCTCGCCCGCGCAGTCGCAGATGGCAAGGTCTATGAGGCGGTGCAAGCCTCCGACCAGTTGATTTTCCACATTCGCGACGGGTTGCGCCGCGTCTTTGATGAATGAGCCATGATGGACCTTTTCGGCCCTGCGCTTGCCCTTGGCGCATAATGCTCTAGGTTCCGCGCCTCGTATGAGGAGTGTTCAGATTATGGCGGTTCATGCAAACGGCGGCAGCAAACCCGTCGTCGACTCCTCTTTGTTTCGTGAGGGCATGAGCCATGTCGTCTCCGCAGTCCATGTCATCACGACAGGCGGTCCTGCCGGACGTGCTGGCTTTACGGCGACGGCAGTCAGTTCGGTTTCTGATGCGCCGGCGACTTTGCTTGTCTGCATGAATGCGGGATCGTCATCCGCTGCCCATCTGGCCCAGAATAGTTTATTCGCCGTCAACACCTTGGCCTCAAGCCAGCAGGCTGTGGCGGATGCTTTCTCGGGCCGCACGGGATTGAGCGGCGAAGCACGTTTCGATGCCGGTGCATGGACGATGGATGATGATGGCTTGCCCGTGTTAAGCGGGGCCGTTGCCGTGTTTCGTTGCCGTTTGACCGATGTGCACCCTGTTGCCACACATCTCGTTTTGTTTGGCGAAGTCTATGCGGTCACACCGGCGCGCGACGAGCATGGGCTCGCTTACATGCGCCGTCATTACATTCAAGTTTAATCAGACAAGCCTGCCATCAGCGGCGAGACTGGCGCGCGGACCAAGGCTGCGTTGTTCGGATATGCTCGCCTTAAAAGCGGGCGGGATCGCCCAACCCATTTCGTGGGCGACAACCAAACCGAGCAGCAAAATCGCATCGGGCTCCGGCATAACGATGGCGGCGGGCGCGTGCCCTGCATGAACGAGTTCAAGCAAAACGGCCGATGCGGAAGACGAACCGATCGTGCCGGGCAGCAAAAGAATTTTACCCGCAATCGATTGGCCGCGCTCGGGATGGCGTGCGTCGATAATCATGCCGGTTTTCGGATCAACGCCACCCCAAAAAGAAATGGGGGCCGAGAGTGCCAGCGTCTCGCCTGTTGCGGTTCCTGCAATGAGCGGCTCGAACTTCATCGCCAGAGGCTTTCATCGCGGGTGAGGCGGCCGGAAACCGCGCTTTCGACGCAGTCCCTTAACGCGCCATAGGCCACCGAATAACCTGTGTTGCCGGGCGCATAATGAGCAAACTTGCCTGAATTTGTCATCAGCACGCCGCCACCTTCTGGTAGCATCGGAGTGACGACGACGCAGGTATCGGCCACAAAAGTGATGCCTTGCGTTTCCAATTGTTGCCGACGTCCTGTTTCGTCGAGCGCGCGTATCACATGACGGCCAGTGCAGGCATAAAAGGGCACTTGCACTTTGCGTCCTGCGAGCAAGGCTTCCAACGCATTGGCCTCGTCAAGCGACAGATGCGGCGAGCCGATGGCAACTGCATCGATGGTCTCGGCCTTGATGGTGGACAAGCGATCATGGGCTTTTGCGAGATCGGATGCGGAGGGCTTCAACACGCGCTGCGGTGTCAAGCCACCTAACGCCGCTAAGGCATCGGGCGCTTCAGGCGTTACGCCTGCGACATGAAACAGGCCCACGCCGCCTGCCGATGCCGAAGCGGCGCCGAGGGCTTTCAATTTGTCCTCGTCGGGGTAGCCTTGAAGGCCGTCAATGACAGCAATGTCGGTTCCAACGTTCAATCCCAGCCAAGTGCCGAGCACGGGATAGAAAGCCTCCGCCTCTTTCAAAGCAGGTGATACGTCGCTGAGGTCGATAAGGAGCGTCGCGCGGCGGTTCTCCGCCCGATGGAGGCCATAATCGGGGGCGCGGCCAGCGATGGCGCACGCGATGTCGAGAAAATCGCCATAGCGGTTGGTGCGCGCGCCCAAGATGGAATTGCAGAAGACAACGGCGTTGGATTCGCCCCAAGCGACATCGGTGCCGGTGGTTGGCCGATGGCCGGCCTGATAGGGTGCGCAGGTCCAGGACGGTTCGCAGCCCATTGCTTCATAAGCGCGCATCATGCGCTTGGCCATGTCGCGCTCATGGGGCGGGAGCTTCTGCCGCGAGCAGCCAAACAGATCGAGTGCGCCGACATTCAATGTGGAGCGCACGGCGACCTTGGCGCCGCCTTCCACCAGCCGCTCGGCGAAGAGGGTACCTGAATCGCCGTGATAAAGGGCGCCATCGATGTGGGCGGAGGCAATGGGGATGAGGCGGGACGCGCCCATGAGCCGTGCGGCCTCAGCCACGATCCTCATGGCCATGGCCGCCGCTTCACCCTTTTCGCCCCGGGCGATGGCCTGTTCTTCGTTGCTGAGCATGGCAGGAGGGTGGACTGTCTCCGCAGGCAGCGTCAAGCCCGTCAAAAAAGGCGGGGTCTGCCGGAGCGATGCCGCTTGACCGGCGCGCGGAGGGAGGTCCACATTCCTCGTTGAACATTCCCGGACCGTTCCGGCATGATTCAGGAACCTGCCGCGACAGGCGCGGCCAAAAAGGCGGGGCGTTCACGCCCTTTGCCGAATGGAGGAAGGCCATGGCCAGTGTGACCATGACGGTGAATGGCAAGTCTGTTACCGCCACCATCGATCCCCGTATGCTTTTATCGTCGTTTTTGCGTGAGCATCTTCGGCTGACGGGCACGCATGTGGGCTGCGATACGAGCCAGTGCGGTGCGTGCGTAGTTCATGTCGATGGCCGCGCGATCAAGAGTTGCACAGCGCTCGCCATCTCGCTCGACGGTGCTCAAGTCACCACGATTGAGGGTCTTGCTGCTGACGGCCATCTGCACCCGATGCAGGAAGCTTTCCGCGAGCATCATGGCTTGCAATGCGGCTTCTGCACGCCCGGTATGATTATGAGCGCGGTCGACATCGTGAACCGCAAGGGTGCGATGCTCGATGAGCACACGATCCGCGAAGAACTCGAAGGCAATATCTGCCGCTGCACCGGCTATCACAACATCGTGAAAGCGGTGGCTGCAGGCGCGCAGGCAATGGCGGCAACCAAAGTCGCGGCCGAATGATCATGCGGCCTGCGACTGTAATCGCAGGCCATTCGTATTGAAGAGCCCGTAGCCGCCGGAAAGAGCGGCGCGGGTGGAATTGAGGCGAGGGCGCGCCGCGCCCGCCATCCAATCCATCAGAGGGAGAACGTCCATGAGTGCGACCGGAATCGGTGCGCCAGTCCGCCGGACAGAAGATTTCCGCTTCATCACAGGCAAGGGCCAATATACCGACGACATCAATCGCGCAGGTCAGGCGCATGCCTATTTCCTGCGCTCGCCGCATGCCCATGCCGAGATCGTGAAGATCGACGCGAGTAAAGCGAAGGCGATGGATGGCGTGATCGCGATCCTCACCGGTGACGATCTCGCTGCCGACAAAATCGGTGGTTTGATTTGCGGTTGGATGATCCACAACAAGGACGGCTCGCCGATGCGCGCGGGCGGCCATCCCGCGCTTGCGCAAGGCAAGGTGCGTTATGTCGGCGATCACGTCGCTGTCATCATCGCCGAGACCTATCAGCAGGCGAAGGATGCGGCCGAAGCGATTGACGTTACTTACAAGACGCTGTCGGCCGTCGCCGACATCGACAGCGCGCTGAAAAAGGGCGCGCCCGTGGTGCACGATGTTGCGCCGGACAATACGGTTTTCAACTGGCATCTAGGCGACAAGGCGGCAACCGATGCGGCTTTCGCCAAAGCCAAGCAGATCACAAAGCTTGATCTCATCAACAACCGTCTCGTGCCGAACCCGATGGAGCCGCGCGCGGCCGTTGGCGATTACGATGCCGGTACGGGCGTGTTCACGCTCCATACGACAAGCCAGAACCCGCATGTGGCGCGCCTCGTGCTCTCGGCCTTCATCGGGATTGCGCCGGAACACAAGCTGCGCGTGATTGCTCCGGATGTCGGCGGCGGTTTCGGTTCAAAGATTTTTATCTATGCCGAAGAAACCGTCTGTGTCTGGGCGTCGAAGAAAGTCGGTCGCCCGGTGAAGTGGACGTCGGACCGCACCGAAGCCTTCCTGTCGGATGCCCATGGGCGCGATCACGTCACCCATGCCGAAATGGCGCTTGACGACAAGGGCCGCATTCTCGGTCTGCGCGTCAACACCAAGGCCAATCTGGGCGCGTATCTCTCGACCTTCTCGTCATCGGTGCCGACCTATCTCTACGCACCGTTGTTGTCGGGCCAGTACAACATTCCGGCGATCTATTGCGAGGTCGACGCGGTCTACACCAATACCGCTCCGGTCGACGCATATCGCGGTGCGGGCCGTCCAGAAGCGACTTTCGTGATTGAGCGTCTCGTCGAAGTGGCGGCGCGCGAACGCGGCGAAGATCCGGCGCTGTTCCGCCGCAAGAATTTCGTCACGCAATTCCCGCATCAGACGCCTGTCATCATGGCATACGATGTCGGTAATTATTCCGCCTCGCTCGACAAAGCGATGGACATGGCGGATGTGAAGAATTTCGGCAAGCGTAAGAAGGATAGCGAGCGCAACGGCAAGCTCCGTGGCCTTGGTTATTCGGCCTATATCGAAGCGTGCGGCATTGCGCCGTCGCAGGCGGTTGGTTCCCTCGGTGCTGGTGTCGGTCTGTGGGAAAGCGCGGAAGTGCGCGTCAATCCGGTTGGCACAGTAGAAGTGCTCACCGGTTCGCACAGCCACGGTCAGGGCCACGAGACGACATTCGCGCAGCTTGTGTCGGATCGTCTCGGCATTCCGCTTGATCAGGTTGCGATCGTGCATGGCGACACCGATAAGGTGCAGTTTGGCATGGGCACATATGGCTCGCGCTCGGGCGCGGTCGGCATGTCCGCCATTGCACAGGCGCTCGACAAGGTGATTGCTAAGGGCAAGAAGGTTGCGGCCTATGCGCTCGAGGCGGCCGAAGGCGACATCGATTTCAAGGATGGTCGTTTCTCGGTGAAGGGAACCGACAAATCGCTCGCCTTCGGCGAAGTCGCCTTGCAGGCCTATATCGCGCATAAATTCTCCGGCCAACAATTGGAGCCTGGTCTGAAGGAAACTGCCTTTTATGACCCAACCAATTTCACCTTCCCGGCTGGCGTGCATATCTGCGAAGTCGAGATCGATCCGGACACGGGCGTGACGCGCATCGATCGCTGGACGGCGGTGGATGATTTCGGCGTTGTCATCAATCCGATGATCGTCGAAGGCCAAGTGCACGGTGGCATCGCGCAAGGCGTCGGCCAAGCGCTGCTCGAAGGCGCGCATTACAACAAGGACGGACAACTCGTGACGGCAAGCTACATGGATTACACCATGCCGCGCGCCGACGATCTGCCGTCCTTCGCGGTGGGCATGACATCAACGCCGTGCCCGTCGAACCCGCTCGGCATCAAGGGGTGCGGCGAGGCAGGTGCGATTGCAGCCCCGCCTGCCGTGATCAATGCGATCACCGATGCGCTCGGCAATGAGAACATTTCGATGCCCGCTACACCGCAACGTGTGTGGCAGGCCGCTCAGCAATCCCAGCGCAAGCTGGCGGCGGAATAAGGGAGACCTCGTCCATGTATGCTTTTAATTATCAGCGGCCGAAAACCGTGCGGCAGGCTGCGGGCCTTCTCGCTAAGGCTGGAGGCGATGGCAAACTTCTCGCCGGTGGCCAGACGTTGCTCCCCACGATGAAGCAGCGGCTCGCATCGCCTGCGATGCTCATCGACCTTAATCAGGTCGACGGCATGAGCGGCATCGAGCTTAAGGGTCGCAATTTGCATATCGGCGCGATGACCAAACATGCCGATGTCGCAAATTCGCATGTCGTTAAGACAGCCATTCCGGGCCTTGCGGCGCTCGCCGAAGGCATCGGCGATCCGGCCGTACGCAATCGCGGCACGATTGGCGGCTCGATCGCCAATAACGATCCGGCTGCCGATTATCCGGCGGCCTGCCTCGGTCTGGGCGCAACCATCGTTACGAACAAGCGCAAGATCCCTGCCGATGAATTCTTCACCGGCATGTTCGACACGGCGCTCGAAGAGGGCGAGATCGTCACGAAGGTAATTTTCCCGGTGCCGCAAAAGGCGGCTTACGAGAAATTCCCAAACCCGGCTTCGCGCTACGCCATGGTGGGCGTATTCGTCGGCAAGAAGGGATCGGATGTTCGCGTCGCCGTAACCGGCGCGGGCGCCAATGGCGTGTTCCGCCTGCCGGAATTCGAAGCGGCATTGAAGACGCGCTTCAACGCTAAATCGCTCGATGGGCTTTCGGTGCCAGCCGGCGGCCTCAATGGCGACATTCATGCTTCGCCTGAGTATCGCGCCCATTTGATCGGCGTGATGGCGAAGCGCGCCGTGAGCAAGGCGCTCGGCAAATAAGGTCGGCGCATCCTCTGATGCCGATCAAAGCAGGTTGAAGAATGCCCGGCCATGCTGCCGGGCATTCGCATTTCCCGGAGTGAAGAATGGCCGCGTTGCCGCAATCGATCGACGAGACGCTCACGCTCTTGCAGAGAGGCGATTATGTCGCCGACCGTGCGCTGGCGACCGTTATCTTCCTCGCGCTGAAATTAGGCCGACCGATTTTGCTGGAAGGTGAGGCGGGCGTTGGCAAGACAGAGATAGCCAAGGTCTTGGCGAAGACGCTCGGGCGCGATCTCATTCGCTTGCAATGCTATGAAGGTCTCGATGTCGCCTCCGCCGTTTATGAATGGAATTATGCTGGCCAGATGATGGCCATTCGCTTGGCCGAGGCGGGCGGCGCGACGGACCGCACGGAACTTGAGAACGATGTCTTCTCGGAAAAATATCTGATCAAGCGGCCCTTGCTGCAGGCGCTCGAACCGCATGTGAATGGCGCGCCGATTCTCCTGATCGACGAGCTAGACCGCACGGATGAAGCGTTTGAAGCTTTTCTCTTAGAAGTGCTGTCCGATTTCCAAGTGACGGTGCCCGAGCTTGGAACCATCAAGGCAGAGCATGCGCCCATCGTGATCGTCACGTCGAACCGTACGCGCGAAATTCATGACGCGCTGAAGCGCCGCTGCCTTTATCACTGGGTTGGTTATCCCAATGCCGAGCGCGAACTGAAAATTCTCAAAAGCCGCGCGCCCGATGCGCCGGAAAAGCTTTCGCAGGATATCGTCGCGTTCGTGCAGGCGATCCGCAAAGAAGATTTGTTCAAGGCCCCCGGTGTCGCCGAGACGCTTGATTGGGCGCAGGCCCTCGTCGAGCTTGATGCCGTTGCGCTCGATCCCGATCTCGTGACCGATACGTTAGGCGTATTGCTGAAATATCAGGACGACATTCAGAAAATGCAGGCGTCGGATTTGAAAGCTAAAATCGACTCTCTGAAAACCGCGTGAGGCTGCCATGAACGACCGCGCTGCAATCGATGCCGTGATCAAGGATTATCTTGATGGACTTTATGAGGGCGATACCGAAAAGCTCGGTCGCGCGTTTCATCCCACAAGCGCATTGGCTCACGTCAATGACGGGAAGCTGATCATCGTGCCGCGCGATGAATGGTTCAAGGCAGTTAATAATCGGGCCAAGCCGAAAGATTCCGGCATGAGCCGGCACGACGAGGTGCTGTCGGTCGACATTCTCGATGACCGGACTGCGTTCGTGAAACTGAAATGCGCCTTGCCGCCGAAATATTTCACGGATTTGCTTTCCTTGTTGAAGATCGATGGGCGCTGGCAGATTGCGCAGAAGGTCTTCACCTTCGAGGTGCACTGAATGTCGGGTCGCCTCGCTGAGAACATTACGTTCTTTGCCCGTGCTTTGCGCGAGGCGGGCTTGCCGATTGGGCCCGGAGCGGTGCTCGATGCAGTCGAAGCGGTGGAAGCGGCGCGGATCGGCACGAAGCAGGATTTTTATTGGACGCTGCACGCCGTGTTCGTGAAGAAGCATGAACATTCGGTCGTGTTTGAGCAGGCATTTGGGTTGTTCTGGAAGCGACGCGCGTTGATCGAAAAAATTATTGCGTCTCTTTCGCCGCATTCGCCCGGTGCGCCGCCTGAGGATAAAAAGCCCGATGCAGGCGCGTTGCGTGCAGCGCAGGCACTCCTTAAGCAAAACAAAAGCGAAGAGATTAAGGAAGAGCAGATCGAATTCAATGCGCGGCTCACGGTGTCCGAGCGGGAGATTTTGCAGGGCAAGGATTTCGCACAGATGACGGCGGATGAGGTGCGCGAGGCGCGTCGCCTGATCGAGACCATGCAGATGCCGGACGATTGGGTGAGAACGCGACGTTTCCGCGCCGATGCGCGTGGCTCGCGCATCGATGCACGGCGCACTCTGCGCGCGGCGCTTCGCTCAGGTGGGCATGTCGTGCATCTGGAGCGGCGCGAGCGCGGCGAGGTCCATCCGCCCATCGTCGCGATCTGCGACATATCTGGATCGATGGCGGAATACACGCGCACCTTTTTGCATTTCCTGCATGCACTCACCGATAAGCGCCGTCATGTGGAAACCTTTCTGTTCGGCACCCGGCTTACCAATGTCACACGTGCGCTTCGCCGCCGCGATCCGGACGAGGCGCTGGCGCGCTGCTCGGAAGAGGTCAAGGATTGGGCGGGCGGCACACGGATCTCGACATCTTTGCATCGCTTCAATGTCGATTGGTCGCGCCGGGTGCTGACGCAAGGGGCGATCGTGCTGTTGTTCACCGATGGGCTTGAGCGCGACGGAACGGCGGAGCTTGGCCGCGAAATGGATCGGTTGCACCGGTCCTGCCGCAAGCTCGTTTGGTTGAACCCGCTCTTGCGTTGGGACGGCTTTGCGGCCAAGGCTGAGGGCATTCGTGCTATGCTGCCGCATGTCGACGAATTCCGGCCGATCCATAATCTCAATGCGATGAAGACCTTGGTCGAGGCCCTTGCGGCCAAGCCGTCGCTCGCCACCGACCCTCGCGCTTGGCTGAGGAAGGCGAGTTGAAGCCGGGCCGCGCGTTCCTAAATGTGAAGCACAGGAGAGAGACGATGCGTGCGAATGACGAAGACATTCTCGCCTCTGCGGAAGAATGGCGGCGTGCCGGCCGTGACGTGGCAATTGCGACGGTGGTCGAGACATGGGGTTCGGCCCCGCGCCCCGTCGGATCGCGCTTGGTCATCGATGGCGAGGGGAATTTTCTGGGCTCCGTTTCTGGTGGTTGTGTCGAAGGTGCAGTTGTAACCGAAGCACTCGATGTGATCGGGAACGGCGCGCCCAAGCTTGTATCCTTCGGCGTTGCCGATGAGACCGCGTGGCAGGTTGGCCTCTCATGTGGCGGACGCATTTCCGTCTTCGTGGAAAAGGTCGCCTGACGTGAAGCTTGCCACGCTCACAGCGTTGAACGAAGCCTGCCGCGCCCGCCGCGCGGCCTTGCTTGTCACGTCCGTTGCCGATGGGAGCGAACGTTTGGTCGATCCCTCGGCGATCGCGAGCGATCAGCTTGCTGCGCCTCTCGATCTTGCGCTTCGAACTGGCAAGAGCGCGTTGGTCGAAGAGGGCGGGGCGCAATTCTTTATCAGCGTGCAGACGCCGCCCTTGCGTATTCTTTGTATCGGGGCCGTTCATATCTCGCAGGCTTTGGTGCCGATGGCGCGGATGCTGGGCCATGATGTCATCATCGTCGATCCGCGCACCGCTTTTGCAACGCCGGAACGTTTTCCCGATGTGGTGTTGCATACAGAGTGGCCCGATCTTGTTTTGCCATCGCTCGGCATCGATCGTTACACCGCTGTCGTTCTGCTCACCCACGATCCGAAGATTGACGACCCGGCCCTGCATTTCGCCCTGAAATCCGACAGCTTCTATATCGGGGCGCTGGGATCGCGAAAGACGCACGGCAAGCGCATCGAGCGATTGCAAGCACTGGGATTTTCGGCTGAATCGATTGCGCGCATCCATGCGCCTATCGGACTCAACATGGGTGCAGTCTCACCAGCAGAAATTGCACTTTCGATTTTAGGCGAAATCACCGCGTCACTGCGCCTGAAACCCGATGGCAGCAGAGCCTGATGTTTTTCGGACCCATTTCCGTGAGTGTGGCTGAAGGTGCCATTCTTGCCCATGCTGTGCGGCAGGGTGAACTCGTGATGAAGAAGGGTCGCGTGCTGACTGCGGAGGATTGTGCGGCGCTTGTACGCGTCGGTGTCAGCGAGATCATCGGTGCGCGGGTTGAGGCTGGGGATGTACCTGAAGATGAAGCCGCACGCCGCGCTGCGTCACAGCTTGCGGGTGCAGGTGCGCGTTGCGATGTCGCCGCAACCGGACGCGTGAACCTGTTCGCGCGCGCGGCGGGCATTCTCGTTGTCGACGCGGTCAGGATCGATCGCTTCAATGCTGTTGATGAAGCGTTGACTTGCGCAACGCTGCCGCATCTCAAGCCCGTCGAGGCTGGCGAGATGATCGGCACGGTGAAAATCATTCCGTTTGCCGTTCCAGAATCTTTGCTGCTGCGTGCGATGGAGGCTGCGGGCGAAGATGCTATCGCGGTAAAGCCTTTTTTGGCCAAGCGGATCGCCGTGATTTCAACTTTGTTGCCGGGTTTGAAGCCGTCCATCGTCACCAAAACGGTTCAGGTTCTGGAAAAGAGGTTGGCCAAGGCCGGCGCGGTTATTGTCGCCGATGTGCAATGCACCCATGACGAGCGAGTATTGCGTGATGCGCTCCAGGCCGTCATGTCGCACGATCCGGAACTCGTAATCGTGTTTGGCGCATCCGCCATCACAGATCGTCGCGATGTGATTCCTGCTGCGCTTGAGGCAGAGGGCGGACAGATCGTCCAATTCGGCATGCCCGTCGATCCGGGTAATCTTCTCCTCGTTGGAAAACTCAGAGGCATCGATATTCTCGGTGCGCCGGGCTGTGCGCGCTCTCCGGCTG
>Ga0214917_10004116_pt1 | contig 16392 bp, 23 predicted proteins | sample LL_1208_BB_MetaG_FD_177983 | JGI IMG/M metagenome (GOLD analysis project Ga0214917, IMG submission 177983) | Freshwater microbial communities from Lake Lanier, Atlanta, Georgia, United States - LL_1208_BB | ecosystem: Environmental > Aquatic > Freshwater > Lake | place: USA: Georgia | collected... | reverse complement strand
ACGCCCGAGTTAGCCGCAACACCCTCCGAAACTGGATCCGGGAGGGAACGATCCGACCGCATAGCATTGCTGGAAAACTGCTGATTTTTCCGTCTCGCAAACTGGATCAGCTCTCCGAACTGCTAGAAGAGGCACACACCGAGCGGCTGAAACGCCTTTGCAAGAGCGATCAAGAGGCACGCCGGAGCAAGGCGGCCGCCGAAGCAAACGCGCTCCGGCTGATGGCTGAGAACGACAAGAGGATCCTAACCGGCAAAAAGCCGCTCAGGGAGCCTAACCCTGCGATGAACGACAACGACGCACGCGGGATGATCCATCTCAAAACGGATTATGAGAACGTGAAAAAGCTTTTCAGCGGCTACGGACTGTATCGCTGAGAAAACAACCCAAACCAAAGGAAACAACGAACATGAACTGGAAAACACTATTCAAGCCCGGAGACATTCTGACCGCCGGGGACAGGGCAGAGCTGGAGAGGATCGACAAAAAAGCGGAGCAACACCGGGCGCTGATCGAGCGCATATGGGAGGAGTGGCCTACGGCAACCGAACGCATGGAAACCCTTGAAAAGTATGCTTACAAACTTGCCGAAACGCCCACCGACGAGACCTTGTTCCAAAAATGCACGGTGGTCGTTTGCATGCCTTCCGATCCGTCCTTTGGTTACCAACACCGGGACAGGGTCACCGCGATCTTGGCGGATAAGATTGCCGAGATTCTCTCGCCACAGGCGGCCGTCGTGCGACGTGTTCTTTCCCGCGCATTGGATGCGGCCGAAAAAGAGTTGAAAAAGACAGAAACCCGAGAAAAAGCGTTGGCCGCCGAGGAAGGCTATGATTACTCGCCCTCCGGTCGCGTGTTGGCGTTGCAAAAGCGAGTTTTGGACTTACGCAATTCCGTAGCGGCCCGCTACCCCGGAGAGGAAAACTGCGTCCAACACCCCGGCACATGGCAAGAAAGGCTAAAGGAGTGGCTATGACGCCTGAGCAAACGTGGAGGGCCGCCCAGCATGAAGCAGAGGTGGCGGCCTTGGAGCGTGAAGCCGCTAAACGATTTTGGCGACTAGTGCCAGAGGATCCCGCCCGGGGTCGATATTGTGTTGAGGATGCGCTAGGCCGCCGAATTTATGGGGCAGATTTCCCCGCGCAGGTACGCGGTTTTTTCGCGGGACTATCGCCTCAGGCATGAGGGGGATTGGATCCATGATTGAAAAAGTGAAAGCCGGCGTCGAGACGGCCGTGCGAATCGAGCGCCTAAAGAACAAGGCACGGTGGCTGGGGTGGCGGCTGGTGGAGTGCCCCGAGGAGACTTGGGCGGCCGTCTATTTAAAACGGGAGGACATACGTTTCCCGGATTCGGGAGGAGTACAGTTATCTGATATGGCTTACTTTTTGAGCGTAAGGGAAAACGATCCCGTTTTTTGATTTTGCGAGATCAGACATGCCTATGCGGGCACATCGTCTGATTGATCAGCCGCCTAAGGGCTCTCGCTAGCTTAGGCCGTAGCCATCGCGGTCACATTACTGACGCTGGGCAGGAGGATGGAAAACCCAGCATATATATTTGAGAACACGCTCGCCCCGTAAATGGCCCGCAATCGATCAAGGATGCCCCTGAAAGGGTCCGGAGCACCACATAAGGGGGGCCACAGGCAGGGGGCGAAAATAGATTTAAAAATGTGCATATGATTTGTGCATATACTAGCCGGGAGCTTGAAAGATCGCTTTAGTACGTTTTACGAGGGAAAACTGATTCTAAAGATACTGAAAGTCCTTGAAGAATGTCCTTAAAAGGGAGCAGCTCTACCATTGAGCTAACGACCCAAAGTGTTAGCTATTAGAGATTTATATGTATAATATAAATCACCAAAAAACGATTTGCATATGGATGTGCATATGCTATTCGAAAGAGCGAGTGAGTACTCAAAAGTCCCCTGCCCGTACGTTCCAAGTCGTCGAGACGCACGTCGGGCGCTTTTTCCAACCGGATCCAAAATCCGGAGTGCTGAAGGGGGTCGGCTCATATTATTTATATTGTTCGCGAAATGGTATCGCATATCGGGAATCTCTCAAGACTCGAGATTTGAAAATGGCCCGGGAAATGGCACGGGCAAAGATGGTTCACGACTCTGGGCTGGATATGTCCCAACGGTCCGAGACGCTCGAGGCCCTGTGTAAAAAGTATTTACTCACCCGGGCCAACGTTGCCGCCAATACCGGCCGCAGGGACCAAGAAGTCGTCACCCGCTTAAAAGAAAAGTTCGGGTCCGATCGACGGATCCGGACGATCAGCGCATCGGATCTCCGGGCCTTTCACGCGGGCCTTTGCAAGTTGGGACCCGACCGCAAGCCGCTGAAAGAAAAACTCTCCCCCGACTATCTGAACAAGGTCGCCGACATTCTAAAAAACATATTCGGACTAGCGGTCGAGGATCGGGCCATCTCGACCAATGATGACCCGACTCGGGGACTGAAACGCACCAAGGTCCCCGAGACAAAACGGATCACGCCAACTTGGAAAGAGTTTAAAAAGATCGTGGCGGCCGTCCGGTCGGAACCTAATCGAACCGATCACGCCGAGGCCGCCGGTGACTGGATCGAGTTCGCTGGTCGAGCTGGGCTAGGGCAAGCCGAGGTCAATTCTCTAACGTGGGGCGACGTGGACTTGGCCCGTGGGCAGATGCAAGTCCGGCGGCAGAAAACACAAGAGCCTTACCCCTACTATCTGACCCCGATCCTCGTCCCCTTTTTGAAAAAGCTAAAAGCCAAGGCGTCCAGCGCCGGCGCCGGCCCCCGGGCCCCCATCGTCGAGCCGCGCAATCCTCGCAAGGCGCTAAAGTCGGCGTGCAAGCGGCTGAACCTACCAAACTATTCCCCCCGGGCGTTGCGTCGCGTATGGATCACCCGGGCCTTTGAATGCGGCGTGCATCAAGAGATCATCGCCCACAATCAGGCACACAAGGACAGCGGCCGACTCGCCCGGACGGTATATTTCGACAAGCGGCCGGAGTTTATTCGGGCCGAGCTAAAAAAGTTGAGGGATGACTGATGGCTCGGACCGATAAGCGAAAAGGCCGGGTAAAGTATTCGCACAAGCCGGCCGAGCTAGCCGATGACTTGCGGCGAGCAAGGTATGGACGTTTCTGGAATCATCCTGCCCTTGAAAGTGTTTTGATTTGCGAAGGCCACGAGGGCATCACGGGGGCTACTCCCCTTGATGTAATAACGCCGGGGGAGTTTGATAGATGGCTCAGGGCAACCAGAAATAGGCATGAAAAAACGGTCGTAGCCTTTAAAAAGAAATCCCCCACGGAATACGGTGAAATGCTCGATGCGATCCAACAAGCCGAGGACGCGGGGCCGGACCCCCGTTTCCGCATAGCTTGGGAGCAGTATTCGCTGCGGGCGTTAGCTCAAGAAGGTTTCCGTTTCCTACCCGCTCATCATTTTCAATCTCACTTACAAAGAGTTTCTCCGAAACATTTCCCCCGGACCGAGACAGTCGAATCCTTTATGATGTTCGCAAAACGGGCCGGACTTCGATTTGTAGGCCCCAAAAACGCCAAGAAACGTAGGATCCCTAAACGTTCTAAATAGTCGTTACTTACGTTCTACCCTAACACTTCCCGCCCGTAGTGTTGGCGGCATAAATTAGCGAAGAAGCGCAATCGGCACTAATTCGTGTCGATATGAATCGAAAGAGCACAAGAGCGCAAGGCGCACCCGCTGACAATTCGGGCGCCACCGACGGAGGCCGGATCGCCTTCAAAATATCGGAGGTCGCCAAAATGGCCGGCGTCCGACCAATCACAATTCGCCGACATATTGCGAAGGGATTGTTCGCTCCAATTCGCACGTTTCGGACTCCGCTGATCCCCGCAACCCAAGTGGAAGCGTGGCTCTCGTCCGGAAAAGTGGGTGGCAAATGATCGCTGACCCCTCCGACCGGATGCTGGAAAAGTGGGGCCGGGCGGCAATCGCGATCGAACCGAGTGCCCCAAGCGCTAAGGCCCCGGAGGAGATTACCCGGGACCGGAAACGTGAGGAGAACCGGCTGCGGGAGATTGCGGCCGCCAACGGTGATCGGATCGTGAAGTCTCGGATCGACGGGTCCTATCACCTAGTCGATGCGGCGACGAACACACTGATCTGGCCGGCCCACGTCGGGACGACCCGGATCGGCGCAACCTTCAACGAACTGCGCGACCGGATCTTGGAGGTATCGATATGAGCGCCCGCAAAAAGCTATCCGAAGTGGCGGCCGCTACACCGGCCCCCACACCAGCCGCGGGTGAGAACGTGAAAACGATGCTCGCTCTATGTCAGGCAGCCGGCAGCGGCCCCTTGAAAAACGGGCGACTCGAGGAACCGATCGCGCAGTTCAGCGTCGGCAAACCGAAAAAGGACTTTTTCCAAGTCTTTCCGGAGCCGGAAGCGGGATATATGCGCGTTCCGATGGTCGAGGGAGGGATGGGAGGCACGCCGCGTGAATGGTATGTGGTGATGCCAGCCGTCCTAACTGAGATCGGCGAGATGGCCGAGGGGTCCGGAATCAAAATCCACACCCTTGTCCCCGTCATTGACCGTCTCGCGAATGTGCGGATCTGGCCGATTGCCGACTGCACGTCGGAGGTCGCGGAAAAGTGGCACAGGTCCCGGCTCAAAGTCCTATCGGAAGCGAAGGACAAATGGGTCCGGATCGTCGCCAATATGTCGGAAAGTCGATACGACTTACTAGCGGCCGTGGACCAAACCTTGCCGCCGAAATGGCCGGAATCGGAATACGGTGAAATTGTGGAAAAGGCGCTCGCCGACTGTTTTATCACGTCGAGCGATCACGCCGTGATCCAAGCGATCGTCGGAAAATGAAAAAGAAGGCGCTCCCCTCGCCTTTGGGCGGTTTTCGTCGGATCCTAGTCGAAGATTTTGAATATCGACCGGGACCGGCGGGGACCCTTGAAAAAGTCCTATGCTACGTCGGGCGGGACCTAGTAAGCGGGAAAACGACGAAAGTCTGGGGGCCCGGGACGGAGGATCCCGGCCCCCTTGGACCAGAGGACTTGCTAGTCGCCTATCAAGCCGGCGCAGAATGTCGCGCCCGGGAGACGTTGGGATGGTCGGCGCCACACAATATCCTATGCCTTCACGCGGAATACAGTCGCCTAGTCGCTGGCCGGGCCGAAACGATCTATAAAAGCAGAGGACTTGCCGATGCGCTGAAAGTTTTTGGGATCCGGCACAAGTTCGAGACGACAAAGAGTCTATGGCAGGCCCGAGCTTGCGACCCCCGGCCGCTGACGGATGACGAACAAGCCGGGATGCTTTCTTACTGCGCGGCCGACGTGGATGCGACCGTCGATCTCTTTTTAAAAATGAGTTGCCGCTGGGCGACCGAGCTAGAAATGCGGCAGGCGCTTTTCCGGGGCTATTTCGTCCAGATGAATGACCGAGTGGAGCAGGCCGGAATCCCGATCGACGCGGCGACCTGGACTACCATAAGCGGCCGGCGGCTCGAGCTGCGGGAATGGTTTATTCGCGACTTGGGATTTTCGGATTTATTCGACGGCGAGACGTTCCGGCGAAAGAAATTTGAGGATTTTGTGGCGTCTTTTGCCGGTAATCGATGGCCCCGGACGCAGGCCGCCGGAGTTCTACGAAGCGATGAGGAGACGCTCGAGCAGATGGCCGAGATTTACCCGGAGGCCGGGCGCTATCTGGAATTGCACCGGACCCTATCCACGCTGAAAAGTTCGCGCTTCGAGATCGACCCGGATGGTCGGTCCCGTTGCTACGTTCACCCGTTTAAGACGCTAACCGGCCGAAATGCCCCGCCATCCTCGCGGTTTATCTTTTCGGCGTCCAAGTGGATGCGTTCAATCGTCCGGCCGGAGCCGGGAATGGCGCTCGCATATATCGACTATTCGGCGCAAGAAATGGGAATCGCGGCCGCCCTATCCGGTGACGAGGCGATGTGGGCCGCCTACCAGTCCGGGGACCCGCATATGGATTTCGCGATCCGGGCGAGACTTGCACCGATCGGCGCAACGAAAGCTACGCACCGGGAGGCCCGAGCCATCGCAAAGGCGGTGAATCTGGGAATCCAATACGGGCAAGGGATCGGCTCGATCGCCCGGGGGCTCAAAATATCCGAGGCGAAGGCCGGATCCGTAAAATGGGCGCACCAAAGGGCCTTCCCTGCTTTCTGGAAGTTTATCGATCAACAGCTCGCCCGGGCCGACGTGGAGGGACTGATCCGCTCGCCGCTTTCTTGGGGGATGGAATTGAACGCCGCCACCCGTAAAACGACCCTTTTCAATTTCCCTATGCAGGCCGGGGGCGCCGATTTGATGCGCCTTGTTTTGTGCCGGTTGGTCGAGGACGGGATCCGGCTTATCGCTACGGTTCACGATGCCTTTTTAATTGAGGCCCCGTTGAATCAGATCGAGGCCGCCGCCGATCATACCCGGCGAGTGATGGCCGAAAGTTCACGGGAGTTATTCGGCGGCCGGGAGCTGGGGTCGGACGTGCAAGTCGTCCGATATCCGGATCGCTATATCGACGAGGACGGTTTGCAAATGTGGAACCGGCTGCGCCGGGCGTTGGTCGAATTGGGAGAGGCCGATCCGGGCTTAATCGCAAAATGAAAAACTTAGCCAAAATGGGTAAGCACTTGCCCAAAATGGATAAGCTAGGGGCTTATTCTCTTTCTTCTTTAGTTAATAATAATAAAGGGAGAGAGCCTTTCTTTTATGGAGGGTTTGGATTTAGTAAATCCGATCCCTTTGTTAGGGCGGCTCAAGACGTTGGATGGAGTTTATTTTGTGCGATAAGCCACCGGACTAAACTATCACAACGCTCCCGGCCGGATGGTTGGGTGACGCTACCCGGCAAGGGGACAAGGGAACGGTTTGGGCTTACTCCGGGCAAAGTTTCACGGGCTGTAGTTAAATGCGTGGCGGCTGGACTTCTCGAAGCTAAAAAGGGCAAGGGCAAAACGTGCCGGTGGAAGTATCGATTCATGGTCCCCATTAACCGGCGGCGAGTGTCACCGTGATGCCGACGAAAGCTATCAGGGCAGGTAAACCGCGGTGTGGTCGACTCGCATCGATTTTCTACATGTGCCGTACTGCCGGATTCTGAAATGTCCCGCTGGAAGGGATCCTTACTAGGCGGTTTATTTTGACATACAGCTACGCCCATGCCCGCGAAGGGAGATTGGCGGATTGAAGCCGTCGCAAAACATTTTGAGGTCTGCGAGAGGACTGCCCGGAGGTGGCGCGATTTAAAGGATGCGAGGTGGGCAAAGGGGTTGGAGGCAATCGGCGGCCTGCGGGACAAGTCCAACCCCCAATCGGCGGTCAAGGCGGCGGCAGGCGCGGGGGTCCATGATGGCATCGTGCAATTAAGCGCCCTAGCAGACCAGCTAGCGGCCAAAATCAAGATAGATGATGCCGAGACCCGTTCCGGTCTTTTGCGCGATTACACGGCCGTCCTAGATCAATTACGCAAGCTTAGGAGCGAAAATCCCGACATCGCCATCGCAGAGGGCGCCATGGTTCCTTTCGATGAGGCAGACAAGATTGCCGCCAACCGCGACGCCGCCCTTGTCCCCCTTCTTCGCTCCATGCCCATGCGGCTAGCACCAGTCTGCGCCAACCGATCGGCCAAAGAAGTCCAGGAGGAGATTGAGAACGAGGTCGGTCAGATTATGCGCCAAGTAGAGGCGGCGCTGACGGTCTCGGAATAGAGCTCTATGCGACAGAACGATGCCACGGCCGCCGCGAACAATGACGCCTTCAAGTATTGCGACGGCGGGGCGTCTGCTGCGGGGATGTATGCGGCACTAGATGGCGCCACGCTGGACGACTCCAAGCCGCCGGAGTTGGCGACGATGTTTTTAGAGTTAGTCCGAAAGATCGTCGCCCCCGGGCGTGCGAAAACAACGGCGCTTCGATTTGTGTCCCTAGTCCTGCATTTAATGCCGGACAGCTTGGATCTCTCGCAGTTGCAGGCCGCCAAGCAACTCGGCTGCACCCGAGCTGGATTATCAAAGACCGGGATCGTCCTAGCTGAAAGGCTGGGACTAGGTCACGCCCGGTGGCGAAAGATGGAAGGATCCCGAAACAAATACTCGGAGGCACAACTCCGGGCACACCGCAGGGGCACGCATGTTTCGCAGATATTAAAAAAACGAAAACTAGCACTAGCGGCGATTGACACGGTTGCCCGGGCAAATGAAACAAAAAGGATTAGAGCCGCACACCCTAACAAGCCTCGCAAGGCGACTGCACGCCCGAGTTAGCCGCAACACCCTCCGAAACTGGATCCGGGAGGGAACGATCCGACCGCATAGCATTGCTGGAAAACTGCTGATTTTTCCGTCTCGCAAACTGGATCAGCTCTCCGAACTGCTAGAGGAGGCACACACCGAGCGGCTTAAACGCCTTTGCAAGAGCGATCAAGAGGCACGCCGGAGCAAGGCGGCCGCCGAAGCAAACGCGCTCCGGCTTATGGCTGAGAACGACAAGAGGATCCTAACCGGCAAAAAGCCGCTCAGGGAGCCTAACCCTGCGATGAACGACAACGACGCACGCGGGATGATCCATCTCAAAACGGATCATGAGAACGTGAAAAAGCTTTTCAGCGGCTACGGATTGTATCGCTGAGAAACCAACCCAAACCAAAGGACAAGAAAACATGAACTGGAAAACATTATTCAAACCCGCCGACATCTTGACCGACGGCGACAAGGCAGAGCTGGAAAAGATCGACAAGAAAGCAGAGCAACACCGGGCGCTCATTGAACGGATCCGGGACGAATGGCCGACAGCGGCCGAGCGTATGGATGCGCTGGAACGGCTAGGGCAAAAATTGGCCGAGGCTCCGACTGATGAAGCGCTCTTTCATCGTTGCACCTTGGTGGCGGCGATGCCGTCCGATCCGCTTCATGGCTACCAGCACCGGGACAGAGTTACCTCGATCATCGCCCGAAAAATTGAGGAGATTCTACGCCCACAGGAAAGGATTGTGAGGAGGGTAATAACCCGAGCGTTGGATGCGGCAGAGGGCGAGCTGAAAAAGACTGAGGCGGCAGAGAAAGGATTGGCAAAGGATGATGGCTACGATTATTCCCCGTCCGGGCGCGTGTTGGCCTTACAGAGACGCGTCCTAGAGCTTCGCAACGCCGTGGCCGCCGCTTATCCGGGTGAGCAGGGATTCATCAACCATCCGGGCGACTGGCAAGAGCGTCTGAGGGAATGGCTGTGACGATTGAGCAGACACGAAACGCCGCCCGACATGAAGCAGAGGTGGCGGCACTGGAACGCGAAGCGGCAAAGCGATTCTGGCGTCTAGTGCCAGAGGATCCCACACGTGGCCGATTCTACGTCGAGGATGCCGTTGGCCGCCGCATGTGTGGGGCGGAATATCCGGCACAGATCAGAGGATTTTTCGCCGGACTGCCGTCCCAAGCATGAGCGGGATCCTAGCCATGACCGAGAGAATCCTAGATGCGGCCGGGCAGTTGGCTCTAAGCAGCCGCCTGCAAGCTCGCGCCCGGTGGCTTGGGTGGAAGCTGGTGCAATGCTCCGATGGCACTTGGGCAGCCGTTGACCTTCTCCGAGACGACGTGCGTTTCCCAAATGCCGGAGGGATAGATCTCAAAACGATGGAGCAGTTTTTAGAGGCTAGAGAACGTGAACCAGTTTTTTGAATTTGCGGAGAGCAGGCAGGGCGCTGAGGCGTTTCATCGTCTGCTTAAACTCCGGCTGGGGGAGACTTCGCAGGCCTAGCCCGTAGCCGTCGCGGATCACAACTGACGCCGAGCAGGAGGACGGAAAACTCGGCATTTTAACTATGCGCACAGATGGCGTATGGTGTGCGTTAGAGGGCGCCGCGATTGAGCGGATGCTTTTCAGGTAGTCGCTCTACGAAAAAAATAATTCATGTTGATCAAAGTTTTATAGAAATTGATTTTTCAACTTACATACAGGATTGCCAAAAAGCGCTGTATGTAAGATTTGTATGTAAGGTATCCCCAAAAATGGGAGCACTTGGAAAATTTAATGATGCTATGAGATAGTGACTTGTGAAAATCAGCTAGGATCCGACTCTCTCTTTAATAAAGGTGTAAGGCAGCCGCTCTACCACTGAGCTAAGCGCGCAAATCTTATCTAGCAACGATTTACACATCTATTTTTTGTCTAAAAACTGCTTTCAAAAGGTTTGTATGTAACATACAATAGGGAGCATGAGGGAAAACATGAGATCGCTTCGGAGGGTGGAAACCGGCCTATATCGGTTTGAAATAGACGGAGTGAAGCGGGGATCATACTACGCTTTATATAGCCATAATTCCCGCCGGATCCAAGAGTCATTAGGCACGGAGGATCTGGCAGAGGCCCGGCGCGAACTAAAGAAAAGGAAGGCTCTGGACGATAAGCTGGACGGATCCCTGCGCTCCTTGACGCTGGCGGCCGCCGTGGATCGCTGGCTGGCAACCCGAGCCGACGCCGCCAAGACCACGATCAGAAACGACCAACTATTTTGCTCCAGGCTCAAAAGTCAGTGGCCGGGAGGATCCGGGGTGAAGGTGCGCGATATAAAGCCATCCGAGGTGCTGGCCTTTATTAGTGGGCTAAAAAAGGCGTCAGGGGAGTCAGTTGGAAACTCTTATCGAAATCACTTCGGATGGTCGCTGAGGTCAATTTTTCAGCTGTGCGTACAGGACGGCGTGATCGACCAAAATCCCGCCGCCAGCTTTGAGGGGAAAACGCCCAAGGACGTAATCCGGCTGACGCCCACGCGGGAACAATTCAATGCCATCGTGGACAAGATCCGATCCCGCCGCTTTTCCGACACGGCGGCCGCTTCCGCGGATCTGGTCGAGTTTATGGGGCTGGCTGGCGTGGGGACGGCTGAGTGTTCCGCGTTGCAGTGGCAAGACGTGGATCTGGGAAAAGGGGAGATCCATTTACTGCGGCGAAAGACTGGAAAGGCATTCACAATCAAAATTTACCCCAAGCTACGGCCACTGGTGGAACGGCTGGCGGCCAGTCGAGGAGCGGCAGAGGATCGCGTTTTCAAGATCCGGGATCCCAAAAACGCAATCTCGACCGCATGCCGGGATCTAAAGCTGCCAAAATTCTCCGCTAGGAGTTTTCGTCGAATGTTTATCACGGAGGCGCTGGAGGCCGGAGTGGATGTGGGGATCGTTGCCCGGACACAAGGCCACCGGGACGGAGGCGTGCTAATTCTCAGGACTTATAGGAATATCAGACCCAAGTATGAGAAGGATCAGCTGGAGATGTTGAAATGAGTAAAAATCGTTTTAGTAAATGGGAGGAATGGGAGGTGCGGAAATATATCGACCTCCAAAAAAGCCTGACCTCCACAAAGACTTACTTTGCAGTAAGCACGATCTTTTTGATGATTGGCTCTGGATTGCCAGAGGTGGATGTAGTTCGCTGGGGTGCTTGGGCGACATTAATCTGTAATGGCATTTGGTGTTATTATCTTGTGGGAAAAGATAAAAAGAAAATAACTGAATTGGAGTCGAGGCACTGGAAGGATGAAAAATGAAAGGCCGCAAAAAGAACAGAGCTGAGAAGTATGATCCCCGTGAAGATCTGCTCCGTCAGTGGGTAAAGGCCTATGCTGGCAAGTTTGCGGATCATGCAGGCTGGGCAGTCGCCATGGAGTATTGCCAGCACCATTACGGCGATGCGGCCACTAAAAAGAAAAATGAAGAACACTGGAAAAGCTTTCCCCCCTGCGAGCCGAAAAAGGCCTTACTAGCATGGTGCGAGATAATCCTAGGAAGTCCCGATCCCTTGCAGGTCGCAAACGGACTCGCTGAGCTGGCAGACGCAATAAAGGCCGCCGATGATTTGACCCGAAACAAACGAAAGGCAATCGACGAAAAGCGGGTGGCACTGATCGGGGCGAACAATAGGCTTCATGAGGTTTTGGCTAAGAAGAAGAAGTTTTCAGAAAAGGTAAAAAAGAATGACCTTGTGAAACTTGTTCAAGAATCCGCTTTTTTTATCGATGTGGATCAGCCGGGAATTTTAAGAATGATGAGAGAGCTGGGACTTCCTAAGTGGCCAACCCATCTCCGACCGGAGTGGAGAACGCATGTAAAATCTGTTCTTCCGCCTAGGCCATCCTCCCAAAAAACTGGCAAATAAACTTCTGAATTGCCAATAATTCCAAGCGCTCAGGCGTCATCCTGAGCGCCATGGAAAACAATACAACAGCCCAAGCGGGAAACGGCTCAGTCAATAGTCTCCCGCGTCTAACCTACAAAATCAAAGAAGCTGCCGCGATTCTTGGGATCTCTGTACTGACAATCCGAAAGGAGATTGAAAAGGGGAGAATCAAATCCATCAATCGTTTCCGGCACGTGCTGATCCCGGCAGATGAGCTGACGAAGTGGGTGGAAGCAGCGCGATGATTGCAGTCAATGTCCCTCAAAAGTGTGAAGTTGCCCTAGATATTCTCTCAGGAATCTACCTTCACTTAATAAATGACCTGAATATGAACGATGAGGAATCAGAGTTTCTCATGCAGTATTGTAGTCCGGTCATACTTAATAGACTTGTTGGAAAGGCCGAGGAAAACGATGCAACTATTCACTTAACTTCATGCACGTGCGGTAAGTGTGATGGTAAGTCGGCTGTTTGGGTAGTGCGTGAAAAGCTGCCTGATGGGACTACCGACGAGAGAAGTTTTAATAGCTTTGGGATGATGACGCGTGACGTTCAAAGGATGCCGCTATGAGCCTGACAGCCCGGCGCCCGCCTGAGCAGGTGGGAGCAGCGCGATGAGTATAGTCGCCCGGCGATCCGATCCGATGCTGGCTTGGGGCGATTACCTAAGGACGCTCGACTGGACGGAGGGAGACACCAAGCACGCTCAGGCATACCGCGCCTTTATCCGGGCGGGGATGCTTGGCGTGGATCCGGCGGCCGCCATGCGAGAAGTCGAAACGACGATCCGCGGATCTGGCGGCAAGATAGTCCCGCGTGACCTAGAAAGGCAGCTCCAGCGAGCCTACGCCTTTGCTAAGCGGGAAGTGACTGAGGGGATTGCTCCAGTGGCGACGGCCGTGACCCGCTCCTATTACTCAGCGGCGGATCTTGTGACCCGAGCAGACAAGGCGAGGGAATTTTCGTGGGTCGACCTTGCCCGACGCTCTCCAGTGGATCCCGCTGGAGTTACATCGTCGGAATATCTGGATGCAGTATTCCGGCCGGGTGAGTGCGTAGTGGTGGCAGAGCGTCAGGACGATCCCGGGCGAGTGTATGTCGCTGGATCTGGAGCGACTTGGGTGAATGGAATGAGAAGCGACAATGGGATCCTTTACTTATCCAACCCGACGAATGGGCAGCGGATCCAAAACGCTGACGGCAAGTTGAGCCTAAGATCCGAAACGAATCTGACCTGCTTTCGTCATCTTGTGCTGGAGAGCGACCGCACGATCCCAATCTTATGGGTAAGGGCGATGGTGCAAATAGCACTCCCGGTGGTGGCGATCTATACGTCCGGGGGAAAGAGTGTTCATTTTCTGATCCGAGTGGATGCAGCCGACAAGGTGGAGTATCTGGCCGCAGTGGATCGACTTCGACCTGGACTCGTCAGGCTTGGAGCAGATGCAGTTTCTATGAGTGGCGTCAGGCTGACCCGGCTGCCCGGAGCGATGAGGGGAGAACGTCATCAAAAACTTCTTTATCTGGATCCAACAGGGACGCCGGAGCCGATTGTGGAAAAACCCGAACTAAGAAAGACAGAAATGGGGCAACCAATATGAATGAAAACACACTGGCCGCGGCTGAGGCCGCTCTAAACTCCGATAAACCAAAAATCTTCCTGCCATCTGAGGGCAGATCCGTCTCAGAGTTTGCCGCACAGCTTGGAGAATGTTTAAGAAAGGCCGAGGCCGACATCTTTATCCGCGGGATGCGAGTGGTGGAGGCGCGGCCGCCTGAGAAGCACAAGGCCGCACAGATCGCAGAGGTGGATCCTGAGCGCTTCAGGACTTGGGTGGAGGACTACGTTGTTACTATGGCGAGGCGGCAGACAAAGATGGGCAATTATGACGTGATCTGTTCCATGTCCCGCGATCATGCGGCCGCAGTGTTGAAGTCGCCGCAGTTTCAGAAGTGCCTGAGGCCGCTGCTACGGATTTACAGCTGTGCAGTCCCGGCTTATGCCGCCGACGGATCCATGAGGCTATTAAAACGCGGCTACGATGCAGCCGAGGCCGCCTACGTTAGCGGATTGGATGACTACGTCGACGAGGTGAAAAGCGATGCTGAGGCGAAAGAGATTCTCTTGGACATCTTTTCAGAATTTCGCTTTGAGGACGACGGCCGGAGCCTGAGCGTGGCGATCGCCGCCATGCTGACGCCTTATACCCGGCTACTCCTGCGCCCTACTGATAACGTCCCTTTTTTCGCTTACACAGCGAACGATGCCGGAGCAGGGAAAACGCTGTGCGCCAAGGTTGCGACCATCACGATGTTTGGATCTGGAGCCGAGACTCCAGTGAAAAAGGATCCTGACGAAATCCCAAAGGTGCTGGCGACTAAGCTATTGGAGGGAGCTGGATTTATTCTTTTTGATAACGTCCGGGTGGCGCTGGATTGTCCCGCGTTGGAAGCTTACGCGACGTCAGGGGAGGTGGAGGATCGCTTGCTCAGGAAGAATGAGAGTGTGAGAGGGATCCCCGCCGTCATCTATATCACCGGGAATGGAATGAAATTGCGCGGCGATCTTCCGTCCCGCGTGTTATGGGTGGAATTGTTCATGCCTGAGAGCGATCCGTCAGATCGCGTTTTCAAGCGGGATCTGGATGAGGCTGACCTTTACCCGATGCGGAGGAGGCTGCTTTCCGCGTGTTATCGCCTTGTGGCGTCGTGGGTGGCGGCCGGGCGACCAGTCGCCAAATGCACATCACGATTTAAGCAGTGGGCAAAGGTTGTCGGATCCATTTTGCGCTTTCATGACTTTATCGACCCGACCAGCAAACCGACGCTGAAATCCGGCGAGATGGGTGAGCCTGAGCAGATCGCCATGATGATCGCAGGCATGGATCCGTCCCGGAAATACACACTGACCGAAGTGATCGACGTTTGCACTGAGGCCGGAGCCTTTGAGGATAGGTTGAAAGAATGGAAACCAGATGATGAAACGGACAAAGTGATCGCAAGGGCAATCCGATCCTACATGGGCGACGTCCTAAGGAAGATCCGCGGCCGCATCTACAACGGCCGGACGCTCCAGCGTGAGGGGACAGCTAAAAAGAGAATGTATTGGGTGGAGGAAGTGAGAGCGGGAGTCCCGGTGGGATGTGATGACAGAAAAGAAGCAGAAAAATGCTCCTTTGACTTGCAGACGACGACCACGGCGAGCTTCTTTCCGTTTTAGGCAACCCTAGTCAAGAAATTGACTAGGGTGTATCGGCGGCCGGGAGTGGTGGAGTGGTGGGAGTGGTGTTTTACCATTAGAGCCTTACGCGTATAGGGATTATACCATCAACCCGAAATAGCACTCCAAGCACTCCAGCACTCCGGGATTTACAGAGTAAAATGTATGTTAATTTCAGATTTACATAACATACAGAGACAGCGGCACAGCCCCGGCAGGGATCCGGGGGGGGGGTAAGACCGACGAAAGCTATCAGGGCAGGCAAATCGCGGTTGCAACGACTCGCGTCGATTTCTTGAGTGTGACTCTTCAACTTTTTAAGAGGGAGGGAGAGTTGACGTGCCGTTTCGCTCATGCCCAAGCGCCTAGATTACCGACTCCGACAAGTAGCCGAACTCAAACAGGTCACAATCTGGACAGCGCGTTCTTGGCGGGATAGTGGCTCGAAGAAATGGCACGAAGCACTCGCCGCCGTTGAGCGTGAGAACGAAAAACGCAAGGCAAAGGGTATGCCGCAGTTGGGCTGTTTTCATTGATCGTATGCGACAAAATGATGCCACGGACGCCGCGAACAATGACGCCTTCAAGTATAGCGACGGAGGGGCGTCTGCTGCGGGGATGTATGCGGCACTAGATGGCGCCACCCTGGACGACTCCAAGCCGCCGGAGTTGGCGACGATGTTTTTAGAGTTAGTCCGAAAGATCGTCGCCCCCGGGCGAGCGAAAACAACGGCGCTTCGATTTGTGTCCCTAGTCCTGCATTTAATGCCGGACAGCTTGGATCTCTCGCAGTTGCAGGCCGCCAAGCAACTCGGCTGCACCCGAGCTGGATTATCCAAGACCGGGATCGTCCTAGCTGAAAGGCTGGGACTAGGTCACGCCCGGTGGCGAAAGATGGAAGGATCCCGAAACAAATACTCGGAGGCACAACTCCGGGCACACCGCAGGGGCACGCATGTTTCGC
>Ga0214917_10004115_pt1 | contig 16393 bp, 19 predicted proteins | sample LL_1208_BB_MetaG_FD_177983 | JGI IMG/M metagenome (GOLD analysis project Ga0214917, IMG submission 177983) | Freshwater microbial communities from Lake Lanier, Atlanta, Georgia, United States - LL_1208_BB | ecosystem: Environmental > Aquatic > Freshwater > Lake | place: USA: Georgia | collected... | reverse complement strand
AGCACTTCAGCAGGCGCGCGTCGACGACTGGGCAACGACAAGCGCAGACTCGCTGCACTCGATGGGCGTCTCGTCGCGTGATGTGACGACGGCGTATGTTGGTCTGACTGACCAGCTTGAGCAGGTTCGCAAAACCAACGAAACGACCTTTACAACCGTTGAGATGGTCAACGGCCAGATGGTCAAGGTCGTTCGAACAAAGGCTGAATACGTGGCGGCGCTTGAGCGCGAGCGCGCGCAATTGCACGCAACTGGCATTCAGCTCAGCGAATACGAAAAGGTTCACGGCCGCGTCATAGCCAACAGCAGAGATGCCGCGACTGAAGTCGACCGCGTGACGGCGGCTTATGCGCGGCAGGCGGCCTCGTACGGCGCGATGCGCGACGCGCTGTCACAGCAGATTCCGCATCTCCAAGAGGACGTAAACAACGCGACTGACGAGCAGCAGAAAGAGGCCGCGACAAAGCGCCTCGAGGCGGCCAAGAAAGCGCTGTTTGACCTCGAGAACGGTTACGCGCAGCGTCAGATTGCCAACACACAGGCCGTGTCTGCAGCTGAGAGCAGCGCAGCCAAGATGGCCGTGTCTGAGACCCAGCAGGCGCTACGCGAAAAGGAGATGGCATCGCGCGCTGTCATCGCGGATCGCCTGGCCGTACTCGACGCAGAGCAGAACGCGGCGGCAAAGGAGCGCGACCAGGCCATGCAGGTCATCAACGACCGGCAGCAAGCTGAAGTCAACGCGCATCAAGAGACGGCGGCGAGCGCGCAGAAGTACACGGCAGAGCGCGAGAACGTCGAGCGTCAATACAACGACAAGGTCGCGGGTCTGGCAGAGCGTCGCGTCCAAATCGAGCGCGATGCGCAGATGCAGATGCTGGGGTTCGTGCGGCAGCGTTTGCAAGAGCAAATGCAGGCCGACGATGACCAGATGCGTCTGCTTGAGGCGCGGCGCAAGACCGGCGTCGACACGACACAGCAAGAGCTTGCGGTCAACCAGAACAAGACGGCGGCGATGATTGCCGACGAGAACAAGCTTCACGCCATCAACATGCAGAATGCAAAGAGCGAGGCAGAGCAGCGCAACGAGAATGCGCGCCACCGCTCGGCACTGGCTCACATTGCTGCGCAGGACGAGATACAGGTGCTCGACATCCAGGCACGCGGGCGCGAGGCAGAGGCGCGTGCGCTTGAGGACAAGCGCGGGCAGGTCAACGCCGAGAAGGAAGGCGTCGAGACCCAGATTGAGCTGCTCAACTGGAAGCGCGAGCACGGCGTGGCGGTAGAGCGCGAAATGGGAGACGCCATCAAGCAGCGCACGGCACTGACGATTCAATCGCTGGAGCTCGAGCGTGATTCGCAGCTCAAGACCGAACAGAACGCAGAGCGGCGCTCTGTCATCGAGGCGAAGGCGCAGGCAGACATCAATCGCGCTCGCGTTGAAGGCGACCTGGCGCTTGCCAAGAATCACGAAGCCGAGATGGCGCGGCAGCAAGAGCTTCGACGCGGCGAGGAGCAGATTCTTCAGCTGCAAATGCGATCGAAGGACCAAGAGATATCCGCGCTCGAGCACGAAAGCGACGCTGGAATCTCTGGTCAAAGCAAGCTGCAGGCAGCGATTGAAGAGCGGCGCGATATGGCCATCAAGGCCAGCGAGGCCGCACGAGACGCCGCAATTGCCGACGCAGAGAAGATTCAGGACGCGCAGCTGAAGTCGCAGAAGGTAGCAGAAGCCAACCTTAAAGCGAACAACGACCGCAACGCGGCCGAGGAAACCTATCTAGGGCAGCTCGAGCGGCAGCTCTCAAAGCTCAAAGAGCAGGAAAAATCGCGCAAGGGTTCGCCGCTGCAGACCATGGAACAGGCTTTCGGAGCGGGCACCAGCGGCTTCTCGTTCGATTCGTTTTCAAACACCGACACGAGCGGGCTCGAAGCAAAGATTCGCGCAACACGAGAGAAGCTTGGCAAATCGGCAGCAGACACTGCTGCAACACCAATGCCGACGAGGACGGAAATCAAGGAAGCAGTCGGCGGCCAGGCCATCAAGTCGAGCGAGCAGCCAGGCGCCGGGACCGCTGCGGCTGATGTGGCAGGCGGTGCTGCTGCAGCTGGTGCTTCATCTGCGAGTGGTGGCGGCGCTTCTTCGACGACACCTTCGGGCGCTGCGCCTGGTGGGACAGCGGCTGCTTCTGGCAGCACGATGCGCGCCGGCAGCATCACCATTCATGCTCAGAGCGTGACTGTCAATGGCGGCTCTTCGAGCGGCACAGGCAGCGGCATGGACCTCGCGCGCGGCGCGTTCTTTGGGCAGTAGCGTATGACGTGGAACATGTCGCTCACCGTAGGCTCGACGGCCGTTCCTTACGGCGACACATTTCAGTTCACGCGCAAGCTCAGCGATTCGTGCGATTGGTCGCTTAATGTTCGCGAGGACGCTCGAGAGCTTGAGCCTGACGCGTCATCGTCCTACGCAGGCGTGTTCGACGAGAACGCTTACAGCAGCGACGGCTTGACCTACGCGAAGCTGCTGAGCACCAGCGGAACGATGAGCGACGGCACGGCGTGGACGCTGCCCACCGGCGTTCCAGACTCGTATTCGTACCAGGTGCGCGCGGGCGACCTGGACGCAGCGTTCACGTGGCGCGGCAAAGGAATTGCCTCGAAGCTCTATCGTCCGCATCTCAGCCTGGCCAGCATCATCAGCAACAGTGGAAGCTTGAAGCGCGTGCAGGACGTGCTCGCATACATCTTCAGCGCATACGGGATTGCCTGCGACGTGAGCGGCGTTGAACCAAATTACGTGGTACCTCGGATGCAGCTGCAGGACGGCTCGCCCATCGAGTGGGTGCGCCAGCTGCTCGAAGTCACGCAGGCTGAGTGGTATGAGGATGGGTCGACCATTGTCTGCTTCCAGCCGAGCTGGAGCGGCACTGGGTACGATTGGTCTTACACGACGTCTGAGGTGTCATTGCGTGAAGTGAGCACTCAGGTGTCCGCCGTGGTTGATTTCAGCAACTACATCACCTGCCAGCGCGCGGACGACACAGGCGGCGTCGTGGGCAGCGCGGAAAAGCAAAACGCTACGTTCGGGAGACAAGGCCTTGTTACGTTTTCAACGCCGGTCCCGCTCCTGAAGCTACACTGGCGAACCAAGCTTGAGGTGGGCGGGTTCCTGTCGGATTTCTACATCTACGGGCCAGACGGTCCGCCGGCTCGTCCAATTGATTGCCGCGTTAACCGAGGCGCAGCACCGCCGTTACAATCTGGCGACGTAGCACACAGCGTCGAGTTTACCTTCGGCGCGCTGGTCGGCCAGGTGGGGGTAACGGCAGGCTCGTACAGCATCGAGTTTCGCGGCGACACAAGCGGCGGGGTCTACGAGGACAACGTGACCTCGCTGGTTGTGCAGAACAGCGCCAGCATCGCCAGCGGACGCGGAACGATTAAGTCGACGTTGGGGCCGAACCCTCTCATCGCGGACAGTACAACGCTGCAGACCTGGGGAGAGCGCGTGCTGTACAAGCGCAGCCGTAAGGCGATGCGCATCTCGGCATCGCTCTGGCCGGCCAATTACGACATGAAGCCTGGCGACGCGGTGCGCATTGTTGACGTTCAGAAAGGCACGACGTACCGCATCATCGTGCAGAGCGTGAATCACACGCTCACGGCAGATGAGGTGCAGCGAACCACCACATTCGAGGGGGTTCAGTATGTATAATTTGCTTCGTTCAATGGTTGAGCGAGAGCTCTCAAGCCAGAGCGGCATTCGCGTCGGTCGCGTGGAAAGCACGACCGATGACGGGTACAGCAGCGTAAACTTTCGCAGCCAGCCAGACAACGCATCGAGGGTGCAGAGCATCGACGGCCAAAAAGTCACGCCTGGCGACACTGGATTCTTCCTGCAGCTTGGCGCTGGCCAGGCTCCGATGTTCTGGCAGCAATCGTCTGTGTCGGTAGGCGGCGCAAACCCCACGGTCATCGAGGCGTAGGCGATGGACAGGCTGGTAGAGCTCGCTCGCTCGATGGTGCCGTCTAAGTGGACGGTGGCCAAAGTTCGCGCGCGTGGCGACGACCCGAGCCTCCATCTGCTGCAGGTTAGCGGCAGACACGAGGACTTTTTAGCTCGAGCTCAGGACACGTTCGCTGCGGACGATGACGTGCTCGTGCTGCTCGAACCCAACATTCATGCCCCCCACATTGTGGGACTGTCTCCGTGGAAAGCAAACTTCGCGGTCACGCCGTCAACCAACAACGGCACGCCGTGGCAGGCGTCAGACATCGCTCCTGGCGAGCTCGACGCGGCGATTCACAGCAACCTGGCGGTCGCGATGACGGTGGCGGTTGCGCACGCGCGGCAACACTCGATTACCTCAACAGCCGACCATTCCGACGTGAGCGGAACGCCGACAAATCACCAGATGTTGCGATACGACGGCACGACCTGGCGACCAGCGTCGATGACGGTCACTCTCGATGGAGGCACGCGCTCGTGACGTACATCCCTGCGTCTGACATCATCGACCTGCAAACGGCCATCAACAACAACGCAGAGGTCTATGCGGCGTATGTGCTGCGTCACAACCGCGCGCACTCGCTGACATCGCACGATGACCACAGCGACGTGCTCGGCACTCCGAGCGCAGGCAACGTGCTCGCCTGGAGTCAGCCAGACGGTGCCTGGGAGCCGATGCGCATTGTAATTACGGCAGACGGCGGCACGCGATGACCGACATCAACGTAACTGTCTCCGACATCCGCATTCAGCGCGGCGCAGGAGCGCCCCCGTCGCTCAATCGCGGAGAGCCAGACCTCGATGAATCGCACGACATCCTGCGCATCGGAAAGCTGCTCGGGTGGAGCGTCTTCCGGGACCAGGTGTACGTCGACGCTGCGGACGCGGCGGTGCTGGCAGCGGCCAAGGCCTACGCGGACACGCATGGAGGCAGCGGCGGCGGTGGGGGCACGATTGCCACCCCGAGCGTATACAGCGAGACGCCGGCGGGAGCGTGCGATGGGGACAACACCAGCTTTACGCTCGCGCACACGCCACTCGCTACGGTGCTCGTGTTCAAGAACGGCGTGCTGCTCGCTGAGGGAGATGAATACTCGACGCTGGGGCCTAGCATTACGATGAGCGAGGCTCCGCTCACTGGCGATGCGCTGCGCGCGTACTATTTCGGACAGGACGGCGCGCAGCACGTCTCGACTGATTACGGCACCTACTAGGAGACGATGATGACGACTTGGCATACGCCGGTCAACTTTGCCAGCACGACAGTTACATCCGGCGAGCTGTTCAACACCGATTCTCCGGTGACGTTCGCGGTGTCAGACGGCAGCGTGTTCGGGTCTTCGTTTCCTCTGTGGGCTGTCGTCGACCCAAGCGGCACGCATGAGGTGCTCGAGGTTACCGCGCGCAGCGGAAACAACCTCACAGCCACGCGCACGGCGCCGGTTACGCACGCAGGCGCTCCCAGCATCATCTGCTCGCCAACTGCGGAATACATCACTGAGCTGCAGTCGGCTGTCGATGCGGTGCAGACGAGCACGCTGGCAGAGATTTCAACGACCAGCCCGCAGTCGCTTACAGGCGGAGCGCATACGCAGCTCACGCTGGGAACGGTCGAATACGACACGGGCTCGTATACGACAACCGCGCATCAGTTCAGCATCAGTGCTACTGGATATTACATCGTAGGGCTCGAGGTCACGTTCTCGGCAGCCACCAACATTCTCGAAATCACTATCAGCAAGAACGGCGCGGTGGGCTCTGGCGTGATGCTGGCTTCGCAGAAAGCAACGCAGACTTCTTCGCAGTTCTGGGTGCTTAATGCGTGCACGGGCGTGGTCAAGTTGAATGCGTCGGATTACGTGCGCGGCTACGCGTACACCGACAACACGATGAACACGGCGGCAAGCGCGGTTTACCCCGTGCGATTCAGCATCGTGCGGGTGGCGTGACGTGGCGTTCGGCGCATCACCGTTCGGCGTCGCACCATTCGGCGGGCAGGAGTCGAGTGCGCCTCCCACACCAGAGGACCGCGCGGTTCTGCAGCTGTACCGCCACATCGGCACCGGCGCACCGCCGAGCTTGCACTTCGGCGAACCGGCGTTCAGCGATGGAGAGCCTGCGCTGCGCGTGGGCAAGAGCGACGGCTCGATGGCGGTATTTCGGGACCAGGCCTACGTCGACAGCGCACTTGCCGGCCTGGGTGTGGAGGTCTGGAGCGAGCTGCTGTCCGGCCTCGACGGCTCCTCAAGCTCGTTCAGCCTGGCAAACACGCCGATGAGCGGAACGGTGCGACTGTACTACAACGGTCTCCGTTTAACGCCAGGGATTGATTACAGCATCATCGGCAGCAGCATCTCGACGACGTTCGTTCCGGGTGCCAGCGACACTCTGCTAGCGGACTATCGCCGAGGCATCTCGTGAGCAATCGCAACTGGGACCAGACGAAGAAAGACGCGGTGGCTGTCGCCTTCAATCGACACCTCGGCAACCTGCAAGGGCTGTTCGAGCTGTTGGAGGCAAGCCTACCGGATGAGCAGACCAAGCAGCTCGCGCGCAACGTGCGCGTGATGTCGCTCGATTCGCTCCATCAGTGCAGAATGAGCGTAGACGAAAACTATCGGAAACAAAGGAGCACCACCTAAGTGGGAACACAGATTCGCGGCTCACAAATCAAACAGTCAACGGTGGCAGCAGACCGCCTCGTCGGCACTGACATTGCAACCGTCGGCACCATCACCACAGGCACGTGGAACGGCTCGGTCATCGGCGTCTCGTACCTCGATTCGTCGCTCGCCACCCAGAGCTACGTCGGAAATGAAATCAGCGCGCTCAACCTCGGCACAATGTCGACTCAGAGCTCGTCAAACGTCAGCATCACCGGCGGCAGCATCAGCGGCATCACCGACCTCGCGGTCGCCGACGGCGGCACGGGTGCGTCGAATGCTTCGGACGCTCGAACCAACCTCGGACTGGCCATCGGCTCTGACGTCCAGGCCTATAACGCCACGCTCGCGGCGGTTGCCGGCGGCACGTACACCGGCGACGACAGCATCGACACGCTCGGCACTGTCACGACTGGCACCTGGTCGGCCACAACCATCGCCCTGAACAAAGGCGGCACGGGCGCCACGACGGCTTCCGATGCGCGTTCAAACCTGGGCCTCGCCATCGGCAGCGACGTGCAGGCCTATAACGCAACCCTGGCAGCAGTCGCTGCTGGGACCTATACCGGCTCCAGCTCCATCACCACGCTCGGCACCATCGGGACCGGCACGTGGCAGGGCTCGGCGATTGCCAACACTTACCTTCCCAAGCTGAACGGGTTCACCGCGCCTGACGGCTCGGTCGACTTGAACAGTCAGAAAATCACCAGCCTGGCCACGCCCACTGCTGATGGCGACGCAGCCACCAAGGCCTACGTCGATAATGCGGTGTACCTGCGTGACGTCAAGAACAGCGTTCGCACCATCTCTATCACTGCCGGTGCGCCCGTCAACGTCAACATCTCCTCGCCTGGTGCGGCGATTGGCGGCGTTTCGCTTAGCAGCGGAGACCGCGTGCTGCTCGTCGGCCAGACCACCGGCAGCCAGAACGGCATCTACGTGTTCAACGGCGCAGCGTCTGCTATGACCCGCGCTGTTGACGCAGACAGCAGCGACAAGGTTACCCCGAACATGTACGTGTGGGTGGAGGAGGGCAACGCGGCTGACACCGCGTGGGTGCTCACCACCAACGCTCCCATCACGCTGGGCACCACCACGCTGGCCTTTGCAAAATTCTCTGGCCTTGGCCAGGTAACTGCAGGCAACGGCCTCACCAAGACCGGCGACACGCTCGATGTCGCGTCTGCTAACGGCGGCATCGTCGTTAACGCCGATAACATTGCTCTTACGCTCGACGGTTCGACCCTCTCGGTCGGCGCTTCCGGCGTCAAGGTCGCCTCGGGCGGCATCACCACTCAGGAGCTCGGTGCGGCCTCGGTAACTGCGGCCAAGCTGGCTACCTCGGTGGTTGCTTCGGGTGGCGGTCTGACGGGTGGCGCTGGCACCGGCCTTTCTGTGCAGTTCGCGATGGGCGAGCAGCTCAGCGGCACGGTCGACGGCTCCAACGCGTCGTTCAGCATCGCGAACACTCCTGCGGGTAGCAAGGTGATGGTCTTCCGCAACGGCCTCATGCAGGTCGCCGGCGGCACTGACTACACCTTGAGCGGCACTTCGGTGACCTTCGCCTCGGCTCCGGCCAGCGGCGACGACCTCCGCGCCGTCTACTTCTACTAGGCTCTAGGGCTTAGTCCAACGGGCGGCGGTTCGTTTCGGCGGGCCGTCGCCCACCTTCCCTCGAGGTGCTCATGGGAACAAACGTCACCGGAGACCAGATAAAAGACGGCACCATCCGTAACGTTGATGTCGCAGCAGACGCGGCCATCGCCATCACCAAACTAGACAGCACGGTCGCCTCAAAATCGTATGTGGACACTGCTGTAGCTGGTTCGGTTGGGCCTACTGGCCCCACGGGGCCTGCGGGTGCTGCGGGTGCCACAGGTTCTGCCGGCTCGACTGGTGCAACCGGCCCCACGGGACCAGCCGGAGCGCAAGGTCCAGCAGGCAGCAACGGGGCAGCAGGAGCAACAGGGCCGACCGGCCCAACGGGGCCAGCTGGCACGAATGGCACAAACGGAACCAACGGTGCCACGGGAGCCACAGGCGCAGCTGGCACGGACGCCACCAGCCCGGCGGGCGCAGTGCAGATGTATGCGGGCACAGGTCCAACGCCACCGACGGGATGGTTGTTTTGCGACGGCGCAAACACACATGACCGCAGCACCTATGCGTCGCTGTTCGCGGTGCTTTATCCACCGCGAGGGAACCCTACAATCAGCATCGCCAGTCCCACCGTGGTGACGTTGACTGCGCACGGCTTGGTCAACGGCGACCGCGTCTTTTTGGAAACTACGGGCGCACTTCCCACGGGGCTCTCTGTGCGCACTAATTATTTCGTCGTAAGCGCAACGGCAAACACGTATCAATTGTCGGCAACACTAGGTGGCGCTGCGATTAACACGAGCGGCACCCAAAGTGGAACGCACAGCGCGTATTTATCAATCTATACATTGCCTGCGTCAGGCACCACGTTCTGTGTGCCAGACCTTCGCGGGCGTGCAGCAATCGGCGCAGGGACCGGCACAGGTTTGACTGCACGCACGCTCGGCACTGCGGGAGGTGCGGAGAACCACCAGCTGGTCACGTCTGAAATTCCTGCGCACAACCACACCGACAGCGGCCACTCGCACGGCGTTGGCACGCTCGCAACGGCCAATGAGTCCGCTCACACGCACGCGACCACCAACGCGTCAAATTTCATCGTGTCTTCAAGCAGCGGTCTGGGTGCTGGCAGTACAGCAGCAGCTGGCAGCGGCGCTGCTACGTGGGGGCAGACCAGTGCGACAGCCGCTGGTTCCGCTCACAGCCACACAATCACCGGAACGTCTGCATCGGCGACCGCGACCATTGGCAACACGGGCGGCAACGGTACGCACAACAACATGCAGCCGTGGATTTGCCTGCAGTTCATCATCAAGACGTAGGAGCGGCGATGCAGAACCTCGAGCAGGTGCGCGCAATCACGTGGGACGGCCGGGAATCGTTTGCCATGGTCGGCGTGTACGTCGTGGACCATCACGGTCGTGCGGTCATCGGGATGGACCGACGCTGGCAAATTCCTGATGATGCCATCGTTGAGCGTCGCCCGCACGTCGTGGCAACTCCGCCACCGCCTGAGCCACCGACTCCGCCACCAATTCCAGTCGAAGCTTCGCTGCATGAATCGACCGTGATTCCGCCTGGAGGCAAGAAGAGCAGCGGCAAGCATGCCAGCTCGAGGCGCTGATGCTCGACGGCTTGAAAATGGCGGCCAAAATTGCCGCGAAACCCACCATTCGTCTAGGCTCCATCGTCGGCGGAGACCCGCTGAACGGTTGGAGCGTACAGGTGCCGTCGCACGTCGACCACAACGGCAACGCTGTTCCCATGCGCGGGATACGCTCGTTGACAAACCAGACGCACTATGTCGGAGACCTGGTATATGTCGCGCGTATCAATGGCAATCGCCCGCGTGAAGGTGCGCTGTGGGTCATTCTTGATTCGACTGGCCAGACACAGCCACCAGCTCGCATCGTCGACGTGCACTGGTGGCCTCGTTATCGACAGAGCCAGCAGCGCTCAAGCGCAGCTTCTGGCCACAGCCTGCTCAACGTAACCTCGCCGCGATTGCTGCACAGCGGCGACGTGCGGCTGCTGCGGGCCGATGACCAGTTCGTGTATAGCATCGGCACTCTCAACAATGGAGAATGGCTGAAGGCCTGGCCTGTCAAGACTCCTTCCGGCGCTTACACTGCGGCCTGGGCCTATCGCACCAGCGAAAGCTCGACGCCCGTCGTCCAGAACCTGTGGACTGACAAGCTGCGCATCGGTGCGTGGTCTCACGACACCGCGCACCACATCGTCGTCGTCAATGACACCAACACCTGGCAGACAACCGGCGACGTCGTGTCACTGCTGGAGCCGATAAAGACGTCTGCGAATCAGTACCTGGTCGTTACCGCTCTCTCGTGGTGGCTGTGGCATTTTGCGCGCTGCAAACCAGAAACGTTCGAGGTTGCAGCAGACTTCACCACGTGGTTTGACAATTGGAACGTGGTGCCGCGTATGGCGTACTCGTCACCTAATGTGTCCTATCCCATATATAGACGCGACGACCCGTTCAGCGAACTTGATTTCCCGTCACCGCAGCCCGCAGCGCTCATCACGTCGTCGGACAATCAGGTTGTCGTCGTGAGCAACAGCGATGACAAATGGTTGAAGCACGCAGCTGATGAGCGGTCAAATCTAACAGACCTTGAGGACGACCCAAACGCCAACATCGGCCACATCTTCAGCCGTGGCCAGCTGCGCGTCTTGAAGGCTGACGGCGACAGCGCGTGGACTGTGGACGTTCGAACCGCGCCAGACGTGTCTTACATCGGTGGTCTTGAAGTGAAAGATGAGGATGACGCGGAGCAGATTGCGAGCATTCGCAGCTACGGTGGATTAACTCCGCTGTGCGTGATGAGCGTGGATGGCCGCGAGGCACTGGTCAGCCACTGGTCGCGCGCGGACTTCCACATGAAACCGCTCTATTTCCCAGCGGTCAATTACGACGTGGTAAGCGAGATGAACGCGCTGGGGCTGACGGACCCGCACGCATTTGCCAACACCACGTGGTATACGTCAGAGCCGGCTCCGCCTTGGTCGTGGAAACGCGATTACATAGAGAGCCGCATCGAGTATTACATGACTCGCTGGCAGCCTGGCTTCACGACAGAGAAGCGCGACATTCAGCGCCATTCGGTGCACGGGTACTGCGCGCACGATTTGTCACAGCGTGTTCCGTTCCGCGTTCTGTCAATGGACACTCAGGAGTCAAATCACACAATACTCGACACTGGCGACGCACTTTCGACTGCGCACGGCGGTGAGCGCGCGCCTCGCAGATGCTATAACCCAGACGGCACCGAGCTCGTGCAGGGGACGGCTCAAAGCGGAACGCAATCGCTCAGAGATATTTTGCAGCTGACCAGCACGCAGAAGGTTGTGTGCTACCTTGCTGTGGAGACCTACAGCGGCACAGCGTGGTCATGTTGGGATAAGTCGTTCCAGTATTGGTTCGGCACTGGCCCATCCTTCGATTCTCGATTCACGTCATTCCCTGTGTACAACAGCGACAACACGTACGCGTTCGATGGCTCGGCGCCGTATTGGGTCAATGAGTATGACGGCATCACAGTGCGGCCGTTTCCTTATGGAGACCTCACGAACGGCGGAGCGTTCAATATCGGAGGCAACCTGACAACGGGGTACCACGTTGCAGGCACGTTCAACACGTTTTATACGGCTCACGCGCGGTACTGCCTCGATTACGACGCGTCGGGAAACGCCGTGTGGAATGAGTCGACCATCGAGTTCGTCAATGAGCCCGACCCGCTGGGGAATTTCGATCACTACACGACCAGCATCGAATACTTCGCCTGGGTAATTGACGAGAAAAGCTTTCTGTTCGTCAGCTGCAGTGAAGACATCGGCTACAACCCCAACCACGTGGTGAGCGACGGTCAGAACGCGTATTGCCTTCCTGCTGTGGACCGATTCGCTGAAGTGTTATGGCTGCGCAACAGTTTGCGCAGTCAACAGGTGCTTGCCATTCCTGACGTGGCGGCTCGCGGCGCAGCGCCGGCGGCTGTGGCACTGTACACGGTGCACGGTGCCAGCGTGCTCTATCTGTGGCTTCGACACGATGATGGCGAGGGCGGCCCCGTCATCGGCACGCTGTACCGCATCGTTCAAGGCACGCTCGACAGTTCACAAGTGATTGCAGGCAGCGAGCTGTGGGAGAGCGCTTCATTGATTCATGCTGACAATGCATTGTGGCTTGCGGGCAGTGGCGCGCACGGCTTCATGGTCAAAATCGAAACGGCTGTGCCGACGTAGGGAGACCACACAATGGCAGCTTCGAGCGAGCCTCCGATGCTGCTCGAGCTAATCGAGCAAGATATCCTGCGCAGGACTAAGTTCGGCGTCAAGATGACTGGCGGCCCAGACAAGCTGGCAATCGAATGCCAGATGGACAAGCGCGGCACCATGACCGTGTACGTGCTCAAGCGAAACAACCAGTGGATAATGTCGGACCTGTGCTTCACGGTGCGCGCTGCCGGCTTCATGTGGCAGCGGTTCCCCCAAGAAGTGCGCGACATCCTCGAGAAGAACTCGACGCAAGACAACATGGGAGAGCTCTGGCTCTACATCGACAGCGATTCTACGTTTTACTCGCTCTGCTCGCTGCTGTGCAGCATGCTCGAGATACTCGCGTGCGCGATGGAAATCAAGCTGAAGGAAGGCAAGAAGCCGTGAGCATAGGCAACCCCATTCCCTCGACGACCTGGCAGAACTGCGGCGGCTACGACGCCGACAGCGGTCTCGACATCATCGTTCCAGTCGGAACGCCTGTCGTTGCTGCAGCAGATGGCGTCATCGAGTACGCTGAGCACGGACACACCCCATGGGGGACCGTAAACAACGTTGGCGTCGACACCCCGAACAGCATCAGGCTCCGCCTAGCACAGCCGGTCGTCGTCGATGGCGTTACCTATCGCTGGGTGTGGTATACTCATCTTAGTGAAATCGACGCGACCATCCGCGACCGTTTCGAGGTGCCGGTGCGTGCCGGCCAGGTGCTCGGAAAGACCGGCGTCGGCAATCGCGTTCCGCACCTGCACTTCGGCGTAATTGCAGACCGGCAGCAGAATCAAACGCTCGGATGGCGCAGGATTGCAGAGCTCATCTGGGGACCGCGCGACGGTGTAAAGCCAGCTGCACCCGTGCACCCGCCTTTGCGTCTGGTCAAAATGTTCCAGCACGATGGCAAGCGCAGTATCGTTGTCAATGGACAGACGTTCGCAATGAAGCGTCTGCTCGTGAATGGCATGCCGTTCACTGACGGCGATATTGTCGCGGAGTATTAGTCGTGAAAGAGCGACGCTGTGAGCATTGCGGCGTCGTCTTCAAGCGCAAGAGCGACCGTCGCAAGGTCTTTCGCTACTGCTCCCATGCGTGCCACCACGCAGCACGCAGCCAGCGTCCGACGCAGCACGACGAGCGCTTGGCGGAAAATCAGGAAATCCAAGGCACGGTCCGGCGGCTGACCGCGCAGAACAAGCGACTGCTATCGCACGTGCGCGCAGCAGAGCGTATCGTGCAGCTGGCGGCCGACACGTTCGCGGCACTGCCTCCTGCGAAAGCACCCAAGGTGCTGCGCGAGAATGAGACGCGCAGCAGGGAGACAGCGCTGCTGCTGCTCACCGACCATCACATCGGCGCGCGCTTCACGCTCGAGGAGATGGGAGGGCTCAACGCGTACGACATTGAGGAGTACTCGCGCAGGCTTAAGTACGTCGTGCGCAAGACCATTCGGCTCACGCGTGGCAGGCCCGACCTGGTGGTTCCAGAAATCGTCGTCTTCCTCGGCGGCGACATGATAGACGGCCTCATTCACGACAGCATCGAGCGGAACGCCGATGCAGCACCAGCTGACCAGGTGGTGATTGGCTCGTGGCTGCTGGCTCAAGCCATCGGCGAGCTTGCGGCCAACTTCGAGCGCGTGCGCGTGGTGTGCGCGCCAGGCAACCACGGGCGCATCCGCAAGCCCCACGAGATGGAAGCCGTCACTCAGAACTTCGACACGCTGCTGTATGTGCTGTGTCGGCAGCATCTGCGCCGGCAGCAGAACGTCTCGTGGCAGATACCTCGCGAGTGGTGGGCATACGCGGAGCTCGAGGGTCACGGCGTCCTGTGTCTTCATGGCCACGTCGGCGTTAAAGGCGTGAGCGGCAACGCTACGTTTCCTGGCTACGGCTTGCGACGAGCTGCCGACAACCTGCAGCACATTCAGCGGCGCCTGAACCAGCCAGCGCGCTACATCGTCATGGGCCACTTCCACTCGTACTTCTGCACGTCACACGAAGAAGGGTTGCTCGTCATCAACGGCTCGATTATGGGTTCCAACCCGTACGCGCTCGCCGGCGGGTTCCCGTACAGGCCTGCTGTACAGGTCCTGATGTTGTTCCATCGCAGCCACGGCATGACCGCGCAGCACCTCCTCACGCCAGAGGAGCACGGGCTCACCGAGGGGTACGTCTGGCGCAGGCACACATTCGAACAAGAGGAGCAACCGCCATGCTGATTGGTTTCACCGGTCCAATGCGCGCCGGCAAGACAACAGCAGCGATGCACCTCGTAATCAGCCGCGGCTTCATCCGCTGCTCGTTTGCTCAGCCCGTCCGGCGAGAGTGCGCCATGATGCTGGCCACGCTCGACGGCGAATCGTATCCTCGTATCGAGGGAGAGATGCGCGCAAGCGCGACGAAGGAAAAGTATCGCGGCCTGATGCAGTGGTACGGCGTATTCCGCCGTCAACAAGACCCCGACCACTGGGTTAGGTTGCTGCGCCGTCGCCTCGACATCATGCTGTCTCGAGACTACAGCATCTGCATCGACGACGTGCGGTTCGAGAATGAGGCGGAGATGATTCACGAGTTAGGCGGAAAAGTCGTGCTCATTGACAGCAGCGCAGCACAGACCAGCGACCACGAGAGCGAGCGCGACTGGCAAACGATGACGGTCGATTACACGCTGTTCAACGAGAACTGCATCGAAGCGCTGCATCAAGACATTGACGAGATGCTGGACGACCTGGCGTGACACCCTCGAAGGCACCGGTGGCCTACATCGCCGGCCCGCTCACCACCCATGGCGACGTGCAGCGCAACCGCGCGAATGCGGTCCGCGTAGCGCGCATGGTGGTTCAGAACGGCATGACGCCAATCGTTCCGCACTTCTTCCTCGAGCTCGACGAGCCGCCGCAGCCGTACGAGTTCTGGATGGGAGCCTGCCTGGCGCTGCTCGAGCGCTGCGACCTCGCCTTCTTCCTGCCAAAATGGCAAGCCTCGAAGGGCTGCCGCATCGAGCACGCCTTCTGCCGTGAGCGCGGCATCCGCATCATCTACCTCGATGCCATCACGCTCGACAACGACCCGCCGGAGAGCCTCGAACAGCCTCCGAGCGCCTAGACTGTGTTCGCTGCTCTGCGACGCGTCCTAGACGATTGCCTGACCACGTAGAGACGATGTAGGAGGACCTGACCCATGCTCGCTCGATTCGCATCCCTGGTGCTCGGAGACTCATGGCGCACATCGCTGGCAGCTCTGGCCGCTGCGGTGGCGTACGCGTCGCAAGCGGTGCCTGCCATCGCGCAGGGGACCGCCACTGCAGCCGACTATCGCCACGCAGCTGTGGCCGGCCTGGTGTACTTGATGGGACGATTTGCGCAGGACGGCCGGAAGCCGTGAGCCAGCTCGACGATGCGCTTAGCGCGCTGCAGCAGGTCAACACTACACCCGATGGTCACGTGACCGTGGGAGCCAGCGTCGGCGGCCAGCACGTCGACCTGCCAACGCCGCTAAAGCTGAGCAGCCCTCAAGCGCAGGCGGTGCACGACATGCAGGCGGTGGCCAGCATCCTCCACCAGGCCGTGGACCACGGCCATGTGAACCCCACGGCGGCGGTGCTTGCGCTCGCTTACGCGATGAGCCGCGGGTGGCTCAAGTGAGCAGCATGAATGGCATGACGCACGACGAGAGACGACAGCAGCTCGCGGCTCAGCTGGCCGCGCTGCGCATTCTCATCGAACGATTGGAGGCCGACCCCGTTGTCCAAAGTTCTCATCGACCTCCTGACGGCGGCAAAGCTCACCGAGCATAGCCTTTCGATTGTGCTCGAGGAGCTCGACGAGCTGCGG
>Ga0214917_10004114_pt1 | contig 16395 bp, 16 predicted proteins | sample LL_1208_BB_MetaG_FD_177983 | JGI IMG/M metagenome (GOLD analysis project Ga0214917, IMG submission 177983) | Freshwater microbial communities from Lake Lanier, Atlanta, Georgia, United States - LL_1208_BB | ecosystem: Environmental > Aquatic > Freshwater > Lake | place: USA: Georgia | collected... | reverse complement strand
CAGCAACTCGATCAGCGTCCACTTTCGCGACACCAGCAATCACCTCAGACATCCGCTCAGCAGTACCTAATTCAACGCCCTTAATAAGTGACACCAGGATTGCGTCGGTTGGAATCGACAAACTCCATGCTGAAAGATTTCCGCGCAATGTTTGCGCTGGCATCGCTAGCACTACAAGATCGGCGCCCGTTAATGCTCGGTCTGGGTTTGAGGTAGCAACAATGTTTGTTGGCAGAGTCAGGTCTGGTAGGTAGGCGTGATTGATGTGAGTCTGGTTAATGTCATCGGCAATCGCAGTGCCACGAGCCCACAGCGAAACATCGCATCCGGCATCGGCCAGAATCATCGAGAAAACTGATCCCCAAGATCCCGCGCCCATTACTGCAACGCGCATTATGAGTCTGCTTTCTTTTGAAGTGCGGTCCGACGATCAAGCGGCTCGGCAGGTGGAACTTCACCGCGTTGCTCTGCCAAAATTTTAGTTATCGCCAACATAATGCGTTCTGTTGCTTCCCGCAGCGTTGCGGTATTCACTGGTTGGTTTCGCAAATCATCTAAGTCCACAGCTGGCCCAGCCCACACATGCATAGTCTTGCGCGGGAACAAACTAATTTTCTTGCTGTAGGGCGGGATAACTTCTTGCGGTCCCCACTGCGCTGCAGGTATTACCGGAGCGCCAGTCATGAGAGCAATTCGAGCTGCGCCGGTTTTCGCTGTCATCGGCCACAGGTTTGGATCGCGCGTGAGCGTGCCTTCCGGATAGATAACAATGCACTGACCATTTTCAATTGCAGTAAATGCTTCGCGAAGCGAGCCAGCGGCTGCATCAGAATTTCCGCGTTGCACCGGAATCTGGCCGGCATTTCTTAAAATCGAACCAAGAACGGGAATCTTAAACACTTCAACTTTTGCCATGAAGCGAACTGGGCGGCCATTGTCGTTGACAAAGTGCGCAGCCACTAACGGGTCATACCAAGAAAGGTGATTCATGGCCACGACAATGCCTCGGTCAGTGCGCAGGTATTCACCACCACGCCAGTCTCGACCGGTCGCAGCTTTAAGGATCGGGCGCAAAATGATTTCGATCAACCGATACCAGAAACCACGTGGCGACTGTGGTGGGAATTTTTTCATGACCTAATCATCCTGACATAGAAATGGATCGGACCCGTTGGTTTCCCAACGAGTCCGATCGCATTAAGTTTTACAGGCTTATTTGCCTGAAACCTTTTTCTTGAATTCAGCGCCAGCGCGGAACTTAGGTACTGATGTTGCTGCAATCTGAACTGGAGCACCAGTCTGTGGGTTGCGGCCAGTACGTGCTGCGCGGTCTGACTTCTCGAAGATACCGAAGCCTGTTAGGGAAACCTTGTCACCCTTGGCTACTGCACGGGAGATGCTGTCGAAAACTGCATCTACGGCTGCTGTGGCGTCTTTTTTGCTTAGGCCTGCGGCTTCAGCTACTCCATCAATTAGTTCTGCCTTGTTCACTTTGGATCCTCCATAGTTACCCGACCTCCATTGATGAATGCCGGCGATCTTTGTTGCCGTTAACCCTTGCGAATCAACGACCTTTGAGTTGTTCCAGACTTCCCCGCCTGGCTCACTTGTGACTTTACGGCCCAAAATCAAGGGTTTTTCGCCTGACACGCCCAAGAAACGCAAAAAATCCCAATTTCTTGGGATTTTTCACTGATTATGGGGTGATTTAGATAGTGGTGGGCTTAAAACTCGGCCGCTTTGCCTCAAAGGCTGTGATCTCATCGACGTGCTTTAAGGTCAATCCGATGTCATCTAAGCCTTCCATTAGGCGCCATCTGACGTAACTATCAACCTCAAACTTGGTTGTGAAGCCGGCTGCGGTAATTACTTGGCCTTCCAGGTCAACGGTTACCGGAGTGCTTGGCTCTTCTTCAATAATCTTCCAAAGCTGCTCAACTGCGCTTTGTTCAACCATTGCAGTTAGTAATCCTTGTTTACCCGAGTTGCCGCGGAAGATGTCAGCAAAGCGGGATGAAATCACAACTTTGAATCCGTAATCCATAAGAGCCCATACTGCATGCTCGCGACTCGACCCAGTTCCAAAATCCGGTCCAGCAACTAAAACGCTGACGCCTTGGTAAGCCGGGCGGTTCAATACGAAGTTTGGATCTTTGCGCCACGAGTTGAATAACCCATCTTCAAAACCATGGCGAGTGATTCGCTTTAAGTATTCGGCTGGAACGATCTGGTCGGTATCAACATTGCTAGCTCGAAGTGGAGCTGCAGTTCCGATGTGTGTTGTGAACTTTTCCATTAGTTGCTCCCTACAAGATCTGCTGGCGAAGAAAGGGTTCCACGGATTGCAGTCGCAGCAGCAACCGCTGGTGATACCAAGTGAGTACGTCCGCCTGGGCCTTGGCGACCCTCGAAGTTTCGATTGGATGTTGAAGCGCTGCGCTCGCCCGGTGTTAATTTGTCTGGGTTCATGCCAAGACACATCGAACAACCTGCTTCGCGCCATTCGGCACCAGACTCAAGGAAAACCTTGTCTAGTCCTTCAGCCATTGCTTCTAGGCGAACTCGAACGGAACCGGGCACAACCATCATGCGCATGCCATCAGCAATTTTTTTGCCTTTAAGAATTTCAGCTGCGGCTCGCAGATCTTCAATGCGTCCATTTGTGCAGGACCCAATAAAGACGGTATCGATTTTGATGTCTCGAATCGGCATACCGGCAGTTAGGTCCATGTATTCAAGGGCCTTTTCAGTTGCCTTCTTGTCTACTTCATCGGTGAAGTCATCTGGACTTGGCACATTTGCCGACAGTGGCGCGCCTTGGCCTGGGTTAGTTCCCCAAGTTACGAATGGGCTGAGCTTGGTGGCATCAATAATTACTTCGCGATCAAAAACTGCGTCTTCATCTGTTGGCAAAGTTTTCCAGTAAGCAACTGCCGCATCCCAGTCCGCGCCCTTTGGTGCGTGTTCGCGGCCCTTAACGTATTCAAAGGTTGTTTCATCCGGAGCGATCATGCCAGCGCGAGCGCCAGCTTCGATGCTCATGTTGCACATTGTCATGCGACCTTCCATAGAAAGCTCGCGAATTGCTTCACCGCGGTATTCCAGGATGTAGCCCTGACCGCCGCCAGTTCCGATCTCGGCAATGATTGCCAAGATTAGATCTTTTGCAGTTACGCCAACAGGTAGCTTTCCGTTGACAGTAATTGCCATGGTCTTAAATGGCTTAAGGGGCAAAGTCTGAGTTGCAAGTACATGTTCAACTTCACTTGTACCGATGCCCATTCCGATCGATCCGAATGCGCCGTGGGTTGAAGTGTGTGAGTCGCCGCAGACAATTGTCATGCCAGGCTGAGTTAAGCCAGATTGTGGCGCAATGATGTGCACAATTCCTTGCTCTTTGTTTCCAAGTTCGTAGTTTTCAATTCCAAATTCTTTGGTGTTGATGCGAAGTGCTTCAATTTGTGCTCGGCTAATTGGATCGACGATTGGTTTGTCAATGTCCGTGGTTGGCACGTTGTGATCTTCGGTGGCAATAGTTAGATCTTTGCGACGAACTGGGCGTCCGGCTGCGCGCAAACCATCGAAAGCCTGTGGGCTGGTTACTTCATGAGTTAGATGCAGATCGATATAAAGTAAATCTGGTTCACCTTCGGCGCGACGAACTACGTGATCGTCCCAAACCTTTTGTGCCAATGTGCGTCCCATAACTGCCTCCTGTATCGGAGCGATTTTGACATCTCACTATTCGAGATAGCAATATCACTACATGGACGATATTAGTAGTGGTGTTGGAGTTCTAGATAAAGCTGCCCACATTCTGGACGCTTTGGAATCTGGACCCTTATCTTTGGCGGGTTTAGTCAGTGCAACTGGATTAGCCCGACCAACCGCTCATCGCCTAGCAACTGCGCTCGAACACCATCGCTTGGTAGCTCGTGACTTGAATGGGCGATTTGTTCTCGGTCCACGGATTGGCGAGTTAGCGGGCGCAGCTGGTGAAGACAAGTTACTCGCTATTGCTAATCCGATTTTGATTGCCCTTCGCGATGCCACTAAAGAAAGTGCGCAACTTTATCGACGTCAGGGCGACCAACGAATCTGTGTTGCAGCCGCAGAACCCATGGCGGGATTGCGTGACACAGTTCCCGTTGGCGTTGGACTCACTATGGCTGCGGGATCCGCGGCGCAAATCCTGTTGGCTTGGGAAGAACCAGATCGACTGCATCGCGGTATCCAAGGCGCCAAATTCACTGCTACCGATTTGTCGGCCGTGCGCCGGCGTGGATGGGCGCAATCTCTAGGCGAACGCGAACCTGGCGTTGCCTCAGTGAGTGCGCCGATTCGAAGCGCAAATGGCAAGGTCATCGCGGCAGTTTCAATCTCTGGACCAATTGAACGACTTACTAGAACTCCTGGACGAATTCATGGCATGGCGGTTATGACTGCAGCAAACCGAATTAGTGAAATGCTGGCAGCGCGGGGTTAAATACGCATTTAGAACTTGGTCACATTTACGTTATTGTGAACAGGTGCGGCCCCGTTGTGTAGCGGCCTAGCACGCCGCCCTCTCAAGGCGGTAGCGCGGGTTCGAATCCCGTCGGGGCTACAAGAACAAAAAGGGACCCTCAATGGGTCTTTTTTTAATTCTTGATCAACAACATGTTTGTGTAACCTGCTACCGCCTTGGCACCTAGGCGCAATGAGCGCTTCGAACCGGGCTACAAACAAACTCTTAGGACTCTACCTGGCCACGGAAACGGACCATATCTGGAGTTAATTGATCCAATGAAGTGATTCCCATTAGTCGCATTGTCTGCTCAACTTCACCTTGCAAAATCTGTGCAGCTCGCCTCACTCCAGCTTCCCCTCCAGCCATGATTCCGTATAGGTAGGCACGGCCAATTAGCACGGCATCAGCTCCCAAGCCAATGCCACCCACAACGTCGGAGCCAGACAGTGCACCGCCGTCAATAAAGAGTTGAGTATCAGTTCCAGATATCGCTGCTTTAACAGCTGGTAATAGTTCCAACGGAACCACGGCTCGATCAAGTTGTCGACCGCCATGATTTGAGAGAACTACGGCGTCAACACCGGCATTGGCAAGCATTGCGGCATCGTTGACATTTTGTATCCCTTTAACAATTAGTTTTCCTGGCCAATTTTCTTTCAGCCATTCCACATCTTTCATAGTTATTGATGGATCAAACACGTTGCTCATTAGTTCAGCAACCGTCCCACCGGTGGATTTCAAGGATGCAAACTCAAGTGGTTTAGTGGTGAGAAGATTGCCCCACCATTTTGGATACTTCGCCATGTCTGCCATGGTTTTGAAAGTTAACTGGGGTGGGATTGTCAATCCATTTTCCACATCGCGCACTCGCATGCCGCCAACAACTGTGTCAACCGTGAGCATGATTGCTTCGTAGCCTGCGGCCGCAGCGCGTTCCACTAATTCAAAACGCGTAGCTTTTTCTCGCCACAAATAAAGCTGGAACCACTTGCGGGTGTCTGGGGCTGCTGCTGCGAGATCTTCGATTGAAGTTGTTCCAAGTGTTGACAATGTATATGGGATGCCAAATTCAGCAGCAACCTTGGCCACTGCAGGTTCACCGTGGTAATGCATCATGCGAGTAAATCCAGTTGGACTAAACACAAACGGTAATGCAGACTTCTGGCCAAATTTCGATATCGAAGTATCAACACTTGATACATCGCGCAAAACATGCGGATGGAACTCTAGTCGGCGATACATCTCATAAGCCCGGCCATAACTTAGTTCTTCGCCAGCTGCGCCATCGGTGTAGTCAAAGACTGCCCGAGGGGTTTTAGCTTTACCGATAGTTCGCAGTTGATTAATTGTTACAGCGCGCGAGACTGCATCTGCTTTTGAAAATGGTGATTTAAATCCCAGAAGAGGTTTAAGACTAGACCAACTTGGCAATTGTCGCTTACTCATGAAGTTCACTATTCCATGATTTGGAATCATTTGGAATTCTTATTTGCTGGGGTACCTGGACTCGAACCAAGACTAACTGAACCAGAATCAGTTGGGCTGCCAATTACCCCATACCCCAAATGGCATTACGAATTGAAAGCCTATCCCAAGGCCAGCATTTGAGCGAAATGCTTATTTCGGCAGAGGCCTACTTTATTGATGCGGTAATTCTGGCAAGGGAACGATTACGACCAAGAATTTCTAGGGACTCAAAAAGTGGTGGCGAAACTCTACGTCCGGTTACTGCTACGCGAACTGGACCAAAAGCTACCTTTGGTTTTAGGTCGAGACCTTCTATCAAAGCGGTGCGTAAGGCCTCCTCGATGGCAGGCGTTGTCCAATCTTGGACTGCGGTTAATGCAGACAGTGCTGCAACTAAAACTGGCTGTGCCTCAAGAGTTAGAACTTTTTCAGCTTCGCTTGGATCAACTGCAAATTCAGGACTGCCAGGTTGATCTGCAAATAAGAACCCAAGCATTCCAATACCTTGACGCAGTGTTTCCATTCGCTCTTGAACTAATGGGATTGCACTCTTGAGAACTTCTAACTGTTCAGGGGTTGGCTCAGTCGAGAGAATGCCGTCTTTGATAAGGAAAGGAGTAATGCGGCTAGCTAATTCTTCCGGGGCTAAAGTTCTAATCCAGTCACCGTTAATTGAAGTGCACTTCTTTAAGTCGAAGCGAGCTGGATTCGCATTGACTCGCGCAACATCAAAAACCGTAGCCATTTCTTCCTTGGAGAAAAACTCTCGGTCTTCGCCAAAGGCCCAGCCTAGAAGAGCAAGATAATTGAGCAGGCCTTCAGGTAAATAACCTTCTTCGCGATACATCAACAAACTTGATTCTGGGTCACGCTTGGAAAGTTTTTTGTTTCCCTCACCCATTACGTAAGGCAAGTGGCCATAAAGTGGTCGCTCCCCTTTTGCGATTCCAATTTCGTTGAGTGCGTCATAAAGCGCTAGCTGCCGCGGCGTACTGCTTAACAAATCTTCGCCACGAAGAACGTGAGTGATTTCCATTAGAACGTCATCGACTGGGTTGACCAAAGTGTAAAGAGGTTCGCCAGTTGCGCGAACAATTACATAGTCCGGAACGTGTTCAGCTGCAAAAGTTACATCGCCGCGAACCAAGTCAGTCCAAGTGAAGTCAGTGTCTGGCATCCGGAATCTAACCACAGGTGAGCGACCTTGGGAATCGTAATCCGTTTTTTGTTCAGCACTCAAGGTTCGGCATGCGCCGTCATAACCTGGGGTCTTGCCGGCCTCGCGCGCAGCTTCCCGACGTTCTTCGAGTTCTTCTTGCGAGCAATAACAGTGATATGCATGTCCAGATGCCAGCAGTTTGGTGGCGACATCGGTATAGATATCCATGCGCTGTGATTGACGATATGGCGCATGTGGTCCACCAACTTCAGGGCCTTCATCCCAGTCCATGCCAAGCCAGCGAAGTGAGTCTAAAAGATCGGTATAGGACTGCTCGGAATCTCGTGAACTATCAGTGTCCTCGATTCGGAACACAAAGGTACCACCTGTGTGACGAGCATATGCCCAGTTGAAGAGCGCAGTGCGAATCATGCCAACGTGCGGATTTCCTGTCGGTGAGGGACAGAACCGAACTCGAACGTTTGACACAGATTCTCCTGGTTGGAACTTTAGAAAGTTAGCGAATTACTACTGAATTAGTAAGAGTACCAATGTCTTCAATTGTGACAGTTACTGAGTCGCCAGACACGATTGGTCCAACTCCTGCAGGCGTGCCTGTCAAAATCACATCGCCTGGCAACAACGTCATCATGTGTGAAATCCAGGACACCATTTCCCGAGCACTTCGAACTAAATCGCTGGTATTACCATCCTGTCGAGTGGCTCCGTTGACCTGACAAGAAATATCTAAGTTCTCTGGATCTAACTCAGTTTCGATCCAGGGTCCTAATGGACAAAATGTGTCAAAACTTTTGGAACGAGTCCACTGGCCATCACTGTTTTGTAAATCTCTTGCTGTGACATCGTTCGCGCAGGTGTAGCCGAAAATTACTTCGTCGGCGCGATCGACTTCAACGTTCTTGGCCAACGCTCCGATAACGATTGCTAACTCAGCTTCGTGATGCACATTGGTTGATTGTGGTGGCAAAACAATAAAGTCGCCATCGCCGATAACTGTGGTGTTTGGCTTGAGGAAGATAATGGGTTCGACTGGAACGTCACCACCCATTTCTTTTGCATGATCGGCATAATTCTTACCGACACAAACAATTTTGCTTGGAATAACTGGGGCCAGAATCTTCACGTCCGCCAGATTAAGTGCTGCAACCGGATCACTGATGTCAGGCCAAGGTAAACCTGTAATCAATTCAATTTTGTCTCCGGTGATAACTCCGTAAACCGGAAACTCAACGCCTGGAACAGATACTCGAGCAATACGCATTTTCTAAGACTACTGGTTGGTTTTACCAAGTAAGCCAAATGAAATTGCATCTTCTAACGCCAGCCAAGATGCTGCGATGACATTCTCGCTGACGCCGACGGTAGTCCAACGACGACCCTTTTCAGCAGTTTCAATTAGCACCCGAGTAACAGCGCCAGTACCTAAGCCACCATCGAGAATACGAACTTTGTAATCAACTAGATCAAGATCTGCAATTTGTGGGAAGTGTTGAACTAATGCCGAACGTAAAGCATTATCGAGTGCGTTAACCGGACCATTACCTTCGCCAGTAGCAACGATACGTTGTCCATCAGCGTGAACCTTTACCGTTGCTTCGCTAACAATGCGACCGTCTTCGCGCTGCTCCACGATAGTTCGCCAAGACTCGACCGTAAATTTCTTAGTTGACTTACCTGCCAAAGCATCCTGCAGAAGGAGCTCAAAGGATGCATCAGCAGCTTCAAAGGACCAACCATGAGCTTCTAAATCTTTAACCTGCTCAACTACCCGATTAATTGCCTCAGGTTCTTTGGAAAGGTCATAACCAAGTTCTTGACCTTTCATTTCAATTGAGGCACGGCCTGCCATCTCGGTAACAAGTACGCGCATATCGTTACCAACAACTGATGCGTCGATGTGGTTATAAAGTTCATGATTAACCTTCAGCGCACTTGCGTGCAATCCGGCCTTGTGTGCAAACGAAGAAACGCCGACGTATGGCTGATGTGTATCTGGTGGTAGGTTCGCAATTTCCGCTAGGGCATGTGAAATGCGCATGGAATCTTTTAGGGATTCTTCAGGTAGGCAGTTAATCCCTAGCTTTAACTGTAAGTTTGCGGCCACGACGAACAAGTCAGCATTGCCGGTGCGCTCGCCATAACCATTGGCTGTGACCTGGACGTGGGTAGCACCTGCCTCAACTGCAGCCACGCTGTTTGCGATCGCGCAGCCTGTGTCATCTTGGCAATGAATACCAATGCGAGCTTGAGTTCTAATCATTACATCAGTGACAATCTTGGCGATTCCCGATGGCAACATGCCGCCATTTGTGTCGCACAACACCGCGACATCGGCGCCAGCCTTCATAGCCACCTTGATTGCCTCAACGCCGTAATCGGAATCGTGTTTGTAGCCATCAAAGAAGTGTTCGAAATCTACAAATACTCTGCGGCCTTGGGCTACCAAATATTCGACAGTGTCCCCGATCATTGCCAAGTTTTCTTCGTTTGTGGTTTTGAGTGCTTGCTCTACGTGCCAAACGTCACTCTTGGCAACCAATGTGATTACTGGAGCCTGCGAATCTAGTAATGCCTTAACTTGAGCATCTTCTTCAGCTTTAACCCCAGCCTTACGAGTAGCACCGAATGCGACAAGCTTTGCGTTTTTCAAAACTAATTCTCCAGCGGCAATACGCGCGAAGAACTCGGTATCTTTAGGCAATGCGCCAGGCCAGCCACCTTCAATGAACCCAACGCCGTAACCATCGAGCATTTTGGCAATGGTCAGTTTGTCTTCGACTGAGTAGCTAATGCCTTCACGCTGTGCGCCATCGCGCAAGGTTGTGTCGTAAAGATGGAACGCGTCAGTGACATGGGAAGTTTTTGACATTAGACGATCCGATGCATCCAGTTATGGTTATCGGGCGCTTTGCCAGTTTGAATATCAACAAGTGCAGATCGCAGCTTCATGGTGATATCACCCGATCCACCATCTGCAATATTCCAGGCGCCACTATTTTTGCTATCTACTCGGCCAACTGGAGTGATAACCGCGGCAGTGCCACAAGCAAAAGTTTCGGTGATCTCGCCTGAGGCACAGCCTTCGCGCCATTGCTCGACTGTGATGGTGCCTTCTTCGGCTTGGTAACCCAAGTCTCGAGCCAGCGTAAGAATCGAATCGCGAGTAACGCCTGGCAATAAAGTTCCCGTTAATCGAGGTGTTACTAGGCGCGCACTTGAACCAGAGCCATAAACGAAGAACATGTTCATGCCACCCATCTCTTCAATATATTTGCGCTCAATGGCATCGATCCATACGACTTGGTCGCAGCCATTGTCAGACGCTTCGGCCTGGGCAATCAAACTCGATGCATAGTTACCCGCACACTTTGCTTCACCGGTACCACCAGGTGCTGCGCGAACGTATTCATCGCTTAGCCAAACTGAAACTGGCTTCACACCCTGTGGGAAGTAAGCCCCCACCGGTGATGCCATCAAAACAAATGTGACGTGCGCAGATGGGCGAACTCCCAAAGCATCTTCGGAACCAAATTCCAGTGGTCGCAGGTAAAGCGACTGATCGGGATCGGTTGGTACCCAGGCTTGATCCTGCCTAACCAAAGCCTCAATCGCACCAATGAATAAGTCAGTTGGAACTGGAGGTAGCGCTAAGCGATGTGCCGAACGTTGGAAACGAAGTGCATTTGCTTCTGGGCGAAAAGTGAAGATACCGCCATCTGCTTGGCGATAAGCCTTAAGACCTTCGAAGATTGATTGACCGTAGTGCAGTGCATTAATTCCCAAACCACCCGCGCTTGCTGAGCCAGAAACTAATTCAGCTTGATGCCAACCATCGGCTTTAGTCCAAACTGCGCGCACTACGTTGTCGGTGAAGTATTTTCCAAAGCCTGGGTCAGCAAAGATTGCTGCCCGCTGTTCTGGGGATGCAGGTGTTGGATTTGCATGGTTCGTAATTGCAGCAACTGCACTAGTTCGTTCAACGGCTGGATAAAGCGGTTGGCCAGAGGAAACTACTTTGGCTGCCGAAACATCTAAATCATTATGAATAAATGTTGTCATTGTTAACTCCTTAGCCTGCTACTGCTGCCGCAAGAGCATCACCAATTTGGCTGGTTGATCTTGTTCCAGTGCGTGACGCAAGATCTGCGGCAACCGCATCATCAATTTTCTTTGCTGCATCTGCATATCCCAAGTGATCGAGCAACATGGCAATGCTCAGTACGGTTGCAGTTGGATCGGCTTTACCCTGTCCTGCAATGTCTGGTGCGCTGCCGTGAACTGGCTCGAACATACTTGGGTTTGTTCGACTTGGGTCAATGTTTCCGCTCGCTGCCAAACCGATACCACCAGCAATTGCAGCGCCAATATCAGTAAGTATGTCGCCAAACAAATTGTCGGTGACAATTACATCAAATCTTTCCGGTGAAGTTAAGAAATACATGCTTGCGGCATCTACGTGACAGTAATCAGTTTCAATGTTTGGATACTCGGCTGCAACATCATTGAATGCTCGTTGCCACAGGTCACCGGCGTAAACAATCACATTGGTTTTGTGAACAAGGGTGACCTTGCCGCGACGGCGACCAGCACGTTCAAATGCATCGCGAATGATTCGCTCCGCACCGAAACGAGTGTTCATGCTGATTTCAGTTGCAACTTCGTGTTGGGTATCTTTCCGTAGGAAACCGCCGGCACCAACGTATGGTCCTTCCGTACCTTCGCGACAAACTACAAAGTCAATTTCTTTCGAACCTTTTCCAACTAACGGAGAAGTAACGCCTGGGTAAAGCTTCACGGGACGTAAATTCAAGTGATGATCAAGTTGGAAGCGAAGCGGCAACAGCACACCGCGCTCTAGAATTCCTGGCTTAACTGACGGATCTCCGATGGCACCAAGCAAAATTGCGTCATGTTCCTTTAGTTCTGCAACAACGCTGTCAGGCAGTGTTTCGCCTGTTGAGTTGTATCGTCGCGCACCGAGGTCGTAATCGGTAGTACTAAAGGACAGGTCAACGCTGGGAGCGATTGCGGACAGGACTTTAAGTCCTTCAGCGACTACCTCTACGCCAATGCCATCGCCGGGAATTACTGCCAATTTAATGTTGCTAGCCATGGGATAAAGGGTATCGGGGTTCCTTATTTATGGAAAAAGTGAAATCTCACAAGGTGAGAGCATTTGTGGCAGAAATCTGGTTTTTCCAGTATCCGCGCGCGGTGCTAAAGTGAAAGCAATGTTTACGAACCTGCTCCTTCACAGCCGCAACGAGGCCTAACCCGGCCCACTCGTTGCGGAGCATTTGCCCTTGCCGGACGCCCTTTTCGCAAACATTCACAGATTTTCGGAGAATTCCAATGACTAGCTACGAACAACGTAACTCACAAAAACCATCAGGTATGCCCTTTGAGCGCTACGCGCCGTTTGCGCCGATTGACCTGCCTGATCGCACTTGGCCAACCAAAGTAATCACGCAAGCCCCGCGCTGGTGCGCAGTTGACCTTCGTGATGGCAATCAAGCGCTTATCGATCCGATGACACCCGATCGTAAAAAGCGAATGTTCGAACTTCTAGTGCAAATGGGCTACAAAGAAATCGAAGTGGGTTTTCCATCAGCCAGCCAAATAGATTTTGATTTCGTTCGAATGTTGATCGATGAGAATTTGATTCCAGAAGATGTTGTAATTCAAGTTTTGACTCAGGCTCGTGAGCATTTGATTGAAAGAACTTTTGAAGCAATCCAAGGTGCGCCACAAGCCATCGTTCACCTCTACAACTCCACATCGACTTTGCAACGTCGCGTTGTGTTTGACCAAGACAAAGAAGGCATCAAAGAAATTGCAGTTCATGGCGCCGAACTTTGCCTGAAGTATGCCGAGCAAATCGAAGGCACTGAAGTTTATTTTGAGTACTCCCCTGAATCATTTACTGGAACCGAACTTGATTACGCAATCGAAGTTGTAAACGCAGTTAACGATGTCTGGAAGCCAACACCAGATCGCAAGGTAATTGTTAACTTGCCAGCAACTGTTGAAATGGCAACTCCTAATGTTTATGCCGACAGTATTGAATACATGGGTCGCAAACTGAACTACCGCGATTCAATCGTGATCTCACTTCACCCACATAATGACCGTGGCACTGGTGTTGCCGCAGCTGAGCTTGGCTACATGGCTGGTGCAGATCGAATCGAAGGCTGCCTATTCGGTAACGGTGAGCGCACGGGCAACGTTTGCCTGGTAACACTTGGCATGAACTTGTTTAGCCAAGGTATCGATCCACAAATCAACTTCAGCAACATTGATGAGATCCGCCGCACCGTTGAATACTGCAATCAACTTCCAGTTCCAGAACGTCATCCTTATGGTGGAGATTTAGTTTTCACTGCATTCTCAGGTTCACACCAAGATGCAATCAATAAGGGTCTAAACATCATGAAGCAGGATGCAAAAGCTGCTGGCGTTGAAGTTGATAAGTTCACTTGGAACGTGCCTTACTTGCCAATTGATCCAAAAGATGTTGGTCGCAGCTATGAAGCAGTAATTCGCGTGAATTCCCAGTCCGGCAAGGGTGGTGTTGCATACATAATGCGCACCGAAAACAAACTGGAGCTTCCGCGTCGCTTGCAAATTGAATTCAGTGCAGTGATTCAGCAACATACTGACACCGAGGGTGGCGAAGTAACCCCGGCGCAGATGTGGGAGTACTTCCAAGACGAATACTTGCCAAACTCTGATAGCCCTTGGGGTCGCTTCAAGCTAAAGACAGTAGCTGTTGACAGCGACGTTGAGGGTGACACCAGAGTTAAGGTCTCCATGAGCGACAAGACCTCAGGTGATGTGGAAGTAGAAGGCTTAGGAAATGGTCCAATTGCCGCTTTCTGCAATGCAATGGCTCAAGTCGGTGTCGATGTTCGAGTGCTTGATTACCACGAACATGCAATGAGCAGCGGTGGCGATGCCCAAGCTGCGTCATACGTGGAATGTGCTGTCGCAGGTCAGATGCTGTGGGGTGTTGGAATTGACTCCTCTATCGTGACGTCGTCACTTAAGGCTGTAGTGTCAGCAGTGAATCGAGCCGAGCGCAACAAGGAGATCTCCGCATGATCAGCCGTCACCTACGCCTTACTTTCCCAGAGGCTCAAGCAACTGAACCTGTGATCTACCACGTGGTCAAAGACTTCAACGTGATCCCTAGTATTCGCAGAGCAGCTATCGAAAATCACTTTGGCTGGATGATTGTGGAATTCAAAGGTGAGGCTGCCGATCTCGATGCTGCGCAGGCCTATCTTGAAGGACTTGGTGTTGAAGTCAGCCGAGCTGAAGGCGACATTGTTGCGGGCTAATCCGCAATCTTTACATCTGGAAATTTAGCGAATACAACTGCATTCGCTTGCGATCCATTTCGCCTCGTCATTGCGTCCCGTAATACTGTTTCTAACTCAAAGCCGGCATTTAGCAAAGTCTTTTGAGATGCCAAATTGTCTGGCAAAGTAATTGCAAACAGGCGCCGAAATCCAATTGCAAATCCAAAGTCAGAAATCATTTGTACTGCTAAAGCAGCCAGGCCTTCCCCACGGGCACTTGGGCTAACCCAATAACCGATTTCACCAACATGATCGAATTCGTGAATACCGTGAATAGAAACGGCCAGCACAATTTCGCCGTTGCGAATTCCAGCTAAAGAAATCTTCTCTCGCTCTAGGTATTTTTGAGCTGAAGTGCGAATCCAGAAGTCGGCTATCTCTTTTGTATAAGGCACGGGAACCGTTGTGAATTCTTGAATCGCTGGATCTTGACAGATATCAAACACGGCCGAAACATCATCAAGGTGCCATGGCCGTAACATCAGTGCCTTATCAACCAGCACTGGTTCACTATTTGGCCAAGAAATCATGGCCCAACTATGCCACAACACATTGTTAAATCGGTATTCTGGAAACACTTCAAAGGAGTGAATATGTCAAACGCTTTCTGGCACGGTTTCGCCGATATGCACGCAATTTCAAACAATGGTCCTCTTGTGATTACCAAGGGTGAGGGTTCCTGGATTTGGGATGAAAAAGGAAAGAAGTACTTCGATGCTGCTGGTGCGCTCTGGTACATGAATGTTGGACACGGTCGAAAAGAAATTGGCGAAGCCATGGCAGCACAAGCTGGAAACATCGCATCGTATTCCTCGTTTGGTGAATGTACTACTGCACCAACAATTGAACTTGCAGATTTAGTGGCATCACTGTCACCGGTGCCAGACTCAAAAATCTTCTTCACCTCAGGTGGTAGCGACAGTATTGATACTGCATTAAAGATGTCGCGCAGATTCTGGACATTGCAAGGAAAGCCTTCGAAGAAAGTTATTGTCTTCCGAGAAAACGGTTACCACGGTATGCATGCTGGTGGCACTTCAATTGCAGGCATCCCACCCAATAACGACGGATATTCGGAATTAGTCGAAGACGTCGTTCGAGTCCCATGGGATGATGCCGAAGAAATGATCGCAACAATAGATCGCATCGGCGAAGAGAATATTGCGGCCTTCTTTTGCGAACCAATTCAAGGCGCGGGTGGGGTTCGGATTCCACCTGATTTGTATCTTCAGACGGTTCGCAAGGCCTGTTCTGAACGCAACATCCTCTTCGTTGCGGATGAAGTGATCAATGGCTTTGGTCGTTGTGGTGACTGGTTTGCTTCAACTCGGTATGGCCTAGCTCCAGATTTGATCACCGTGGCAAAAGGTTTAACTTCCGGCTACGCGCCAATGGGTGCAGTTATTGCAGCTCCTTCGGTTTGGGAATCTTTCTATGCGCCGAGTGCTGGTGTCTGGCGCCACGGTTACACCTACGGTGGGCACGCAACCGCTGCTGCTGCTGGTGTGGCAAATATCAAGATCATGATGCGCGAAAACCTTCCGGCACATGTGGCTCGCTTAGAAGATAAGTTCGCAAGCGCGCTGCGTAGTTTGGAAGACTTGGATGTTGTCAGCGAAGTGCGAACTGGCGTTGGCTTCTTAGGTGGTATCCAAATGGCTGATCCAAATATTGCACCTGCAATGTATGGCAAGTGTCGCGATGTTGGAGTCATTTCTCGAGCAATTTGGGGCGGCGCACTTCAGGTAGCACCACCGCTAAGCACGACCGAAGCAGAAATTGACGAAATGGTCGAACTGTTTCGAATTGGCTTAACCAGCTAAATTTCTATTTGATCAAATCCGCGTTAACTGCGCCAGGAACTTCGATGCCAGCAA
>Ga0214917_10004113_pt1 | contig 16395 bp, 21 predicted proteins | sample LL_1208_BB_MetaG_FD_177983 | JGI IMG/M metagenome (GOLD analysis project Ga0214917, IMG submission 177983) | Freshwater microbial communities from Lake Lanier, Atlanta, Georgia, United States - LL_1208_BB | ecosystem: Environmental > Aquatic > Freshwater > Lake | place: USA: Georgia | collected... | reverse complement strand
TGGAAAATTTATCAAAGAATTCAAAAGCAGAGTAGACGCTTCTAAAGAAACAAAGGATAGCGTTGACTCAATAATTGCTTGCGCAAATTTAAGACAGAAAACAACATTAAACTATATTTGGAAAAATTATAAAGTTGAAAACTTATTTGAAACTTACAAATATATTTATCAATATGATTTTAACGCAAAGTTGATTAACACATATGTAAGTTTACAAGAAGCCATCAAAAAGTCTAACGTTAGCAAAACAAAGATTTTTTTGTGTCTAGAAAAAATATGTAATTATGGAGGAAACTATTTTTGGTCTTATGAAAAAGTCGAAAAAGTTCCACAAAGCGAACCTAGAAAAGGTAGTGGAACACCTAAAATCGTTAACATGTATGACAAAGATAAACAGCTCATCAAACGATTTCTTTCAGTCTTAGACATCCAAAAAGAAATGAATATTCCTAAATCAACCATGTGCTATTACCTCACTAAGAACAAATATGGAGAATTTTTATATAAAAATTACTTCTGGAAAGAAGAAAAACTTCAAGATTAATATTATCTTAATATAGATAATATTAATTATTTACCCTTCCAAATATAGGAATCAAACGGAAATGGAGCATAATATGGCTTTATACCCATTTTAATCTTCTGATGAAACCCTATATCATTCATTACAAATATAGGCCAACATCCTATTCCAGAAAACGACTGAAAAGTTGTCATTCCTACCTTTGAACCAAATGTTAAAGGATGCTCTACATACCCTTTAATTGTACGAGTTTCATCCTTTATTTTTGGTATATAATAAAAACTTCTACACAGTCCATATATTCCTCCAAAATAACAATAGGCTGTTGCTGTTATTAACGACTCTTTCACCATTTTTACTTATCTTATTACCTCTTTAAACTATATAAGGATCATGATAATTTGGATCCATTCTTTCATGATGAAAATCCCAAGCTGTCTGATGTCCAAACTTCCAGTTCGATGGCAAACGATCCGGTTCCGCCTTATACCAAAACACACAGTCTTCAATCTTATTTGATTGAATTGTATTATTTATAACCAGCGCTGTATAATCCTCTGTAACTGTATCCATAATCTCTAAAAAGTCTTGGAAATTGTCAATACAATTAGCAAAGTGTTTGTGTAACTTTTCTCTATTTGACAAATTTGGCTCTCTCAAAATAAATGTATAGTCTATATTTGTTCTTATCGCTGGAGTAATATCCAAACAATATTGTAAAGAAAGAATATGTAACATCTTCCAATGTCTTCCATTCTTATAGTAAGCCTGAAAGATTGGCTTCTTTAATATCTTTGGATCATCTGTACAATCATCAATGATTTGTAATGCCCAAGGATTGTCTAAATACTCCTTTGCTATCTTTTGTCTCACAGCAAACTGTTCGATCGCATTCAAATCTAACTTATTATATACACAAACAGAAGGCATCTTCTCTGAATAAAAATGATTACTGTCCTCTGTACCTGAAAACACTTGCGCAACTGGAATAATATGCGCTTTAGAAGCTATAATATCTGAAATAATTGTTGACTTTCCAGTATTCAAAACCACTTCAAAATTAGCCAACAAGAATCTACGATCGTTTTCAAGTTTGAATCCATAATATTCTCCAAAACGTTTTGGATTTACCATAAAATTAGAACTGAGATGGTTAAAAGAAATAAGTTCTCTTAAGTATGGTTTAAACTTTCTTGATTGGATCTTAACTTCTCTGCTTTGTCTAATGAATAAGTCATGTAATATATCTCTATTCTTGTCGATTAATTCTTTTGTTACAACAGAAAGACCAAGAGAGTTAGCTACAAATTTGATATCTTTTATGAGTTTAGTTCTGCGATGATCTAACATGATGTGAAATCCTTTTCTTTTTTTTACATAACCAATTTGATCAATAATACCCGCTAAAATCTCGGCACGAGTATTGATACTTGATATCTTATATTTTTCTGGAATTAAGACATAATTCATGAATAAGTTTTCAAGTTTATGTTCAAGTTCCATTGTAAAACTAGATGTCATGAAGCATTCTTTATAAACGTCTTCATACATTATTATCTTTTCATCGCAAGATGTGAAGAAGTTTGTATTTACACCAATAAGTCTTCCAACAAAATATGGATCTATTTCGATATCTTGATCTTTCCAACAAGTGACAGCGCTAGAGTGGAAGACTTGATAATTGTTTTTAAAGTGTTTATCCTTTTGTAGATATTCTCCAACTGAAATTTCGAGCATTTCATTCTTTTTAAAGCCTTTGAGTCCTTGGCTAATCAATAAGAGATCATGATTCTTATTGACTGTATAAGGAGAGCCATTGATAGGTTGAATTTGGAACATTTCTTGTGTGTCATGAAAGAGTTCGAGAACTTTTCTAGATGTAAAGTCGTGACCCATAACGAGGTCTCCTATTTGTACATCTTCAATCTTTTTAACACTTCCATCAAACATGAGAACTTCTGTTCCAGGGGCAAAACAACCAGGTTTGCCAATGACGACTATTTTAGTTCCGTTTTTAGAGTTAATGTCGTGAGGGGAGATCATGTTCATATCGAACTGTTTGATACGGATCGTTTTTTCTTCAGCGAGGTCTTCATAGTCGCTAGTTTGTCTGCTTTTTGATCTACTTTTTTTAGGTTTAAGATCTAAATCATAGTCGGAAATGTCGATATCATCGTTCCAGAATTTTTTACTCATTTTAGATAAAGTGGGTTCTCTTTAATTTATAATTTAGGAAATAAATTATAAATTTTTCATTGTTTAAAAAGGAAGAGTGGCTTCCGTCGGGATTGTAAATCCCTTTTAAAAAGGAAGAGTGGCTTCCGTCGGGATAGTTATTCCCTTTTAAAAACGACGTCTGATATATTGAGCTGGTGTTGGGACAACAGATGGGATACCTGCGCCTAATGGAGCACCTGCTTCTTGAGCACCTTGAGCTGTTGGAGGTGGATTTACAACTTGACCTTTGTCGTTAACAACGGATGGTGTTGTGTATAAACGTAATTGAGAGGATGGAGGAATTGGTAAAGCACCACTGACACCATTCATTTCATTAACTGTAGCATATTCGTACATAGCTGAACATTGAGAAGGACAGCCAGCATCACGGTATGTCGCGTTTGAAACATCATACATATAGGACATCTTATTTTTATACAATGAAAAGAAAAAAAAATAAAATTATAAATTAAAATGAGTGATGAGAAAAAAAATAATATTTTTGCTTTTATGGAAAATGTTGGAACCTTAAACAAGAAAGCCATCGTAAAGAATATCGATCAAGTTCAAAACGACGATCACATGAATCAAATCTTAAACAAAATTAGAAAAAATATCTTCCACTCCAACACAACTAAACCTGAGATTCCTGTCCAAAAACAACTCTCCAGCTCCTCCAACTCTGATGTCATTATCAACATTCCTCAACAAGGTGATCAAGATCCCTCCCTATGGAACTCTAATATCGAAGACGAAATCGCACAAATCGCTGAATGCTGTCGCGGAGAAGCTGACCAATCTAAAAGCGTTGGAGAAACCTATCTCAAATACAGCAAATATCTTCAAGTCTCTCTTATCATTCTTGGCTCTACAAGCGTTTACATATCAGCCTCTCAAATCCCAACAGAAATTAAAGAGTCCATCAATGTGGTACTTGGAGCTTCCACAACGATCGTTTCGTCAATTTACACTATGTTTTCCTTTTCAAAGAAAGGAGCGATTTACAAGGATGTTGGACAGGGACTAGATAACTTGTCAAGAATATTGAGATGTGAGATTTTGAAGCCGATAGTGAGTAGACAATCAGTAAATGAGTTAATTCTTTTTGCGCAAATGACAAGAGACAAGTTGTTGAAAAAATTAGATAGTTAAATTTTATTGTTTTATAATATAAAATGGAAGACCACTTGATTATGTTAGAGATGGATATGACAAATCCTGTCGATCAAAAACTCCTTAAAAATGTTTGGAGATTCTGCGACGAATCTAAATTCACACAAGAATACAAGTGTCAATACGATCCTAAAAACGCCAGATTTGTATACGTTCTCTTTGATACTTTCACAAATGAAGTCCTTGGAAGAATGGCCTTCAATATCTCTATTAAGGATGACTCTATAATTGATAATGTCCTCCTCATAAACATTGCCACAGCTAACCAAGCCAAAGAGAAAACCATCATCAAAAGAAAGCTTGGAACAATCATGATCAAATATCTTATCGACAAGTCAAAAGAGATGATGGCCAAAAAGATAAGTTTGATTGCTGATTTTAGATCAAAGGCATTTTATGACAAGCTTGGATTTGTAAAGGAAGGATATTTTTATGTTTATAAATTAAAATAGTTTTGTATTGTAAATGCGCTCAAAAGCAAAACGTCGATCAAGATCTGGTAAAAAATGCGGATCACAAATAGCCATCAAGTCCAATCCTAGATTATGGGAGTCTGTTAAGAAAAAAATAAAGTCAGGAACAAAAGGAGGTCCTGCTGGAAAGTGGAGTGCTAGAAAAAGCCAACTCGCTGTTGCTGAATATAAGAAACGTGGTGGAAAGTATAAAGGAAAGAAGAGTAAGTGTAACTCTCTTTCAAAGTGGAGTAGAGAGAAGTGGGGATATGTCAAAGGCTCGAATCCAAAATCAAGAAGAGGAAGATACTTGCCAGAGAAGGTGAGAAAGATGTTGACACCAAGTGAGAGAAGAAGTGAAAATAAGAGAAAGGGATCAAAGAGAGGTAAATGGGTTCCGTATAGTCGTTCAGTGTCAAGAAAAATGAGAAAAGCAGGAATCTATTAAAAGTAAATCTTGGATTTCTTTTTTAAACTGATTAATTAATTATTATTAAATAATTAATTAATTATGGGAGTTTGTCAATCAAATTTTGATCACAATAAAGTATATCCATCTCCACAATCTCCACAGCCTAGGGAAGAGTATAAAGAAGAGACTACTTATAAAGAGGTTCAGTATTCTTGTTATGATTTGTGTGATGACTGTGGAACGAAACTTGATGAAAAGCCAAATAAGCCTAAAAAGAAAAAACTAAAAAAGGCACAGCCAGAATGGAATCCGCGTTTTCCATATAAAGATGAACCCGTTCAAAGATCGAGTTCCTTTATAGGAGACAAAGGAGTATTTTATGTTAGACCAGGTACTCCGAAAAAATAATTAAGTTTGTGCTTTGTCAGCTTGAGCTTGGCTAGTATAGACAACTTCTTCAATCTCCAAATGTTTTGGTGGTTTTGTAGATTGAACTTTAAACATGATTTCTAATTCCATTGTGAAAATTGAGTTTTGAAGAACCTCATTTGTTGGATTGGGATAAAAAGAGATTGCTTTAAGTCCATTATAGACAAACATATTTTCAAGTCTTATTCTATTTTGTTCATTTTGGTCTTCTGGAAAGACAATTTCTCGATTTGCTTTTCTGACTTGTGCCATATCAAATATGTAGTCAGTTTTTGTAACTTCGGTTGGAGTGATAACAACACCATTGATCAGCATGGTTACGAGTTTGAACGATTTGTGTTTTTTGACTTTAAGATTTTGAAGAAGACAAACGTTTTTATAACGGTAACCTTCTTCGAGTTTAACTTTAAACTCTCTCTTTACAGAAGATGTCTCGATCTTTTCAACGGACGACATTTTAAATAGTAAAAATTTATTGTTTAAGCGTATAAACTGATTTATATATTATTTTTTTCTTTTTTCTCAATTATATAGTAAACATGGGAAGATCTAAAGCAGACTCAGCGGAAAACTTTCCCTGGGAGTATTATTTTGATGACAATGAAGATAGTTATACACATGCGGTTGATAAGTGTACAACTAATTCAACTTCTGCTGACATCGCTAGAAAGGCAGCCAACATTCTTGGTTACTCTGATGTCACTGGAACAAAAAACGAGAATTGCGCAAAAATTCACAAACAAATCGACATTCTTAAAATTCGTCTCCAAAAAATTGCCTCTCAATCTATCAGAGAACAAACCAAACTTGCTCTTATTCTCTATTTAAAAGGAGCCTTGATTGAAAAGGTAGACAAGGTTAAGAATGAGTATGTTATGCCTGTTCTTCCAAAACTTACAGAGCGTGATATGATTGTGATCAACAAAAAGTATCCTGATGTTCCAAACACTGGAAAGGCAAAAGCAAAATCAGAAGAGCCAAAGAAAGTTGTCCTTGATGAAAAACCTGTAGAAGCTAAAAAAGAAATTCTTGAACACGATGTACTTCGCGCTAATATCATCGTCTACTTTAAAGAACTTATTCCAGTTGATGGAAAGATTAAAATCAGTACACCTACTTTAGCTCTTAAACTAAAAGAAATGTACAAAACTATCTATCCATCAACCTCTATCATATTTAGTGATTCTGAAATTAAAGCTGGATTCAAAGCGCTTTTACAAGAATTTAAACAGCCTAAAGAAATATCACAAAAAGTTTATGACGAAGCTAGAAACCTTATTGAACAATCTCTTCTTAAAAAAGAGACCTCCATTACTGTTGTTAAATCTGAAGACTTAGAATTTGAAGAACCTGGTTCAGAGGAAGTTAAGCCATCTTATAAAACTCGTAACATAGAGTATGAATTTAAAGCACCACCTTCACCGCGTCCTACTGTTGTTCCACCTATCATTCCTCCACGTCCATCTCCAGTTCCTCCAGCAGTTCCTCCAAGACCTTCAAAGTATACAGAGAGAGACTTTTTAGACTATATAGCAGAGAAGGGATGGAAGAGGCCAGTTTTTACATCACGAGAAAAGCTTTGTGATTATATATTAGATCAGATCAAGAAAGAGGATGAGAATATGAAGAGAATGGTGGAAGAAATGGATTCTAGATACCAAGAGTTTGGAAGCAAGATAGAGTTATTATCTAGAAAACAAGATTTGGCAAATAGAAATATTGAACTTTTAAAATCAATGAAGAAGGAAAAAGAAATTGGAATGGCAGATTATAAACAAAAGAATGACCAACTCAAAAGAGAAAAGATGGAGCTTGAATTAAAGATCGCGCGTTTACAACAAGATCTTGATCAAGTCAAAGCTCAAAAACAAGAAGTCAGTCGTCAAAGTGAAAAGAAAAAAGAGATTTGTTTTATGATGAGAGATTGGTTAGATCAAGATCAATTTGATGAAGACGTGGCAACTAACGATCTTACTTGTCAAGATGGAAACATATGTAATGTCGATACATCACTTTGTGAAGAAAAAAGTAACACTCCTGTTACATTTATCAATGGTGCTAGAATAACCGGTTCCATTGGTAGTGTCACAACTATCAAAGAACATTTTGCGAGAAGACAAGAACTCACAAAACAAGAAATCAAGAATCTTGTCGATGATATGATTGACGAAACAGAAAACAGAGATTTAGCAAGAAACCTCGCTCAAAACTACACTTCTCAAATCTTTAACAATGTTATGACAGATATTGAAAACGGTGTACTAGGTCAAACTGCTGAAGAGCTTGTCAGATTTAACATTGATCAAGCAATTGATGAAATCATGTCTGAAAATGATTCAATAAGACTTGAAGCTGAGAGACTTGAAGCTGAGAGATTAGAAGCTGAGAGACTTGAAGCGGAAAGATTAGAAGCTGAGAGACTTGAAGCGGAAAGACTTGAAGCAGAACGATTAGAGGCAGAGAGACTTGAAGCGGAAAGATTAGAAGCGGAAAGATTAGAGAACGAGAGATTAGAGGCGGAGAGACTAAGATTAGAGCAAGCTAAGAAAGAATTAGAAGAGAAGTTAGCTCAAGTTAAAGTAACAGTTACACCGACAATTCCAACAATAAAGAGAAAGATAGTAACAGCTAGAAAACCAATAGCTAAGAAAGAGGAAGAGTTTGTATCATCGACGTTATCAAAGCCGTTACCAAAGCAAAATTGTAACTTGATCTCAATAGATGATGATGTGGATGAGAAGACAAGAATTCAGGATTTGAGATGCGATGATGGAATGGTATGTAATTTGGATAAGAAGCAGTGTGTAGTGGCGACTGATGATGATGTAGTTGTACCGATCACAATAGGATCTACAGTGATAAATGTGATAGGATCAAATAATATATTGAATGCGTTGAAAGAGAAGATAATGAGGGCAAAGGTGAAGGAGTTGCCAACATATGAGTACAAGGAAGAAATGTCAGATATTAAGGTTGGAAGTGTACCGATAGTAAAGAGTGAGAGACCATCGTTGGAAGATGTGGTAAAAGGATTGAAATCGATAAGTGGAAATAGAAATTTAACAACAAATCAACAGAAGATAAAGGTGTTAGAACGTCAAGCGGCGCAAATGTTGAAGAAGTGTGTTGGATTATAGATAATCCTTTGATTATTTAAATATTTAAAATTGATGCTTTAAAAATTACATTTTATCAAACAATATAGTTTGATAAAATGGACAATAAACAAATTTATCATATCTGTGGAGAGGCTATTGTTATTGCTGGTTTATCGGCTTACTTTATTAAACAGCTTAAAAAGGCAAATGAAGAAATTGAGCAGTTAAAGAAAATGGTAGAAGATGGTAAGAAGGAGAATGATAAAGTTTTTTCAACGATATTTAGTATTTTAGATCAGCATTTGAATAACAAGTTTCCTCCGCAGATGGGTGGAATGTCAAGACCTGTACAAGAGCCTGAAGTACAAGCCACTCAAAATGACCAGCAGTTGCGAAAGAGGAGGGTATCGATGAGTGATAGATCTCCTCAAATACAAATGACTCCAAAGCCTTCGCCTCAAGTGGTTCCGCAAGAGGAGGAGGATGATATATTAGCAAATGAGATGAAAGAGTTATTAGAGGAGACAGAAGAGGTGGTTCAAGAGGTGATTCCAACAATAGACATAACAAATGAAGATGTATCGGCACAGGATGCGATGAGAGGGCAAGGAGCAGTGTTGGTGATGATGACAAGTGAGATATCTCCGATGAATGTAGAGGAGAGTGTACTACAGATAGATGGAGAAGGTTTGACAAAAAAGAAAAGTAAAAAAAAATTAAGTGGAAATTAAAAATATAAACATTTTAGATTAAATGTTTAGATTTTCGACATCAAATAAGATAAAACAGGATACGTTTGATTCATTTGTGAGAGAGCACTATTCCATTTTACAAATGGTGTATAGATTAGTGTTAAAGCGAGATAGTTCGATAACGTTTGAGGAGTTGTGTAATTTTGCGTTTGATCAGACAAGATGGGATAAAAATTTATCAAACATATATAAAGGATACAATATGTAAATAAAAATGGGTGACGAATTTTGGAAGAAAGATTTTAAGAATCTTCAAAATGCTCAAGGGGGATCAGAGGATGAGTATGATGATATGTACAATGAGGATGAGAAGATAGGATTTGAGGAGCAGAAGTTTAATATATTGATGGATGATGCTGAGCAATTATATATGGAGATAAAGCATATGGTAAGAACAGCGTCTCTTCCTATATTCGATAGATTGACTGTTGCGGACTTATTTCAGTTTTTATATCCTGATTTAAAGGAGTCTCCTGAAGTGTAAAATGTAATTTTAGAATAGGATTATTCTAAAATTAAGAAAAAATCTTAGGTTAAATGGAGACTTAAAAATGTCTTTACATGTTTAACCTAGAAATTAAAATAAAAAATAAATTACGCTTTTACGCCTCATAAGGAAGGCACGAATTTAATTATCTATAAAGAGGCTTAAAGGAAACATTTTGTATATATAAATCAGTATCTCAAGATGCCAGCAACAAAACAAACAAAGAAGACAGAAGAACAATTAGCACAAACAGAAGAAAAGAAAGCACAATCTACATCTAAGAAAGCACAATCTACATCTTCTAAGAAAGCACCATCCAAGAAAGCAGAATCAAAGAAAGCGCCATCTAAGAAGGCAGAATCCAAGAAGAAGGAAGCACCTGCTCCAAAGGCAGAACCAAAGAAGAGAGCACCAAAGGCAGAAGCACCAGTCGCAACAAATGCTGAAGCTCCATCTGAACAAACAGGTGAAAAGAAGCGTAGAGTTGTAACAAAGGAATCATTAAATGGTGATTTCTTATCATTAGCAAAGATGATTACAGATGAAATTGAAAGATTACGTACATCAACAGAAAAATCAAAGGGTATTAAATTCTTAAAGAGTTTAAATAAAGTTATTAGAACATTACACAACGATGCTAACCGTATCACAAAATTCAGAAAGACAAGTGCTCGTAAGAACAACACATCATCTGGTTTCTTAAAGCCAGTCAATATTTCTGAAGCATTAGCAAAATTCACAGGTTTCGATAAGACAAAGACATATTCTAGAACAGAAGTTACAAAGTTTATCTGTTCCTACATTAAGGAAAAGAAATTATTCGACAACTCCGAAGATGGTGATAAACGTAACATCTTAGTCGATGCTCCATTACAAAAATTATTAAATTATGATCCTAAGAATCCACCAAAGGATGAAGATGGCAAATCATTACCATTAACATACTTCAGATTACAACAATACTTAAAGGTTCACTTCCTCAAACCAACAGCTGAAGTTACAGTAGAAGATGAAGATTTAGATGAATAAGAGATTTTAAGATTCTCGGACTTTGTTTTCGGTAATATTCTCGGAGTAATATTCTCGGAGTAAGAATAAAGATTAAAAAGAATAAAAATTCTATAGCTTTTCACAAAATCATAAAAAGTGGTTCTAAAAACGCGTGGGTGAAGAAAAAAAGAAAAGTCGTAGAATAAGATTAATATTACTGTGATCCAGTAATATTAATTTAATTAACTGAGTTTTATAACATTTTTTATCACGTCTTAAAAATGCCAAGACGTCATTCTAAAAAAGATCTACTTTCTTCTTTATTAAAACCAGTTTATATATCTGATCAGTTGGCTACCTTTACCAATTTAGATAAAACTAAACAATTTTCAAGAACAGAAATTACAAAACTCATCTATAAGTACATAAAAGAAAATGGATTACTTCGTCAAGATTCGCCTATCATCTCATTAGATCTCCCTTTACAACAATTATTAAATTGTAACCAACCAGCTGGACAATCTTTAGAATTAACCTTTTTTAAATTACCAACCTATTTAAAAAATCACTTCTTCTCAATTCCAACTGCTGATGAAATAGCTAATCAATCCATCTCTGCTCAAATCGCAGCTGAATACTAAAGTTTAAAGATTAATATTACTGTGATCCAGTAATATTAATTTAATTAATAATTAAAAATTAATCTTTTTATTATAAAAAGATTAATGAATAACATGAGAGATATCCTTGACAAACATCAATTAGAATTTAAAAAAATTCTTGACCATTTTACCGCCAAACAGAAAAATGATCAAGATCTAATACTCGAACTTTCAAACCAAATCAAAAAGCTACAAATAGAAAACAACGCTCTAAAAAACAAATTAACATCCATTGAAAAAATCATAAAACTCTAATTCATCTCCTTTATACAATCATCCAACTTATACACCAATCTCTGCTTTCGCATTATCTCTATCAATATGTCAAAGATATACAACTTATCCTCTCCCCCATATATCTTGTAAAAAGTCTCAATCATCGCATAAAAATTACGCTTGTACTTCTTATACTCCTGATAATCCTTCTCCTCCACCTTCTCCTTCATCTCATGAAACAACTCTGATGTCTCAAACTGTAACTGGTTTATCTGTAAAGCATACTCAACCAACATATCCTCCTTCTCTAAATCACTGTAATACTCCTTCTTTGTCTCCTCATCCAATGTCGCCTCCGCCTCCTCTATCTCCTTCTTACACTCCTCATTGTGACGAATCTTATCCTCCCTCGTCATATCTCCTGTATACCCCATCAGACTATCATACGACTTGTTCTCCTCAATCAACGCATTCACACGCTCGTTCAAATCAAATATCTTAATATCTTTCTCGACGTTTGTCTTCTCTAAGTTCTTAATCACACTCAATAATTCCGGTACTGACATATTTGCTTCACACATCTTATTAAATGACTTTAAAGATTTATTTTATTAATAAAATAATAGCTTTAACTTAATTATGGGATTAGATGGTTTTTTATCTTTTGTACGAAAGAAGTACCCTGATGTTCTCACTCAAGAACACATCTCTAAATACGCAAATCAGTACGTCTTCTTCGACATCTCCTCCTACATCTACAAATACATCTGTATCTTTGGAAGTCAAGACGGCAGATGGCTCAACGCCATGCTCAACCTCTTCATCATGATCAAACAAAACAAAGTCAATATCATCCCCATCTTCGACGGAAAACCTCCTGAACAGAAAAAAGACGAAATTGACGACAGAAAAGAAAAAAGAGCAAAAATTAAAGACAAAATCAAATCTCTCAAAACATGCGTCCAAAAATACTGCGAAAATATAGACTTTACAACCGAAGAAATCGATCTCGTCAAAGACACCCTCAAAAAAATTGACGACAAAGGCTCCTCCACAAAACTCAAAAAACTCCTTTCATTCTCTAAATTAAGCGTCAAAGACGAGGAAAAAGAAGAATTCAAACTCGACGACAAAGACATCGAAGACATCAACATTCATATTATTGGTCTCGAACGTCAAATGGTCTATATCGGCGAAAAAGACACAGTCCTCCTCAAAGACCTCCTATCCATCCTTGGAGTACCCTTCACAATCTCTCCTTCAGAAGCGGAAGGATACTGTTGCTACCTCATCAAACAAGGTCTTGGAAGCGCTATCATAAGTTGCGATACTGACTGCTTTGCGCATGGCGCCACAGAAGTTGTTCTTTCGCTTGACGCACAGACAGGAATGATTGAGTACATCAATCTCCAAGAGTTGCTCGAAGAGATGGAACTCACTCAAGACCAATTCATCGATTTCGGTATTCTCATCGGTTGTGACTACAATAAAAAGAATAAACTTCCAAAGGTTGGACCAGTGAAGGCACTTGAACTCATAAAAAAGTACAAAAGCATAGACAATATTGAAGGATATGACATCTCCACTCTCAACCATAAAGAGATTAGGGAGCTTTTTAAGATGGAATATCCGTTAATGAAGAAGATAAAACAGAAAGAGATAGACGAGGACCAGCTTTTTCAGTTCATCGACGAACATAATTTAAAGATAGGCGCACAGAGAGTGAGAGAGTTTGTAAAAAGTATATCAAACAAGTCCAATATAGTTTTTATTGATGACTTATAACATATTCTTCTGTAATTGGACCTGACCACCTCCCTTCATTATTTGGACAAGCTTCGAATATTGATAAGGATCAAGTTCGTCAAGTTTTATTTTGTCAAGATCAATACCGCTTGTAGAGGCTTCTGTGTTGCTTATAAGAGTGTTATAGTTGGAGTTTTTGTCTAAGTTAGAACTAGAGTAGTTGTAAAAGTTGTCAACAAAGTAGTTGCTCAAGTATTCTGTTCTAGGTTCGTAACGTTCGACGTATTGTTGAGGAGCGGAAGGTTTATCATCTCTGCTCAATAAGATTAAGAGTAAGACAAATAAAATTACGGTTTGGAGACAATCCATTTTATTATAAAGACTTAATTTTTTTTAAAATAAAAAAAATTAAGCTAAAAGATCGAAAGATTTTTGATCAGTGGTCGTTGATCGCTTTCTTGGAGTTTCATGATTAGCCTTGTATACTCTTCATTTGTTAGTTTGCTAAAATCAATCTTGTCTATATCGATTGGATTTGGCGCTTGAAGTCTATCTTGTGAGAGTTGGGCGAGATTTTGTTCTTCAAATCCGAATAGTTCTCTCGCGTCTCCAAATAAGATCCAAACGATGAAAAAGATGATGAGTAGTTTTTTAAACATTTACTATACAAAAAGATTATAATTTTGTAAAATTGAAAAGGCATTTATCATTAGGAGTTGTCGACAAATAGACTCCATTGTCATTTAAGCAGATATACTTATTTGTCTTTACAGAGATAATGTTGTACTTTCCTTCCTCTGCGTTCACCACTCTAAAGTAGGTTCTCAGTGAGTTTTCATCTATTGAACCGTTGAAGTCGAGTGTGTCGAGTCCACAAAGGCTTCTGTGGTTACAGCTGGAGGAGGTGTAGGAACGAAGACTGTCCGAATTTTGAAGACCTGAGAATGTGTATAAACATTGGTCTTGGTTAGGCTTTTCGAAGATATAGATACCTTTAGAGATCATTTTAAGAGTCCATCCTTTCATAGAAGGAGGAATGAGAGAGGAATTTTGAGAGATGATTTGGTTGTTACATTCAACGGGAGTGAAAGCGGAACTGATGAGTTCTTTTCCGTCGATGTTTTGGATGTTCCAAACAATTTTGTTACCGTTTTGGTCATTAGTTTCTAAGTCAGCAAGGTCGTCAAGAGCGAATTGTTCTTTCTTCCAGACGAAGAAGTACAGAAACGCAAAAAAAGCTAAAATAATAATAATACCCTTCTTCATTTTGTTCTATACAAAAGAAAAAAATATCATTATTCTCCATTTTATTAACTGATTTTTACCAAAAACTGGCTTAAAGAAATAATTATTACTATAAAACTTCGGTTCATAATCTAAACATGTCTAACGCAAAGCCAATTAATCGTTCTAAAACAACTGAAATCTCTGATCCACGTACATATGATGTCAACAATTTAATCTTTGACGAACCAATCAAATCTGAAATTCCAAACTCCTCTCTTTCTTTCTATAGAATCAACTTGGGAACAAAAAACCAAGATGGTAAAACAGAAGGTGAATTAATCTTTGAATCTGATAGATGTCAAACATTTGGCATTAAAGAAGCTCTTGATTTACAAACAAAGGCTTTAACAGGTTATTCCTTTGGTATTATGTTATATGACAAGGGTGCTCCAACAGAGTTACAAATTGCTCTTGTTGAAACAATCCAAAAGATTGTTGAAAAGTGTAAAGACCACTTGACTGATAAAGTCATTGCTAAGAAGATTAAGAAGGCAAACTTAGAAAGATCTGATCTTAAAAAGATGTCTCCTATTTCTTTTATGAAAGACAAGGAAACTGAAGAAGAAGATAAGAACGCTCCTGTCTTAAACTCTAAACTTCTTTATAAGAAACCTTATACTGACAAAGAAGGAGTTGAACACCAAGGCAAGATCATCACAAGATTCTATGCTGAAGATGAAGTTGATGAGAATGGTGAACCACTTGAAATTGAACCATTAGACTATATCAACAAGCGTGGTATTTGTCGTGCGGCAATTAGACTCGAGTCTATCTTTGTTGGTAAGGAAATCAAGTTACAAGCAAAGATTTACGAATCTGAATTAAAGATTGAAGAAAAGAGTGGATTCAGAAGACTCTTACGTTTTGGAAACATGAGATCTTCAACAGAAACAATCGTCAACTTAAATCCAGCAGGTCAAGCATCTGCTCCTCCAGTAGAGTTTGAAGATGAAGCACCAATTGTAAAAACAGAAGAAGTACAAGTCGAAGATGAAATTGACTTGACAGCAACAAAGAAAAAGAAAGCAGGAACAAAAAAGACTATTTAAACGTATTCCGTTTATAAACACATATTATTAGTTGAAAAACTAACAATATGATTTTTTAAAAGCTTAAACAAATGTGTTTTCTAATATATAATTAGTAAAATAATGTCTTGGGCTGACCAATCTATCGCTGTATACGAACCTTCCATCATTGACCATAATGATGACCTTCAATGTTTTCACTTTGATCATTGCGACATTGACTCTTCTGATGACGTCAAACAATTCAGAGGCATGATTAAAAACAAAGATGGAGAAATCGTTTGTAAAACATTCGACTTCACTCCTGAAATCAACCAAAACGATCTTACAACAATCTTAAAATACGAAGATTTAATCTTAACATCTACATGCTTTCTTAGCTATGAAGCAACTCTTTTGAGAATTTTCAATTATATGGACAAGTGGTACTTAACAACATGTAGAAAACTCGATGCCTTCAAAAGCAAGTGGGGTAACGGAAAACCATTCGGCGACCTCTTTGTCGACTGTATCCGTGAAATCGTCTCAAAAGATGAACACGGCATTTACAAAAACTCAAATCCATATGCTCAAAAAGAAACCCTCTTTCAATCTTGGGCTGATGAAACTCTTGACAAGTCTAAAGTCTACTGTTTTCTTGTAAGAACATACGTTGAAAACAGAATTGTGTGCGAAGGTTTTGACACCCCGCAAATCTACTGTATCGGCTGGTTTGATAAAAGCAACTGGAACAAATTCCACTACAACGACGACACAAAAGTCGGACCACTTGTTGAAGAAGTCTTGATCGAAAACAGATCTATTTCCACTATTGTTGACTGGTTAAAAAATCTAGACTATAAGAAAGTACAAGGACTTATCTTTATCAATGAACAAGGTAAATGCTTCAAACTCTTACTTCACGAATATGATAGACTTATGAA
>Ga0214917_10004112_pt1 | contig 16395 bp, 14 predicted proteins | sample LL_1208_BB_MetaG_FD_177983 | JGI IMG/M metagenome (GOLD analysis project Ga0214917, IMG submission 177983) | Freshwater microbial communities from Lake Lanier, Atlanta, Georgia, United States - LL_1208_BB | ecosystem: Environmental > Aquatic > Freshwater > Lake | place: USA: Georgia | collected... | reverse complement strand
CGCCTTCCACGAGGAGCTGCTCGACTTCCAGCCCGGCACGCCCGCGGAGGAGATCCTCCACGCCGAGGCCCTGCGGCAGTTCAACCACTTCCTCGAGGCGAGGCGGACGCGGCTCTTCTCCGTCACCTCCGGCCTGCCGACGTCGATGTGGTACGTCATGTTTCTCGGGGCGATCCTCACGCTCGCGATCTGCTGGCTCTTCGAGATGCGGTTCGTCACGCAGCTCGTCCTCGGCGGCATCCTCGCGGCCTACCTCGGGCTCATGATGTTTTTGATCTTCGACATGAACCAGCCGTTCCGAGGAGACGTGAGCATCCCGCCGGACGCCTTCGAATCGATCTTTCAGCGGATGAACGAGGAATGAAGCCCGCAGTGCCCGCCATCCGATCCCGCGAAAGCCGATCGTGCGTCACCCGCCGGCAGAGCCTCGGGGCCGGCGCGGCCGCCACGCTGGCCGCGGCACGCACCCTCGCGCCGGTCCTCTTCACGGGCTGCTCGCTCGGCCTCCCGGCCCGCGCGCGGCCGATCATGCTCGGCCTGCTCCACTCGCAGACCGGCACGCTCGCGATCAGCGAGACGTCGGTGCGCGATGCCGAGATCCTCGCGATCGAGGAGATCAACGCGGCCGGCGGCGTGCTGGGGCGGCCGCTCGAGTTTCGCTGCCCCGACCCCAAGTCACGTGCGGCGGACCTCTTCCCGAAGAGGGCCCGGCACCTCTGCGCCGAGGATGGCGTCGCGGCCCTCTTTGGCTGCTGGACGAGCACGAGCCGCAAGGCGGTCATTCCCGTGTGCACCGAGTTCGACCGCCTGCTCTTCTATCCCGTTCAGTACGAGGGCAACGAGAGCGCGTCGCACTGCGTCTACGGCGGCTCCGTGCCCAACCAGCAGATCCTGCCGGCCGTGGACTGGCTGCTCTCGTCGGCGGGCGGCCCGCGGCGCCGGATCTTCCTCGTCGGCTCCGACTACATCTTTCCGCGCACGGCCAACTTCGTCGTCAAGAAGCATCTGGCCGCCCGTGGCATCGAGCCGGTGGGCGAGGCGTATTTCCCGCTCGGGCACCGGCAGTTTCGCGGCGTCGTCGAGATGATCGGCGCGTCGCGCGCGGACGCGGTGCTGTCCACCGTCAATGGCGACAGCAACGTCGCGCTCTTCGAGGAATTCGCCGCCGCCGGGATCGACCCGGAGAAGGTGCCGGTGATCAGCACGAGCATCGGCGAGGACGAGCTGCGGCATCTCGCGCCCCGGGAGGTCGCCGGACACTACGCCGCATCAAGCTACTTCCAGAGCGTCGCCACCGACCCGAACCGCGACTGGGTGGGCCGCTTCCGCCGCGAGTTCGGCTACGACCGCGTCACGAGCGACCCGATGGAGGCGGCCTCCACCCTCGTGCACGCGTGGAAGGCGGCCGTGGAGCGGGCCGGATCCCTCGACACCGCCGCCGTGCGTCAGGCGCTCTCCGCCGGCATCGAGGTGCCCGGGCCCGGCGGGCCGTTCCGCATCGATCCGAAGACGCAGCACGCGGTGAAGCGGTTTCGTCTCGGACGCATCCGCCCCGACCGGCAGTTCGACATCGTCCACGAGTCCGCCGCCACCATCGAGCCCGACCCGTACCCGCAGTCGGCGTTCCCCGGCTGGAAGTGCGACTGGACGCAGGGCGGGCTCGAGCAGGGTCCCGAGGTGAGGATCGATGGCGACGTTTGAGGTGGAGCAGAGCGAGGGGATGCGGTGGATTCGCGTTGACCTCGACGACGACGACTGCCGCACCGAGCGGGGCGCGCTCAACCACATGGTGGGCAGCGTGAAGATGGACGTGCCGCTGCCGTCGCTGCGCGGCATGTGGGTGTCGCTCTTCTCGGATGAGTCGGTGCTCCGGCCGCGTTACGTCGGGACGGGCACGGTGTACCTCGACTCGACGCTCGGCGGCTACCACTCGTTCCCCATCCGGAACGGTGACCGGTGGATCCTCGACACGCACTGCTTCTGGGCGAGCGACGGCGAGGTGCAGCTGAAAATCCACCGGGAGCGCGTGCTCACCGCGTTGTGGGCCGGCGAGGGACTCCTCTGGTACAAGACGGCGCTCGTCGGTGACGGGCAGGTGGTGCTGGCGGTGGACGGCCCGGTCGAGGAGATCACGCTCGAGAACGACCGGCTCGTGACCGACGGACCGTTCGTCGTGGCGCACACGGCGGGCATCACGCTCCGGATGCGACGCCCGGCACGATCCCTCTGGAGCCACTGGCTCTCGGGACAGCGACTTTCCTACAGCTACGAGGGCACGGGCCGACTCCTTCTCTGCACGGTGCCCTACTGGCGCCGCCGCATGGAGCGGGAGCGGCGGTCGCCCGCGACCATGGAGTAGGACGTGGGGGCGGCCGGCTTGCGGCCGGACGGATTCGTGGGATATTTGCGGCGACGACTCCCTCCCTCGACGCCCGGCATCGTCCCGGCCGCCTGCCGCCCAGCGCCGGGTCCGTCATGAAGATTCACGAATACCAAGCGAAGGATCTGCTGCGGGCCGCCGGCGTCCCGGTGCTCGCGGGGCGGGTGGCGCGCACGGCCGACGAGGCCGCCGCCGCCTTCACGGCGCTCGGCACGCCGCTCTGCGCCGTCAAGGCGCAGATCCACGCCGGCGGACGTGGCAAGGGCCAGGTGAAGGGATCGGGACAGCGCGGCGTCGAACTCGCCCGCAGCGCCGATGACGCGCGGCGCATCGCGGCCGCCCTGCTCGGCGGGACGCTCGTCACGATCCAGACCGGGCCGGCAGGCCAGCTCGTGCGGCAGGTGTTCGTGGAGAGCGGCTGTGCGATCCAGCGCGAGCTCTACTGCGCCGTGCTCGTCGATCGCCGTGTCGGCTCCCCGGTGCTCATCGCGAGCACGGCCGGCGGAGTCAACATCGAGGAGGTGGCGGAGCGGACGCCCGACCTCATCCTCTCCGAGCCGTTCGACCCCGACCGCGGCCTCGCCGGCTGGCAGGCACGGCTGCTGGCGTCGAAGCTCGACCTGCCGACGGCGAGCTGGCGGCACGCCGAGTCGTTCTTCCGTCGGCTCTGTGCCGCCTTCGTCGATCTCGACGCGTCGCTCCTCGAGATCAACCCGCTCGTGCTCACCGGTGAGGGCACGCTCGTCGCGCTCGACGCGAAGATGACCTTCGACGACAACGCGCTCTTCCGTCACAAGGAGATCGCGTCGCTGCGCGACGAGGCGGAGGAGGAGCCGGCGGAGATCCGCGCGGCCGCCGCCGGCCTCTCCTACGTCAAGCTCGACGGCACGATCGGTTGCCTCGTCAACGGCGCCGGCCTCGCGATGAGCACGATGGACCTCGTGAAGCTGCATGGCGGCGAGCCGGCCAACTTCCTCGACGTGGGCGGCGGCGCCGACGTGGGGCAGGTGACCGAGGCCTTCCGCATCATCCTCTCCGACCCGAACGTGAAGGCGATCCTCGTCAACATCTTCGGCGGCATCATGCGGTGCACGACGATCGCGACCGCGCTCGTCGAGGCCTCGAAGACGGTCGGATTCACCGTGCCGCTCGTGGTGCGGCTGGAGGGGACGGAGGTGGCCGAGGGCAAGAGGATCCTCGCCGAGAGCGGCACCACGATCATCACCGCCGACGGCCTGACCGACGCGGCCAAAAAGGTCGTCGCCGCCGCACGTTCCGCCGTATGACCCTGCCTCCCCACCGCCGGCCCCCGACTCTCCGCCCTCGGCATCTCGAATCATGAGCATCCTCGTCGACCGCGACACGCGCGTCATCTGCCAGGGCATCACCGGCAAGGTCGGGGAGTTTCACACGCGGGGCTGCCTCGACTACGGCACCCGCATGGTGGGGGGCGTGACGCCGGGCAAGGGAGGCGAGACGGTCGCCGGACTGCCGGTCTTCAACACCGTGGCCGAGGCCCGCGACGCGACCGGGGCGAACGCCACGATGATCTTCGTGCCCCCGGCTTTCGCCGCCGATGCGATCCTCGAGGCGGTCGGTGCCGGCATCGAACTCGTCGTGGCGATCACGGAGGGCATCCCGGTGATCGACATGGCGCGGGTGCTGCCCGTCGTGCGGGATTCCGGTTCACGGCTCATCGGCCCCAACTGCCCGGGTGTGATCACGCCGGCGGAATGCAAGATCGGGATCATGCCCGGCTACATCCACGCGCCGGGGCACGTCGGCGTCATGAGTCGCTCGGGCACGCTCACCTACGAGGCCGTCTGGCAGCTGACGCAGCTCGGCCGTGGGCAGAGCAGCTGCGTGGGGCTCGGAGGCGATCCGCTCGTCGGATCATCCTTCATCGACATCCTCGCGCTCTTCGAGGCCGACCCCGACACGCACGCGATCCTGATGATGGGCGAGATCGGCGGCAGCGCGGAGGAGGAGGCGGCCGACTACGTCAGGCGGCACGTCACGAAGCCCGTGGCCGCGTTCATCGCCGGCCGCACGGCACCCCCGGGAAAACGGATGGGGCATGCGGGGGCCATCATCTCCGGCGGGAAGGGCACCGCAGCCGCGAAGCTCACGGCGCTCGCGGACGCGGGCATCGAGATCGCCGAGAGTCCGGCCGACATGGGGGCGGCCCTGGTGCGCGCGATCGAGCGGCGGGCGTCGGCACCCGGCCGATGAGCGGCGATCGCTTCATCCCCTGCGTCGTCGATCGGATGACGCCGCAGGTCGGGATGGTCGGTCAGGGCGTCTGGCCTGCCGGCGCCGTCGGCACCGCCCCGCCCGCCGTCGGACCGCTCGCGATACCCGTCCAGGCATGCTCGTGGTACCGCCGCACGAGGTCCTGGCGTCGCTCCTCTTTCGCTCCCAGGCAGGCGGCGTACGTGTCGATCATCATCTGCCCACAGTCGAACCGCAGAGCCTTGCCATCGATGTGGTAATCGGCCGGCCGGGGGATCGTCGAGAGTCCGATGAGCCCGCCACCCGCCGCCGCCAACCCGGCGACGCTCCCCACGAGGAGGCCTCCGCCGGCGTCGAAGAGCGGAGGGAGTCGTACGGCGTTTTCCGGCACGGTGGCGCCCACCAGCAGTCGTGCGCCGACGAGACAGCCACCGAAGACCATGCCGAACACCGTCGCCACGGCGTAGGGTTCGGGACAGCCGAGCGACACGACCAGCTCCGCGAGCACCCCGGACGCCGCCAGCGCGACGACGAGCGATACGAGCACGGCCAGGCCCGAAAGCGTGGCGAGGAAGAGGCCGTGGCGGTATCCGAACGCGGCCAGGCCCAACGCCAGCGCGATGACGACGAGGTCGCCGACCGGCTGCATGACTCCTGCCTGAATCATCCGCACCCTCGCTCAGAAACCCGATTGCCCGCCGCAGCGCCGCACCGACCCGACACGCCGCCCGGTCACCCGCCGAGCCCCGCCGCGGCCGCCCCGCGACTCATTTCGTCATCCGGGCGACTTCGCTCAGGCTCGTCACGCCCTGGAGCACCTTCGCGAGCCCACCCTCCTGCAGCGTCCGCATGCCATGCCGCCGACCGGCTGCACGGATGGCCTGCACGGAGGGATGACCCACGAGCAGCTCCTTGATGTCGTCGTTGAAGATGAGCAGTTCGTGCACGCCCGAGCGACCGCGGAAACCCGTGTTGAGGCAGGCCGCGCAGCCCTTCTCACGGTAGATCGTCAGTTCCTTGTCGGGTGGCACGCCCAGCTTCTTGCGGAAATCCTCCGGTGCAGGATACGCCTCCTTGCACTTCGGGCAGAGCACCCGCACGAGCCGCTGGGCGAGCACGGCCGTGACCGCCGACTGGATGAGCGACACCTCGATGCCGATGTCGAGCAGCCGCGTCACGGTGGTCGCGGTGTCGTTGGCGTGGAGCGTCGTGAAGACGAAGTGCCCGGTCAGCGCCGCCTGCATCGCGATCTCGGCGGTCTCCTGGTCGCGAATCTCGCCGACGAGGATCACGTCGGGATCCTGCCGCAGCACCGAGCGCAGGATCTTCGCGAAGGTCAGGTCGGCCTGGTTGTTCACCGCCGTCTGCGAGATGTTGTCGAGGCGGTATTCGATCGGATCCTCGATCGTCACGATGTTGCGGGACAGCACGTCGATCTCGCCGAGCGCGGCGTACAGCGTGGTCGTCTTGCCCGACCCGGTGGGGCCGCAGACGATGAGCATGCCGTGGGGCTGGTGGATGACCGACTCGAGCTGCGTGACGAGTGCCTTCGACATGCCGAGCGACTTGAGCCCGCTCTTCACGAGTTCACCGCCGGCGTCCAGCAGCCGCAGCGCCATCTTCTCGCCGAAGCTCGTGGGGCCCGAGGCGGCCCGCACCTCGAACTTCTTGCCGTCCGCGAGCACCGCGAACGTGCCGTCCTGGGGGCGGCGGCGCTCGGCGATGTCCATGTCGGCGAGCACCTTCACGGCCGACACGAGGGCCCGCGCCGCCTGACCCTCGACGCTGGCGACGTGCTGCATCATGCCGTCGATGCGGCAGCGGATCGCCAGCACCTCCCCCGTTTTCGGCTCGAGGTGGATGTCCGTCGCCCGCAGCCGGATCGCCTTGCCGAAGATGTCCCGCGCCGAGGCCAGCGCCTTCGACGTCTCGCGGTCGAACGTGTCTTCGACCAGGGTGCCGTCCTTCTTCACGAACTGGACGGTGTCCTTGGCGACCACCTGCCCCTTCGGCCGCCTGGTGAGCCAGCGCTCGACCTCGTCACCACAGCCGGCCTTCTCGGCCAGGGCGACGATCGCCCGCGAGACGAAGGCCCTGCTGAAGACGCGATCCTCGGGCTTCACCCGCTTGTCGCGCAGCACGGCGTAGGTCGAGAGACCGAACGGCACCACGCCGATGAAGAGCGGCAGCGTCGCGAATCCCAGGAAGGCCGTGGTCAGGAACAACCCCACGCCGACCGCGAGCCAGGCGAGGGACCACCGTCGCCCCTGGCGGCCGCCGAACACCGACACGGCGTCGGCATCGATCCAGACGCACGACACGGCCCACACCAGCGCGATCGCGAGCCAGAGTCCACCGACGAAGAGCAGGTGCTCGATCTCGGTTGGTGTGATCATCGGTGCTCACCGGCATCGAGGACGTCGCCGTCACCGCGGGCCGGCACGACACCCGCACCCATCCACCCGTTTTTACCCTGCCGAAGGCGGGATTTCCAACGCGTCTCGCCCCATTCGGCCATCGGCGGTCGGCCCTGACCGGCCCATGGTCGTGCGGGCGGCGGAATCGTCTCGCGCTCGGCGTCCACGGCCCGAACGGGCTCGTGATCGTGCTCGTCGGATGAACGCACGGCTGCGACTGGAGGAGCCGCCGTCGTCGCTGGTACCCTTCGAGCATGCCCCCGAGCGCCTGTCCAGTCTGTGGCGGTGACACGCACGAGATCCGGGCGAAGCTCCTCTGCCGCGTCTGCGGCATGATCCTCGAGACGTGCTGCGAGGGCGGCCCCATGGCGTCCGGCTGCCGGCCGGATGCGCCTCCCGCGCTCCCACGACCGGTGCAATCGGAACAGCCGGACGATTCGCGACGGGCCTGAGTTTTTCGATCCGCGAACGTCGATGCACGAAGGGAAGTTTGCCGGCAGCGCAAACCCTTCCGGAAGCGTCGACTCTTCCCGAGCGACGTGACCGGGAGGCGTGCCGGCGGCTTGAAGCCCGGGCATCGGGACGGTGGGTCCTCGGATCGGTCCCGCCGGCGGTCGCCCGGGGGTCTGTTTCGCGAAACGTGTCTCTTTTTTTCCCTCTGGAGGTTTCCGTGAAGAAGCGTTTGACGTTCAGCTTCCTTCCGTGGGCCGCGGCTGCCGGTGCCTGCATCGGCGGCGGGTTCGCCCATGGCCAGGAGCCGGCCGCCCCGGTGCCAGCGGATGGCTCGGTGCTCGTGGCCGGTGAGAGTGCGGCCGAGCCGGCCGCCGTGGTCGAGGGCGTCGCGATCGCCGACGAGGCGGCCGCGGGTCCGGCGATGCGGACGGTGCGGCGGTGGAAGACCGTCCCCGAGATCCGCGACGTGGAAGTGACCGAGTGGGCCACCGAGGTCCGCGAGCGGTCGGTGACGGTGATGAAGAAAGTGCCGCGGATCGAGGAGCGGTCGCGGAACTACACCGTGATGGTCCCCGAGCAGCGTTCGAAGACGGTCGAGTACACCGTCAACGTGAACGTGCCCGAGACCCGCACCGTCGAGTACAAGGTGAACGTGCCCTACACCGAGCAGGTCGAGCAGACCTACACGGTGTGCGTGCCGGTCAAGGAGGAGCGGACGCGGACCTGGAAGGTCAACGTCCCGTACACCGAGCAGGTCGAGCAGACCTACACGGTCATGGTCCCCGTCAAGGAGGAGCGCACCGCCACCTACAAGGTGAGCGTGCCCTACACCGAGGAGCGGACGGCCACCTACAAGGTGATGGTGCCCTACACCGAGCAGGTCGAGCAGACCTACACGGTCATGGTCCCCTACACCGAGCAGATGACCGGTCATCGGACCGTCAGCCGCCGCGTGGCCGTCAAGGGCACGAAGACGGTGACGTGCCGTGGCGGTCACTGGGTGACCGAGGCCAAGGAGATCTCCGCCAACGGCAAGTACGACGCGGACGGCAACCCCTGCTGCCCGAAGATCGTCTGCTGCCGGAAGTGGGTTCCGTCGTGCGAGACGCACGAGGTCGAGACCACCACGTGGAAGACCGAGTGCGAGCAGGTTCCCTACACCTACTGCGTGACGAAGTGCCGCGCCGAGGAGCGGACGCGGACGATCTGCGTGAAGAAGCATCGTTGCGAGGAGCGGACGCGCACGTACTGCGTCAAGCTCTCCCGCTGCGAGGAGCGCACGCGGAACTACTGTGTCACGAAGATGGTGCCGGAGAGCCGGACCCGCACGGTCTGCATCCACAAGACCCGCTGCGAGGATCGGTCGGCCACCTACTGCGTGACGAAGATGGTTCCCGAGACCCGGACCCGCACGATCTGCGTGAACAAGTGCCGCACCGAGTGCCGCACGCGTGAGATCACGGTCAACCGGTGCGTCCCGGAGACCCGGTCGAAGGAGATCTGCTACACGGTGATGGTGCCGGAGACCCGGACCAAGACCGAGCAGGTCTGCGTGTGCGACGACGTGCCCGAGACGAAGACCGAGTCGTACGTGGTCCGCGTCCCGAAGAAGGTCACGAAGCAGCAGTGCTTCCAGGTCCGGAAGTGCGTCGAGGAAGAGGTGCCGGCCGACGAGTGCGGCGCCGCCTCGAACGGCGCCGGTGCGGGCCATGGCGGCAAGGGCGGCCGTGGCTGCCTCCGCGGCTCGAAGAAGGGCTGCTGAACCTCGCCCTGCCGGCCCCCGGCCGGCATGACGAATGAGCACCACCGGCGGGTCGGGCGCGCGAGCGTCCGGCCCGCCGGCTTTTTTCCACCCCACCGCCCCGGGAAACCGCTCTCGTCAGGGCGGGCGACCGCCGCGACACTCGGCGCTCGTGAACGACGAGTCGCCGGAACCCACCGACGAGGAACTGGCCGCCCAGGCAGCCCGCGAGGGATCGGACGGCGTCGCCTTCACCGCGCTCATGGAACGCCACAGGGAGCGGGTGTGGCGGGTGTGCTGGCGGCTGATGGGCACCCAGCACGACGCCGAGGACGCCGCCCAGGAGGTCTTCGTGCGACTCTTCTTCGACCGCGGTTCCTTCGCGGGCCGCTCGGCCTACACGACGTGGCTCCACGGCGTGGCCGTGCGGACGTGCCTGACACTGCGCCGTTCACGCAGCCGGCGGCGGCGGCGCGAGGAGCCAGACACCGACGAGCGGATCGCCTCGGCGCCGGACGACGCGGCCCAGCCTTCCGCCGCGATCGAGGCCGGACACGACGTCGCCTCGCTGCTCGACGGCCTCGACGAGGAGGATCGCGCGCTCGTGCTCATGCGCTTCGCGGAGGGCCACGACTACGATCAGCTGGCCGAGATCTTCGGCATCTCCGCGGGGGCGTGCCGCATGCGGATCAGCAGGATCAGGGAGCGACTGGCCGCGCGGGCCGGCCGGTTGTTCGGCGACGAGACGACGGCGAAAGGATGAGACCGATGGATCCACTCGAACGACTGGCCCATCTCGACGTGCCGCCGGTGCCCGAGGCGGCCTCCCTGCGAGCGGGCGTCCGCCGCAAGCTGAACCCCCGGCTCCTCGCGTTGCACGTCCTCGAATTCGCGGTCGGCGCGACGGTCTGGACGATCATCCAGATGTCCGCCGCCCTGGCTGCCGCCTTCCACTACACCCTGACCGGCCGCTGGCCCGAGCGGCGGGCGGAGGAACCGCACGACGGCCGGTCCGCCTGATGCCCTCGGGGCTGCCCGTGCCCCGGGAGCCGGCGTGGCTGACAAGCGCAGGCAGGGATGCCGAAGCGCAGGCAGCCTCGAGAGAGCGGAGGCCGGGAAGGCCGCAGCGATCGTCCGGCTCTCGGGGCACGGGCAGCTCCGACCCGCAGCGACCCAGATGGACCAAAAATTTTTTTGTGACACGGCGGGGTCGGCCGGCAACTCATCTTTCGGCGGCGGATTGGTGACCGCCGCGGGAATCTCACAACGGGGGAAAGGCGCATCATGGCTGATTTCACGTCGGTCGGGCAGACGGCTGCCGAGACCGTGAATGTTTCGAAGCAGGCGCTCGTCGACAGCTTCACCCAGGCCTGGGGCCAGGTGATCATGCTGGCGCCGAAGCTCGTGGCGATGGTGTCGGTGCTGGTCGTGGGCTACGTCGTGGCCCGCTGGGTGGGCGGCCTGATCACGGTGATCGCCGACAAGATCGGGCTCCAGACGGCGGCCGAGAAGAGCGGCCTGGCCACGAGCATGAAGGACGTCGGCATCTCGCGGCCGGTGCCCGCCATCGTGGGCGGCCTCGTCTTCTGGCTGCTGATGTGCGTCTTCGTGATGGCGGGGTTCAACATCCTCGGCCTCGAGAGCGTCACGTCGGCGATGGGCGAGGTGGTCAACTACATCCCGCGGCTGCTCGTGGCGACCGTCGTGGTGGTGATCGGCCTGCTCGCGGCGACCTTCCTGCGTGGTGTCGTGGCGACCAGCGCCGACCGCGTCGGGCTGTCGTACGCGGAGTACCTCGCCGGTGGCTGCTACTGGGTGCTCTCGATCCTCACGTTCATCGCGGCCTTCAACCAGCTGGGGATCCAGTTCGCCCTGCTCGAGAAGCTGATCCTCATCGGGTCCGCCGGTCTGGCCGCGGGCTTCGCCCTGGCCTTCGGGCTCGGCGGCCGCGACGTGATGAGCGGCATCCTCTCGGGCTACTACGTCCGCCAGCGTCTCCAGGCGGGAGACTCGGTGAGCGTGGCGGGCATCGAGGGCACGATCCGCGAGGTGGGCCCGGTCGCGACGGTGATCGAGACCCGCGAGAACGGACTCGTCTCGCGGCACTCGGTGCCGAACGCGAAGATGCTGCTCGAGGCGGTGCGGTAGTCGGACGCATCGCGGCACGCGATGTACGAACGACGACGGTGCACGGACGTCTGCCCGTCGAACATCATGCGGGGCCCGCGGCGCACACGCGCCGCGGGCCCCCGGCGTTCCGAGTGACGCCGGGTGCGCGACGGGCGACGAGGCTCCCGGCGTGATCCCCGCGGCCTACGAGCCCATCCGAGAGAGGTGCGTCGCCGGCTCGGGGCGGCAAAAGTCTCGTCGCGTGGGCCGCTGCGGCCCAAGGCTCCTCGAGCGTTCGCCGGCCCCCTTCGCCTCGACTCCTCTCCGGGTGGCGCATCGGCCCGGGGGCGGCAAAAGTCTCCTCGCTGTGGCCGCAGCGGCCACACGCTCGTCGAGCGTTCGCCGACCCCCTCGCCTCCCTTCTCCAGGCTGCCAACTCGTCGCTTCAGCAAAACAGGATGCGCCCTAGCGACGCCGCAGCCGGTCGAGCAGCACGGCCCCGAGGATCACCAGGCCGAGTACGATCTTCTGCGTATAGCTCTCGATGCCGGCGAGGTTCATGCCGTTCTGGATGACCGCGATGATGAGGGCGCCGACGAGCGTTCCGATGACCCGCCCCTCGCCTCCGCCGAGCGACGTGCCGCCCACCACCACCGCGGCGATCACGTAGAGCTCGTACATGGCGCCGTAGGTCGGCGAGCCGCTGCGGAGCTGCGACGCGAGCACCACGCCGCCGAGCCCCGCGAGCAGGCCGCTCGCGACGTAGGCCGCCCGCACGACCCGGCTGACCGGCACGCCCGCGAGCCGCGCGGCCTCGGCATTGCCGCCGACGGCGTACAGGTGCCGACCCAGCCTGGTCCGCGACAGGACGACGTGGGCGGCGACGTAGAGCAGGACCGTGAGCAGCACCGCGTTGGGAATGCCCGCCACGTCGGCGCCCCGGCCGAGCCGCACGAACGACTCGGGCACCTGGTGGATCGATTCGCCGCCGGAGAGGATCGACGCCAGGCCGCCCGCCACGAGCATCGTCGCGAGCGTGACGATGAACGGGGGCACCTGGAAGAAGGTGATCACGGCGCCGGTGCCCCAGCCCACGAGGCCGCACGCGGCGATCGCCGCCGCGCAGGCCAGCACCATGCCGCCCGCCGATGCGTCGACCCCGCCGAGGTGGTCGCGGACGAGTCGCGTCGCCACGACCGACGACAGCGCGGCGAGGCTGCCGACGGAGAGGTCGATGCCGCCGGTGATGATCACCGCCGTCATGCCGATCGCCATGATCGCGATCACGGCGATCTGGTTGGCGACGTTGACGAGGTTGTCGCCGCGCAGGAAGTTCGGCCACCGGCGCGCGGTCGGCACGAACACGCGGGGTGAGCCGAGCGTCGGGAATGCCGCTGGGATGTCGGCCAGCACGAGCCAGCCGGCGGTCGTGGGCGTGGCGGCGACGGCATCGAGCCGAGCACCGGCCGCGGCGAGCCTCCCGAGCGCCTCCCGGGCGCTGGCGGGGTCGCCCTGCACCACCTCGACGCGCTCGTCGTTCCCGGCGTTCAGGTCCCTGGCGAGCGTCTTCGCGAATGCCTGCTCCTCGGGCTGCGATCGGACCACCACGAGGACCCGCTGGTCGGGCGGGCCGGCGGCCCGGATCGTCGCCGCGAGGCGACGCGCGGCGGCGGCGTCGAGCGGCGCCTGATCGGCGATCGTGAGGATGCTCAACGCCCCCACGAGCACCACGAGCACCGGCACCATCCGGTAGTCGGCGAGCAGGCGGTGGCCGAGCGGGCCCATGCGTCGTTCCTCGGGTGGGTCGTGTCAGGCGACGGCCAGGGCCATCACCTGTTCGGGCGTGACGTCCGGACCGTTGGCGATCTCCCCGGTCACGCGTCCGTCGTGCATCACGAGAATCCGGTCGGCCATGCCGAGCACCTCCGGCAGGTCCGAGCTCGCCATGACGATGGCCTTGCCGGAGGCGGCCAGCTCGTTCATGAGCAGGTAGATCTCCCGCCGGGCGCCGACGTCGATGCCGCGCGTCGGCTCGTCGAAGAGGAGCACGTCGCTCGATCGCGCGAGCCACTTGGCGATGACCACCTTCTGCTGGTTGCCGCCCGAGAGCGTGGCCGCCGGCACATCGGGATGCGCGAGCCGGACGTGGAGCTCGGTCGCGAAGCGATCGACGAGCGCCCGCTCGCGACGGCCATCGATGAACCCCGCCCGCGAAAGCCCCGCGAGGTTCGGCAGCGCGATGTTCTCGCGCACCGGATGCGAAAGGACGAGACCCTCGGCCTTGCGGTCCTCCGTGAGCAGCGCGATGCCCGCCGCGATGGCGTCACGCGGCGAGCGCACCGTGACCGGACGGCCGTCGACCTCGATCGTGCCCGCCTCGCGGCGGTCGGCTCCGAAGACGAGCCGCAGCGTCTCCGTGCGGCCCGCGCCGACGAGTCCGGCGAGCGCGAGAATCTCGCCCCGCCGGACCGTGAACGACACGTCCCGTACCGCTCCCCCGCGGCGCAGCCCACGGGCCGCGAGCCGCACCGGACCGGGCACCACGTCACGGGCCGGATACTCGTCGACGAGATCGCGGCCGACCATGAGGGCGATGAGGGCGCGGCGGCCGAGGGAGCCGGCCGGACCGCCGCCGACGTTGCGACCGTCGCGCAGCACGACCACGCGGTCGCATACGGCGGCGATCTCCTCGAGCCGATGGCTGATGTAGATGACGGCGACGCCGCTCGATCGCAGCTCGCGGATCACCTCGTGCAGCCGCGCCGCCTCGGCATGTGAGAGCGATGCGGTCGGCTCGTCCATCACGAGCACCCGGGCGTCGGTGGAGATCGCGCGGGCGATCTCGACGAGCTGCTGCTGGGACGTGGTCAGACGGCCACAGGGGACGTGCGGATCGACGTGCGCCCCGAGTCGTGCGACGAGGTCGACGGTCCGGCGGCGCTCGACGGCGGGCGCGAGGAAGCCGTGCCGCGTCGGCTCCTGCCCGAGAAAAATGTTCTCCGACGCCGTCAGGCCCGGGACGAGGCTGAGCTCCTGATGGATCACCGCGATCCCCGCCGCGCGGGCCTCGCGAGGCGATCGCCACGCAACCGCACGGCCCGCGAGACGGATGCGCCCGCCGTCGGGCGCGACCACGCCGCCGAGCACCTTCATGAGCGTGCTCTTGCCGGCACCATTTTCCCCGACGAGCGCGACGACCTCGCCGGCCGCCACCTCGAGATCGACCCCGTCGAGCGCCCGCACGCCGGGATACGACTTGACGATGCCCGTCATCGCGAGCAGCGGCGCCGCAGGATCCGCGTCGCTTCCGGGACGCGTGCCCGCGGTCATGAGCCGCCGCCGTCGGTCGCGAGGGAAGGGTCGTTCTCGGCATCGGCGCGGCGATACAGCGCCGTCGGAATGAGCACCTCGCGCTCGGTCGGCTCCCCGCGCGAGTGACGCACGATCGCCTCGACGACCCCCTGCCCCATGCGGTCGGGGAACTGCACCGGGTCGGCATGGATCCGGCCGTCACGGATCGCCAGCCGTCCCTCGGGCTGGCCGTCGAAGCCCACGACCACCACCTCGCCGACGCGGCCGGCCTTCTCGAGCGCCGCCACCGCCCCGAGCGCCGCCGGGTCGTTGATCGCGAAGATGCCACGCAGGTCGGGCGTCGACTGGAGCACGTCCTCCGCCGCCTTCGCGCCGATGTCCTTCGCGCCGCCGCTCTCGAGTTCGCCGACGATCTCGATCGCCGCGTTGCCGGCCGCCTCGTGCTCGTCGATCACCGCACGGAATCCCCGCACGCGAAGCCGGCAGGACTCCGCCTGCTTGAAGTGCAGGATCGCGACCTTCCCCCCCTCGGGTCCGAGCGCCTCGATCATCGCCCGCGCCGCCTCACGCCCTCCTCCCTCGTTGTCGGTGCAGACCTGCGTGACGATCTCGACCCCCGGCTCGTGGCACGGGATGTCCACCGTGAAGACCGGGATGCCGACGGCGTTCGCCTCACGGATGACCGGCACGATCGACCGGGAATCGCACGGGCTCAGCACGATCGCCGCCACCCCGCGCACGATGAAGTCCTTCACCTGGTTGCCCTGCCTGGCAGGATCCTTGTCGGCGCTCACCACGAGCGTGGTGTAGTCGTGCTTCGCCCCCTCGGCGGTGATCGCGTCACCGATGACCTTGAAGAACGGGTTGTCGAGCGTGAGGAGCGAGACGCCGATCGTGCGGGCCGAGCCGCCTCCCGGGGTGGCGGCGGGTTGCGTGGGCCGTGAGCCGCAACCGGCGGTGAGGACGGCAGCCGGCACCAGGAGCAGGAGGCGGCCGAGCAGCCGTGGCAGGCGACCGTGCGTCATGGTTTCGTGTCCCCTCGGGTGTCGTGTCCCCTCGACGGCCTGCCGCACCCTGCACCGCGCATGGGCCGCCCGACTCGCTCCTCTTTTCGCACCCGCACCCGACATTTGCAACGTGTCACCGCCATGGGTGCGGGGCCCCCCGGGGACTATACTCGCGTGGTGCGGGCATCCGATCCGCCCGGACGCGTGGTCGAGGACCGAGTCCCATGCCGTCGAATCCACGACGACGAACCGTGATCGGCGCGTGGTTGTCGTTCGCGATGGCGGCGTGCGCCTCCTCGGCGGATCCGACGCGCTCCGCGGCCCTGGCCGTCGAGGCGGCGGCGGCCGACCTCGACTTCTTCGAGTCGCGGGTGCGACCGCTCTTCGTCGCCCACTGTGCGGAGTGCCATTCGCGGACCGGCGGCACGGTCGAGGGGGGCCTGTCGTTCGACACCCGCGGCGACTTCCTCGCAGCCGCGGACGTGGCTGCGGCGGGCAGACCGGACGACAGCCTCCTCATCCACGCCGTGCGGTACGACGGCGACCTGCAGATGCCCCCCGACGGGAAACTTCCCGCCGCGGCGATCGCGACGCTCGAGGAGTGGGTGCGTCGGGGCCTGCCCTGGCCCGATGACGGCGGACCGGCGCGGGCCGAGGCATTCGATATCGCCCGCCGCACGGCGGAACACTGGTGCTGGCAGCCCCCGCGGGCGTCGCCACCGCCGGCGGTGACCCGCGCCGACT
>Ga0214917_10004108_pt1 | contig 16421 bp, 20 predicted proteins | sample LL_1208_BB_MetaG_FD_177983 | JGI IMG/M metagenome (GOLD analysis project Ga0214917, IMG submission 177983) | Freshwater microbial communities from Lake Lanier, Atlanta, Georgia, United States - LL_1208_BB | ecosystem: Environmental > Aquatic > Freshwater > Lake | place: USA: Georgia | collected... | reverse complement strand
GCCTCTTTCAAGGCCTCAATGGCGCCGGTGTTCCATGCCCCGTCGGCCGCGGCGCTGATCTCGGCCATGCGCTGGGCACCGCGGAGCTTTTCAAACTCCAGAGCTTTGTCCTGCATGGCCAACTCGTGGCCGCGCTCTCCCTTGCGATCAAGCCATTTCAAAACCTCTGGAGCAAGGCGAAAAGCACCCCCCAGAAGACCACCGAGCAATGTCTCGATCATTGCGGGCCTCCCATCAGCCGTAACTTGATGGCGATGCCGACCAGCAGTGCAGCCAAGACGCCGGTGGTCAGCACCTTGACCGTGGTTTGCCAGGCCGTTCGGCGCGCTTCCCGCCACGCATCGATGAGACCCCGCAGGTCACGGATATCGGCGGCGGCGTGACCGTTTTCAAGGCCAAGACAGGCCAGTGCGCGTTCGGCTCCTCGCTCAGCTGCGCGGGTGAGCAACTCATCGAGGTCCTCGGGGCGCAGGTTCAGGATGTCAGCGCTGTGGTTGCTGGTGGATTCTTCTGTCATGGGCATCTCCAAAATGAAAAAGCCCGCACTGGTGTGAACCAGGCGGGCGATTGATGAAAAGGTTTTTTGAGTGGCTTAGGCTGTTTGCTGCGCTGCCATGATCGGAATCACGCGCCTTACTGGTGGCGACTCCACGGTGCTTTTGGCCAGGCCAAAGATGTCCTTGCGCTCTGGCGGTAAATCGCCATCGATCAAAACCGGCATGCAACCCGTGAGGAACTCAATGGCCGCCGCAAAGAACACCAAGTTGTCCGAATAGGCGGCGTCGCACCCAGCTTCCCAAAGCGGACCTTCTAAAAACATGCACGAACCCTTGCACATTTGAAGCACTGGGCAAGACGAGCAACCTTGGCGCTGGCTCCAGTGCGTGGCGCTTTTCATGCGCACGGCGGACAGATCTGAAAGCTGGCCGATCAGATGGCTCTGGCCATTCGGAGCCGTGGCGGCGGCGCTCACGTTTTGGCAGGTGACGACATTGCCTTTGAGATCCACAGCCAGGTTGTGGCTGCGGTCCATGCCGCACTTTTGCCCAAGCGCAGAGGCTGGGCGCTGGTAGCGAATGGAATCGATGAAGTCTTGAATCTTCTGGTTGGTGAGGTCAAAGCGACTGGCAAGGCCAGTGCGGACTTCACCAAACCCTTGCCTGCGAAACTGTGCGTGCTCAGCGGTGGTCTTGAAGGTGGCGGCCAGGCCACCTTCATCGTAGGGGTCGATGAATGCACCTTCACCAATCTGAACATCGGCCCCAAAGCGTTCTTGCAGCCACAGTTGCACCGCTGCCCTGCTAGGATTTTGGCTGCTGATCATCGCGTTGATGCTGATGCGCCCCTGAGGATGGAGGCGCGCATAAAGATCCATGATGGCGGCAAGCTTCTCTGGGTCGTCCAGCGGGTCTGCACCGCGTGCATGGTAGCCAGGCCCATCATGGGAGAGCCCGACGACGAAGCCCATGCGGTCCAGCCACTCGTTGGTCTCAAGACTGAGCAATGAGCCATTGGTGATGATCAGGAACTCAGCGTCGGGGTACAGCACGCGCAGGCGCTCAGCCAAAGGCTTCAAGGTCTTGATGTACACCAGTGGTTCACCGCCCCAAAACTCAATGCGCTCCGGATCCTGGCTCAGGCTGGCGGTCAACTGCTGCAAGAAATCCTCCACATCCTCGGGGTTCGTGCTTTCGGCATGAGGAACAAAGCGCTGGCTGCAGTAGTTGCACTCGTAGTTGCAGGACAATCCAAGACTGATTTTGAGTGTCTTGATCAGGCCTTTACGCCCAGGCTGACTTACGCTGACGACCGTCGCGTTCTGGAAGGTCTTTGGCTTGACCTCCAATACCGGGGAGAAATCTCCCCAAGTCAGGCTGCTGGTCTGGTTGTCGTACAGCAGTTCGCGCTCTGTGTTATCCGGCGCGATAAGTTTGATCTGAAACTGTGCCATCAGAGCACCTCCATCTCGAGATGAATCTCGACGCTGGGACGTTCTCCCAGATAGACGTGCCCGAAATGCAGCAAGTGGCTCGGAAACACCAGAAGCAAATCCGGCTGCGGATCGACCATGGTCACGCGCTCTTCACCAGGCAGCGCCTTACTCCCAAAGGGGCCGATTGGGCTTTGCAAAACCAGTGCGCCGTCATGCTCGCCGCGCTCATGGTCAGGGTGGGCATCGCCATCAATCCAGTAAATGGCAGACAGGTGTGCCGACTCCACATGGGGCGGAACAAAGTCGCCTTTGAACTGAACCAACTCCCTGCCGGTAATCGTTGCGACTTCAACGCCAAAAGCCTTAGCTGTTACCGCTTTGATTCGGACGAAAAATTCTGCAAATGCTGGGTTCATGAGTTCGAGTGACTCACGGGTTGAGCGAGTCCATGGTTTTCTCTTGGAGTTGAGTTCGCCATAGACGGCGAGCGTCTTGTCCTTAAGGACCTGGCGCTCCGCGTCCGTCAATCCAAGTTGGGTGCGAAAGACCGGAGTTGGGAAAAGCAATTGCATCATGGGGCCACCACCGCAATCCGCACGTCCTCTGCGCCTGGAAAATACTTCCAGCCAAACTTCACCCGGATTTCATCACCAGCAGACATGCCTGCTGCGGAAACGGGAACGGTAGCCAAGCCATGGGTTGCACGCACTCGTGCGAACGGCACCAGCCCGCTCACGGCTTCAAGGTAGACAACAGCCTCTCTGTCAAGCAGTTGCCCTGCCACATCCTCGATGCACAATTCGATGGAAGCACTGCCGCCCACTGGAACACTGGCAGGAGCTTGCACATGAATAAACGGAAACGCCATGGTGCGAACAGCTCCGCTGCTGGCCGCTTCGCTCCAAACGAGCGCGCAGTGCTCATCGACCTGAATGTTGGCGTCTGTCGCCTGCGCGTTGAGGTTCACCGTGATGAACAATTCATCGTCACTGGCCGCTGCGAAAGGCACGTTGATGCCCACCAGCAGATTTCGCTTGAGGCGCTGAGCGTAATCGACCGCTGTCTCGCGATTGGCGAGTGTCTCTGGGTACAGCGCAAAGACGGGAAGAAACGACCCAGCATGAACCGCCATAAAGTAAGTCTGGTGATCGCACCAGTCGTATCGCTTTCGCAGATCGCCGATGTTGACAACCACCGACTCAATCAACGTCAAGCCAGCGGCACCCGTGGCCGCCTCCTCTGTCGCAAGCGAAGGCAAGTAAAAGGACACGCTCAGGTCACTGGTGACAGGGTCGAAGCCGAGGTGAACGGTGGGTTGGAATTGGGGATGGATTTGTGCGTTGCGCACTGCAATGATTTTCATGAGCGGTGTCCTTAGCAGCAGCAATCGCAGTTGCAATTGCAGTTTGTGTTTCGATAAATGCGCACCGTGTTGTCAGTCGCGACCTGAACCAACGCAGTGGCTGCTAAAGCGCCACCAACGCCATCGCCAACGTTTCCGCTGTACTGGAATGCCGCCACGGCAGTAGGACGTCCGCTTACCCCTGTCCAGGGCACGCTGCCTGCGCTACCCGCGTAGTTCACTGAGAAGTTCGACGGGTTGTAGACATAGAAGTTGGTGCCGTCGTTGCCTCCCCAAAGCCAGGTGGGTTGGCCAGCTTGCCCAGACCAGTTGTAGGTACCAGCACCTGCGGTTGAGTTGAGCTGACTTGCCGTTGCCGCGTTGCCACTCACGCTGATGGGCCAGGTTCCCGATGCACCAGTACCGCCGGGTTGTGGAGGTGTAAAGCCAAGTGCAGCAATCACCTGCGCATAGGTCGGAGCTGTGGCGTTGATAACACCCAGAGCCGTGCGCGCTGTCGCGGCTGTACCGTCTGAGCCCAGCAAACCCGTGAGATAGTCGTTTAAAGAATCAAGGGCAGTTTTGAACTGCCCTTGGGTGACGGTAGTGCCAGTGAAACTGGCCTTGGATGGAATAGCTGCCATAAATGCCTCCGGTTATTTCCACATGGGCGCGGAGTCCCCCTGACCTGGCACATAGCCCGGCACAAAGGTGACGATCACGCCGTCTGCGCGTTTGAGATAAATCTTTCCGTCCGCCACGTTGAGTACCAACTCACCCAGCGTGACTTGCGCGGCGGTGGGCACGGCGGCTGCCGTGCTGCTGCGCTTGTGCAGGATGGTGTTGGGCATGGTTAGAACGAACCTCCGTCAATCGTGGTGCTGGTGGACAAGGCGTCCGTGATGCCAAAGCCAGACAGAGTTGTGGGTTTGCCGCTGACGCTGGTCCACGCAGGCGTGACCGTGACAGCCGTACCGATGGCAGTCACACGACCCTTGGCATCAACCGTGATGGGGGAAACCGCAGTGGCGCTGTTGTTGTAGGTGCCAGCGGTCACGCCACTCGCTGCCAAAGTGAGTGCCATGGATGTCGTGCCCGATCCCGTGACGTCGCCCGAAACCGTGATGTTCTGGTTAGCGGTTATGTAGCCGGGGTTGGACCCGGCCGTTACCCGACCGGTGGTATCCACCGTCATACTGGAATAAGTGCCCGCAGTGACACCTGTCGCAGTGATCGAGAGCGTGTTGCCGGTCTTGGTTAGACCTGTACCCGCTGTAAGTTGACCAAGCCCGTTGAATTGCTGGAATGTCAGCGCTGTGGTGCCTAGAGTGATAGTTCCATTGGTTGCCAGAACCCAGCCGGAATCGGCGTAGCTGGTACCTTCTTCAACAAAGACATAAAGACCCGACGTTAATTCGCCGCCGGGTGTGTTGTCAGCATCCGCTGATCGAGCCCATGCGCCTGCCGCCGCAACATACAGACCGTTTTGCGCACCTGCGGTTTGGTCCTTGACTAGCACCCGGTCTCCAGCAACCAACAGCACACCATCAATGGTCTGAATACCAGACAAGGTAATGTTTGCCGTCGTGGTGGCGCGAACCGAGGCTTTGAAATCAAGGCCAGTGATGGCGTTGTCCACATACTGCTTTGTTGCTGCATGCAAGGGGTTGGTGGGGTCAGCAGCCAGCGTCAATGCACCGATAAGCGTTCCACCAGTAAGCGCCAGTGCATCAGTGATGCCGTAGCCAGACAAGGTGGTGGGTTTGCTCGTCACGCTCGACCAGGCCGGTGTCAAAGTGACCGCTGCACCTGTGCCCGTGATTCGGCCCTTGGCATCTACCGTCAACGGTGTGATGGCGGTGGTGCCGTTGTTGTAGGTTCCAGCCGTGACTCCGCTACTGGCCAAAGTCAGCGCAATCGCTGTCGTCCCCGAGCCCGTTGCATCACCAGAAACACTGATGTTCTGGTTTGCAGTGAGGTAACCTGGATTAGAGCCACCAGTCACGCGGCCTTTGGCATCCACAGTGACGTTGGAATAACTGCCTGCTGTGACACCACTTGCAGCCAAAGCCAGCACCAAACCACCTGACAAAGTTCCAGTTCCTGTTGCGTCTCCACTGATTGCGAAGCTGTCAGCCTTCTTAGCAAAGACCCCCGAGCCTGCAGCCGCTGTGACAACGCTTCCGGACTCTCCGATGAACAGCGTCTTACTGACTTCGGACCAGGCCAACTCCCCCACTGCCAACGTAGGCGGTGTGGCTGTGGTGGCCGATCGTTTGATTTGAATAAGGTTGGGCATAAGTTTCTCCGTTGAAATTTAGAAATAGCCCGCGTCTAGGGCCAAAACAGTGACATCAGGTAATGGGCCAGGCGGACCGACCGCACCCTGATCGCCCTTTGGACCTTGGGGTCCAGGAACTGTGAGCGTGACTTCGACTGAAGTGCTGTCCCATTGCGGCTCTAAGCTCAAGCTGACTTCGGAGGTGGATGTGATCGAGGTGGTCATAGATCAGCCTCCAATTACTGACTCACATCGGGCACTACGGGCACGATGAATGTTTCTGTCGATCGCACCATCCCGCCGTCATGCACTTCGACATCGCAGTAAAGATTGGCGGGTGCCGGGAACGACGCGGACTGGGCAGGATCGACGAGCGAAAGATAGAAGCGCCCTGGATTCACGGTCTGGTCAGGATCAATTGCCGCCGAAAGGTTGGCAACCAAGGCACCAACACTCGTGCGCAGTTGGGAACGAATGGTTTGGGTACTCAGCTGGCTCGCCACACCGTTGATGCGGTAAACGCCAGACAAAGCGAAGGTATCGCCCCGCTTGAACGGGGGCGTTGTTTGTGCAGTCATTTCAATATCCTTGAACGTAGGCGTCCACCGTCCCAGCGGTTGCAGCGCCACTGGCGTTGAAACACTGGATCAGCGGGCCAGAGGTTGATTTGTCAACCACGCGGGCCGTGGTGGCAGAACCACCGTCTGAATGTAATGTGAGGCTCACGATCACCACGTTTCGCCAGCCGGTGCCAATCGCCAATCGAGTACCTCCCGAGGCAATCACCACATCCGGGAGGCGAATCGTTTTATCGGGCACATCGATCTGCGCAACCACCGAGCCAATCAGGCCTTGTAAATTGCTTTGGTCAACATCGATACGGAACTGGTAAGTTGTTCCGGAATCTGCCCATGCGCGTCCCGGAAATGGCACATAGGCTACGTCCGAGGACTTCTTCCAAGTGATCTTCCAGGCATAGCCACTGACAGTGGCCGCGATCGTCAGACTTCCACTTTCAGTGAATGTGACGCTGCCGGCCCAGAAAATGGCCTGGTACTGAGGTATCAGAAACACGGCTGTGGTGTTGGTCCACAACTGCGCCGTGTCGTTGCTCCACATGCGCGATGAATCAGGTGCCACCACCGGCGTCGTGTTGAGCGTGTAGCTTGCAAACACGTTCTCCACCGGCGCATCACCTAAGTTGCACGCAATGGCTGTGACGTTCAGGCTTTCATTGCCGGTGGTGTCGACCGCCTTGATCAGAATCTGACCGGCTCCATAGGGAATCGTGACCAGATCCCAGGGCGAGACTGCCAGCAGGCCGGTGTGCAATTCCAGCGCGTCCGACCAGGAACGACTGCCACCTGGCTGCCAACGCACGCGGTAACCGGCAAGATCGATGTCGGTAACTGGCCCCCAGGTCAGGCGCTCGCCGTCCAGGCGCAGCCATGGAACATCGGAAGGTGGTGCAGTTTTACCCACCACTTGCACTGTTCCCTGGCTCCAGGCTCCGCGCACGCCGATCGAGTTGATCGCCCTAATGCGCACGTTGTAACTGGCTCCGTCTTGCACCGGCGACACCCAAGCCACACCCAGTTCGGCAGCAACAATGTCCACCGGCGACCATCCCAGGTCGGTCGTAGCTTGGGTCTGAACTTCGACCTGCCCCTTCTGAGCGTAGACCTCGGTAGGTGCGGTCCAGCCGACCCGGATGCGCGAAATGACAGAGCCATCAGCCAGTCGCAGTAATTCAGATGTGCCGGAGGCCAGCGTGAGACCCGATACGGCAGGCACGCTGAACGGGTCTGGCAAATTGGACTGAGCGATGACGGCGGCAGGCAACAAAACCGCTTGCGTGTAAACACTGGCGCTGTATTCGCGGGCCACGACATAGACCTCGTCGTTGTCCTTGATCTCGATCTGCATGATCCGGAACAACTTGGCGGACCAACCCGGCGTTGAATGCGTGATGGGCACTACATCCCCCACCTCGCAGCGCAAGCCCTCCTGAAAAGCGGAGAACTTCACCACCAAGCCGTAGCGGCTCTGGTTCAGCGTCAACTGACCGATGTTTTGCGCCCGGTAGCTGTTGGCTGTAAACGGCAGGTCAATCTTGGCTTCCAGAATCAGACCGTTGTCGGTGGCACGCAAAGCTGTGGACTCGATCATTGCCAGATCGGGCTGCCACTTCTTGGCTGGGTTGTAAAAGCCTGCGGTGACCCGGTTGTACTTGGCGCGTTTACCGGCTTGGCTGATGACCCAAGAGCCGGTGATGTTGCTCTCGGTGAACCCAAAGCTCGAGGCTGTGGTGGCCACATCAAGCACCAGACGGTATTTGCCGCCGCTAAACACCAGCATGCCCCGGCACGCGGTAAGCAATGCGCGCACGTTGTCGTACGCCGTCTGGTTGGTGTCGATCGTGCCATCACAGGCGTAAGCCGCATAGTTCACCTGGGCGAGCGTGTGCTGCCCAGACCCTGCTGAAGACAGATCGATGGCCACACCTGCGTAAGCATTGGCCAGCGTGGTGGCGAGTTGGTAGCTGGTGTCAGTGACCTTGATTGCGTAATAAGTTGTCCCTGCCACCAACGGACTGGGCACGGTGGCGGTGCTGCTCACCTTGACACCGTCACCGGTGTCGATCGAGATCGGTTGGGAGAAAGTCAGCACCAAATTTGACGTATTGGTTGCGGTGCTGACCGTGAAGATGTCAGAAAAACTTGGAGCCGTGATCCGTACATCGCAGGCGTTCGCAGCTGTTGCAATGCTCGTGTCATCGATCGCGCTGCTGGCGATGCCTCGCCCATAAATCGTGTTGATCAGGTAGTCCCGCAGGACGAGTGCCGGGTTGTTGGAATACCGGGTCTGACCGTCGCGTGGGTCGTACAAAGTTCTGCCCCGCACATCGGCTGTGATCGTGGGCAGGCCAGAGAAAGCGTTGCGGTCGTATTTGAGCTTGACGTACAGGTAGGCGCAGTTGGAAAGTTTGCAGTCACTGGTCCACTTGGGCACATCGGCGGTTAATGCTGCATCGGCTGCTTCACCAGGCGTTCCCAGATGCTTGGTGACAGTGAGCAGCCCCGTGAACTTGGCGTCCGTTGACAGCACATCGTCCAGATACACGTTATCGATCGCGGTCACTGCCCCTTCTGAGAGCACCAGAACCAGGTGCAGGTATTCGTTGCTGCTGCCCGAGACCTCAATGAACACCCGCGTGCCACCCACCCGGCGGCGACCGTAGATCACTGGAATGGGGTCGACATTGCTCTGAGAGTTGATCAGGATGCCCTGCGCCTGGGCCGAAGACAGCGCAGACTGGGCGCTTGAGGGCGAGTTCGAGCCGATCAGTGACTGCACCGCCAAGTTGGCAACACCCCCGGCGACCAAACCGGTCGCACCGCCGATGAAACTGGCAGTGGCAAGCGATGCGCCAAGAACGTCAGCCGCTACAGCCGTGATGCCCGACTCAATGACCATGCCAAGTACGGCATCGGCCACCACGATACCCACGGCCTCGGACACCACCGATCCAACGATGGCTCCAATGACGATGCCTGCCATTACGCGACTTCCCTGTCCTGAACTACCTTGGCGTACATGCGCTCGACGTCCTGGTAGCCCAGGTGTCCGAGCAGGCGACCGAAGTCTTTGGTCTGTTTGACGTGGTAATAAATCTTTTGCACGCCCTGGGCTTTAAGGCCCATCTCGGCAAAGCGCAGCAGCTTCAGAACGACACGCCCAGCACGTACCTCGGGTACGGCATAAACAGCGCTGTTGGCGGCGACCAGCGCATCCTGGTAATGGATGTGGGTCTGCACGATGAATGCGGCGTAGCCCACGATCACACCATCGCGTTTAGCGATGAAGGTAGCGAGTTTCCCGGCGGCGTCGAGTTCACCGTAGCGAGCCCAGTCGATGTTCAGACGATCGAGATCCTTTTGGCCGACTTCTTCGTACTCACGTTCGGCCAGGGCTTGCAGTTCTTGGGTCGCCGTCGCAATCGGAATACGCGCATATGTGTAGAAAGATCGTCCGCTATTCACAGGGATCCCCACTTGATTTCCCGATTGATGTTGGTGACGAACTGAAACCCCCGGTCGCCCGGAAACCAGATCTGCTCTTCCGGGTCATTGGTATGCCTGCCCGGCGTGCGCTGGAAATCCACCCACTGCGAGCTGGCAGTCACTGCAATCGTGCAGGTGCCGTTGTTCGGGTCATCAGAAATTTCCATGCTGTCAATCCGACCATCGAACACCAGCAAGGGGTTGCTGATGATGGCCAGGCGGTAATCCAGGAAGCCCTTGTAGATGGCGATGCGCCGGTCGATATAGGGCTTGGACAGCGCAATTGAAATCCAAGTCTGATCCACAGCCGAGACTTGAACCGTGACATTGGGAATGCTCATGTCACTGGTCTCTGACAGGCCGGAGAACCCGAGAAAGTGACCGTTGGCCGTGTAGGTATTGGTGCTCCACAGCACGTTGATCCAGGCATCCGTCATGCGGATGGTGCCGTCGTCAAACCAGGTCTCAACCAAATAGACAGGCTGGTTGCTGGACTTGAGGATCTCGGCGATGAACTCTGAACTTGCTCCACGATCCATAAAAATTGACCTTAAAAGGCCTCCACCAACTGCAAGCTGAAGTTGTAAATCGACCCCGGAGCTACGGCAGACTCCATCGTGTCGGTGCCCAAAGCCAGCGTAAACGGTACGTTGCGCACAGCAATCACTGCGCCGTCGGCAGGCACTGCCAGCAAGGCAGGCTCAATCGCCACGGTTGCCAGGCCAAAGGCATCGGCATTCACATCAGCGGTGACCATGTAGACCTTGGTCTGGCCAGTAACGCCAATGAAGTCACCCGCTTTGAGGGCACCAGTAAGTCCTGCCGTCCAGCCACGCGTCGAAAGACTTCTGCCTTGTTGGTTGGCTCCGTTGACCTGCGGCGTGCCGGTGGCCACGCCTTGAGGCAGTTTGTGTGCAGGCAGCACAGCGGTGAAGCTGTCCCACTGGCCGCGTTGCGCCAAAACAAAGGCCTGGATTGGCGCGAATTGCGCCCTGGTCAGACCTACCCAGTCCGCAGTGATCACCCAGCGCTGAGCGCCATTGGTGCGCACACTGCGGCGCAGGTTGTGCGAGATCGACACGCGCGTGGGCTGATAGGACTGAATCTTGATGGCGCTTGGCGCGGGTGTTAATGGGAACGTGCCGCTCATGACTTATCCCGTGATCCCTCGGCATTCATGCCGTTATCCCAAACCGTCCGCGCATGTTGAGCGCCTGGTTCACGATGCCCACCACCACGGCCTTGTTTTGCACCATGGCGGACTGAAAGCTGCGCGCATCCATGGCCCGCACCGAGAAGTTGATGTTGATTGGAGCTTGGGCTGTGGCGGTGCTGCCGTCACTGCTGCCGGGCGAAGATGTTGTGCCAGGCGACTTCCCGTTGGGGACGATCGTTCCCGCGCCATTGGGCACAAACCATTCGGGACCTTGCTCCCCCACGATGTAGGGCTGACCACCCGCGACCGGGCCGCCATCGGCCTTGAACAAACCCGACAGAAAGTTCCCGGCACTGCTGAACATCCCTGAGAGCGACATGCCGCTGGTCGCTTGCGCCAGTGGTTTCATGATGCTGTTTTGAATCTGGATGCGAATCAGGTCCGCGATGATGGAATTGGCCAGGCTCTTGAAGTCGAGCTTGCCGGTCTGCACAAAGCTCACCAGAGCGTCCTCCATACCCTTGAATGCATTCGTGAATAGCCGCTCGGACTGTGCTGCAGCGTTAGAGACGGTGTCGATGTAGTTGTTCAGCGCCTTGGTAACGCCCGTCTCCCAAGAACGCTCAGCCTCCCAGCGGGCTTCAATCGCTTTGATCATGACTGCCGTGGATTTGACGGCCTCATCGCGCAGGCGCTGCTGGGTATCTACCGTCAGCTTGGTGCCGCTTTGCTCGGCATCCCAGATCTGCTGCTCGACCGCGAGGAAGTTCTTGCGCTTAACGTTGGCAATCTCCTGCGCTTGGGCGTTCAAGCCAATCAGTTGGGTCTGGAAGATGTACTGATCGTTGGCCTGCTCCAAGCTGTAGGTGAAGGCATTGATGCGCTTGGTCTCATCAAACTTTTGTTGGGCATCAAAACGATCATTCACCGCCTGCACCAAAGTGGCAGTCGACTTGATAGCCTCAGAGCGCAGACGTTGCTGCGCCTCAGCGGACAATTTGGTACCGCTCTTTTCTGCATCCCAGATTGTCTGTTCAACAGCCAGGAGATTTTTACGGCCCTCGGTGGCCAGTGCCTGATCGCGGGCATTTTGGCCAATCAGCGTGTTCTGAAATTGGTACTGTTCGTTGGCCTGCTCCAGGCTGCGGGTGAAGGCATTGATCTGCTTGGACTCATCGAACTTCTGCTGGGCATCGAAACGCTCGTTGACGGCCTGCACCAAGGAGGCTGTGGACTTGGTAGCCTCGTTGCGCAATCTCTGCTGCGCCTCTGAGGACAACTTGGAGCCGTTCTTTTCTGCATCCCAGATTTGCTGCTCAACGGCCAGGAAGTTCTTGCGTCCTTCCGTGGCCAAAGCTTGATCGCGAGCGTTCAGACCAATGAGGGTATTTTGGAATTCGTATTGCTGGTTGGCCACATCCAGGCTGTGGGCGAAGGCATCGATTCGCTTGCCTTCGTCAATGGACTGGATGCTTGAGACAGTGGCCGTCACCTTGGCCATGTCACCCAGACGGCCTTCCTTGACCGCCAGCAGGCGGCCTTTTTCGATCATGGCCTCGTACTTGCCCAGTTTGTCTTTGATGGATTCGACATTGAGCGAGTCCAGGTACGAATCAAACGGGCTGGTTTTGTCGGGCCGCTGGTCTGGAATAGCAAAAGAACGCTTGGGTGACTCGACAGGTTTTTTCAGACCCGCATCGCGCTGGGCAAACTGCTCATCTAGCTTGGTGAGAAACAGAGGCGCAGTCCAAATCTTGACCATGTCCTGGTTGAAGGACTCGGCGTGGCTCTTGAGGTCCGAGGTCAGCGTTGCAAAGCGGCGCTTGACCGGATCGAGTGACTTCTCACTGATCATCTCCGCGCCAATGCCGTCCATGAAGGCAAGCACCGAGACAATATCGGCGGCGACCGCTGCAAAGGAGTTGCCCACGATTCGCACCACGCGAATGATGGCGTCAAAGATATCAATGAAAGCCGCCACCGCGCGCATGCCTTCCCGCGCCCAAGTCTCGATCACGTTGTCTTGCTTGAGTTGCTTGGCCGTGTCGTTGAGCCGCTCGGTCATGCTGCCTGAATCCAGCAAGGCGTCGGTGAAGTCACGCATTACCGGTAGCAATGCCGAGGCAATGGTGTTGTAAAGCGACTTCTTCCTGCCCTCCAGGCGCACGAGGTTCTTCTCGTACAGGTCTGCTTCTGCCGCCATCTCGGAGGTGACCTTGGCGTTGAGTTCGCCGATTTCTGCCAAATCCTGCATAAAGGGCAGCAGTTCAGCGCCTCGCTTGCCCAGCAGCATCTGGGCTGTGGCCACCGCCTGTGTGCTGCTGTCCATGGAGTCGAGCTTCTTGGCCAGGTCCAGCATGACTTCGCCTGAATCGCGCAACTTCCCCGATGAGTCCGTGACCTCAACACCCAGAGCTTTGAACAAGTCGGACTGCTTTTGGCTACCGCCTGCCGCCTCGAACATGGCTTTGGAGAGCTTTTGCAAGCCTCCGCCGACTTCCTCCAAACTGGTACCCGAGAGTTTGGCCGCCGACTTCAAACCCGAGAGGGCTTCCACCGTTGCCCCGGTTTTCTTAGCCATCTGGTCGAGTTCACCAGCCGACGCAATCGCCCCCTTGATGCCATCGGCAAAAGCATCAAAGGTGTATGCCGCCGCCATGGCCACCACTGCGCCCTTGACCGCCTTCATGGCGGTTTCCGACACATTGCCGATAGTGTCCATGGCTTTTTTGGCCATGAACTCGGCCTTGTTCAGGTCGGATTCAAAGCGAGCGACATTGGCCTCGAGGCTGACCACGAGACTGGCGAGGGTTGCCATGGGGGAGTTATTCCTTTTTGCCCAAGAGGGCTGAGATCAAGCGGCTGTGCGCCTCAACATCAAAGACTTCAGCGGGCGGAGCATCGGCATCCTTGGTGGCGGCAGCCTCTGCATTACTTAGTCCATGCAGTCCCGGCATGAAGTCATCGGCCTGGTACGGGTCCTGACCTTCGCGGCGATGGACGTTGGCCAGCGTGGCGCAGACCTGACCGAAGCCAAAGTCAGCGCGCATGTCCGGCAGGCCTTCCAGAGAGGCAAATGCCATCCACTCCGCAACCTGCTGCGAACTCAGGCTTGCGAGGAGATGGTCAGGGTGTTGGAATCCAAGGGCAAGGCAGAGTCGGAAGTAGAAACGGCGCTCGGGACGCCGTTGGAGTTTTTTGTGAGTTCCTCCACATCCGCGCCGGACAGACCATTGAGCTTTTGCGCAATGGCAAACACCCGGTCCAGTGCCGCGCCAGATTTGGCACCGAGCAGATCAACTTCCTCGTCAGTGAATAGACGCTGGCCACCTTCGTCGATCACAGTCAGACCTACCAGACGCGCACGCATGTTGGTCAGATCGACCTTACGATCCTTGCCCTCGCCACGGACCATGCTGGCCTCAAAGGCATCACGCTCCCGACCGGTGAAACTGCGCACGCGCACAGCACCACCCCATTCGGGGACTTCGACATCCTCAGTCTGCAGGTCGTTGGCACAAAGGATGGCGGTTTTTGAAAGTAGTGTCATAGGAGTCCTTGGAAAAATTAAGCCCAGGTGATCGAGCCGGAAATACGCAGTTCAGCCGAGCGCCGGATCGCCTGATCCACTGCACCCTGGCTGTTGAATTTCTTCACGTAGGCAGTGAAAGTTGCGGTGTTGCCGTTGGGCAAAATCAACTTGAAGCTCTTGGCCACACCGGTCACCAGCGCAGTCATCAGAGCCAATTGGCCTGCATCGCTGTTGTCCTGGTCGACCTCGATGGCAAATGCACCCGGATCAAAGAGACCCAGAATGAATTCCTTGGCGGTCGAGTCAAAGTTGGTTCGTTCAATCTCGGAGGCCGAGCCGTCAAAGCCGCTGTAGCTCTTGACGTTGGAAATCTTGGTCCACTGCACAGGGGTTGCCGTGCCGCCACTGGTGTAGGTCGTATAACCCGTCGCGTCTACTCCAGCGAGGGTGACGATCTTGGTCGTAGGTTCGATGTACTGCACAACAAAGCTGTTGCCGTTAAGCTGAGTGGTGCCAACGACACCAGCGATGGTGATCACATCACCCTTGTTCAATGCGGTGACCGCTGAGAGCGTGACCCGGCAAGGGTTGGTGAGCGAGACGGCAGTGATGGTGAGCGCCGACCCGGTGGTCGTGCCGATACTGACGGTGGAGCCTTGGGCTGAGATGGCGGTGCTGGGCATAGAGTTCTCCTAAAGTTAGTGCCAGATCGAAAAATCCAAAATTACCCGGTGCAGCAATGCCTCGGGCTCGAATTGGTCTTGCTCAAGGAGCAAGACGTGGGTGATGGGGCTGCTTTTCATGGCCGCTTTGACCGTCTCGGCTAAGGCAACGGCAGCGGCGTAGGTGGTGTCAAAGCAGTCCACCTGCAGGCGGGTGTTTTCAATGGGTGCGCCGTCGGCCAGGGTGTTTTCTGGTGCGCTGGATACGCGGGCATAGACCACGTAAGGCTTTTGCACGTTGTTGGGCGCAACGTTCGGAAACACCCTTCCCCCGGCCACACCTGCGAGGGCCGCGAAAAGGTCTTGCTGAATCATTTTTTGAACTACTTTTTCAATTCACGTGCGGCTTGCTCAATGCGTTCAGCAAGCTTTGTCTTGATGGCCGTTAGCGCATCGTTTTTCTTCATGTCGAAAGCAGGCCGCAGAAATGGGCGCGCAGACATCTTTACGGTCCCGAACTCCACAAAGCGCCAGTACCAGGCGTCTTGCGAGAGGTTGCCCTTCTTGCCTTGCTTGCGGTACTTCTTGCCATGCCGAACCGTGACAAAGAAGGTCTGCTTGTTCTTGTTCGACAACTCGGGGATTTGTTTCAAAATCACAGAACGCTTCAAGGTGCCGGGTGGTGGCTGGTTGGGTCCCAGATCGCCCGTGGCAACAGGAGCTTGCAACTTGGCTTCATCCCGAATCACTTTAGCTCCGGCATAGACCGCTGCACGCAGACCATTCTTGGCCACGCGGTCAGGCAACTCTTTCAAAGCCTTGGCCAAAGCATCAAGGCCCTGAATCTGAACGCTTTCGTACTTAGCCATTCAATCCAGACCCTCAGAGGCCAGCAGCGTGACGAGCACGTTGCGCTCTTCATCATTGAGAGCCGCGTGGATGTTGAAAATCCGCGATCGGTAAAGAGCCCGATAACCAGCAACCTGACGCGTGTCAACAAAGATGGCTTGGTAGCGCACAACGATTTGGTGTGAGACCTCGCTTGCCATGCGCTGCGCGCTTTCCAACTCACGGCCACTCAAGGGTTGAATCTCAGCCCAGAAGGTGCCCAGGTCAGTCCAAGTTCGAACAGGCCCGCCATAAGTGTCCTGGGCAGTGCTTTGCCGTTGCAAGGTAATACGCCGATTCAACTGGCCAGAGCGAACCGGATTCATGCCACCACAACCTTGTACGGATCGAGCAGCCCGTCAATGAAGGGCAAAGATTCGATGCGCCCACGCGAAAGCGCAGCCACCTCTTCTCGGTGGGCATATAAGCTGCCCACACGCAGCTTGATCCAACTCTTGATACCTTCTGGAACTTGCGCAGCAGTACCGTACCCGGCGTCAAAAGTAACCGACACCGCTCCGATCTGAGGCAAGCAAATCGGCCATATCTGCCCGAACACCGGC
>Ga0214917_10004107_pt1 | contig 16421 bp, 11 predicted proteins | sample LL_1208_BB_MetaG_FD_177983 | JGI IMG/M metagenome (GOLD analysis project Ga0214917, IMG submission 177983) | Freshwater microbial communities from Lake Lanier, Atlanta, Georgia, United States - LL_1208_BB | ecosystem: Environmental > Aquatic > Freshwater > Lake | place: USA: Georgia | collected... | reverse complement strand
GGCCTCCGTCGCGACCAGATCCGCTCCACCAATTCCAACGGGTGCGCGAAAGTTGGGCGAACTACAATGCCACCAGACCACCTCCTTCGTGAGGCCGCCGCCAACCTCGCGGAGCATGTGTTTGAAACAATGGAAATCCATGGCGACGGGTAGCAAATGCTTGGCGGGTGTGAAAGGTTCAATGTCTGCTGGCAACGCAGCAGGCTCCGCGCAAGGAAGTTCCCCCGCACACCAGCGCGCCTGAAGTCGTCCAAGAAATGCCATGTCCCCACTCATTCCTCCAAAGGCGATTCGCAGTGTGAAGGCAAGAGCTACTGTGTCGGCGGCAGACGCGCGGCGCAAAGCCCCTCCCGCCATCTCGGCGTGTAAATTATAGCGACCTTTCGCGGCCAGGCATGACGCGACCGTTGTAAGAAGCAGCGCGTTGTCAGCCGTCGTCAGCACATACCCTTTGCTGACCCCCACCAGAAGCCACACACATTCCACAAAGAGCGAGGGTATCAGTTGCGTGTCCTCGGTCATTAAGATAGGAAGGCGGCGGACGAACTCATTCGCGTCCTGGTAAATGAGTTGCTGTGCTGTGGCAAGGGCCGCTTCGGCCGTACCACGACGAATCGCTTTTTGAATGTTGCTTTTCAAGACGTGGACATTGTAATGAAGAAGGGGGGAGGGCGGTGTTAGAGGTTCCGAGGCCGGCCGCGAATCGGCAAGGTGAAGCAGGATGGATTTTCCCAACTTCACGGGCGCATAAATGCGCGCGGTGGTCGGCGGTTCGTGCAAAAGTTCAAGAGGGCCAGTTGGCGGACGATGAAAGTACATTTTAGAAAGGTACTTTTCTCGTTTTCTTTAAAGGAATTGTTTCAGTTTTTTGGTTCGTTAAGTGAAAAGCCCATCCCACGCCGCTGGAATAACACTCAAAATTGTCTCGGCAGCGGCATCTTGGACTTCCAAGCACGCCTGTACAAAGCCGGCCACAGCGGGTGTATTGGTTTCCATCATTTTTCGTTCATTCATCCAAACGAACACATGGCGAATCAGAATACAAAAAGGGGCCCGCCGAAGTCCGTCTTCCCAAACAAAAACGGATTGCAACCCGTCACCTGCTTTCCCCGCGGTCTCCAATCGAGTGAACCAGGCGTCCCACGGATTTAATTCCGTATTGAATTGGACTGCGCTCACGAAGGAGCGTAAATCGCCCCGCTGGATTTTGAATGTCAGGTCGCTCGGAATTTTGCGGTCCGCTTCAGCCACCCCTTCGGCACTCTGAATTCCCAACAGTGTTTCCCGTACATGTTGAATTGGCACATGGCCACAAAAGAACGCCACGCAACGGGAACGAATTGTGGGGTGAACGCGATACAGTGAATTACATAAAAATAGGAAAAGCGGTGCGGTGCGATGCCCGTCGCGATCCACATCGTCTAACAGTGCGCGCAGACTCATCTGTGCTGATTCGGTCATTGTCTCCACTTCGTCAAAAATCACGAATTTCCGTTGAACGCCGGGCCACGTTGTCTGTGTGAATTGAAGGATCCGTTCGCGAATAACGTCAATCGTGCGCTCATCGCTCGCATTCAAATAAAGGGTGGAATTCACGGATGAAATGGCGGGATAGGTTTCCGCGGCAAGGGAAAGGGCAATGGAGGTCTTGCCGGTTCCTGGTGGGCCGTAAAGAATGACGGGTGGAAATCCGACAAAAGCGCGGGTGGCGCCTCGTTCAAACACCTGCTTAATGCGCCTGTGCCCCTTAATATCGGCCAACTTGGTGGGCCGATATTTTTCGGTCCATACCGCACTCGCGCTAGCAGCAGCCATTTAGTGGAGAGGACTGAGTTGGAAGTTTAGGTCCGGCGCTGACGCCGGCTTTGCCTCCGTCTGTGCGACGCGCGCCGTGTGCCACGACGGCGGCGTTCGGATCCCACATCAGTGGTCCCATCCGCCACCGGTTCCTGATAAATAACATTAAATGAATTAAGTACGTACATTATTCCACCAAAAAGATATTCGGCGGTTAATGCTTTTGGGTTGGGAGGATATACCCCATCCGAATGAAACACAAATGATTTAAAATCGTCGGTTCCAGTTGAAAGGGTCGGTGGAAGCATCATAAGCATGTTGTTAAAAAGGGTACATTTACTCCCCATTCCCTTGTAAAAAGAAACTATAAATGTAGGATCTTCAAATTTATGTAAATAGCCAACTTCATTATCACCAAAATACCATTCATTCTCGATTTTTAGCATACAAACGCTGTGTCCCATTATTGTTGGATTTGTGGGATTATATGCGAGTAATATCGCGCACACATTCTCCATAGAAGGAAGCAGGGGGTCCTTTTCAGAAATTGAATAAGCATAGTGTTTGAGATTGTAATTTTCTTTTAAAATACCATATGAATTTTTTACCAACAATGCATCTATTGCGGCACTTGCTTCTGAAAAGGGTGTACCTGCGTCAGAGGACCCCGTTACACACTTCAGAATTTCGATACCCTCGCCCGCATTTAGACTTTTTCTTCGAACACGATTGCCGGCGGCAGCTGCCTCAAGTCCTTTCATAGCCCGATAGCGCTTGAATGCGTAATAAAGGGTATCGTCAAAAAAGGAAATGGGTTTTAGTGCGCTTTTTCTTGTTCCAATAAAAAGTAGTTTGTTTAATCCATGGTATCCTGTGCGTTCCGCTTCTTCATTAATTTCCTTTTCTTTTGCCGCACGCGCGACACTTTCAGTGTTTGAAGGTTTTGTGGTAAAAACGGTTCCACTTAATGCTGCTTCTTGAAAATCGGCACCGAAAGGGTCGGCATTAAACAAAATTGTGAAAATACTGTCTGTTGCACAGGTAACACTTCGCTGTGAAAAAATATATTTGAGCGGAGCAGCGGCGGATACATTTGCGGATGCTGTAAGAGCAGGAACTACTACCGGATTTGTGAGTAAAGGGAGCGTTTCAGCATCTGCGTAATTGAGTGCTGTTTTTCCTCTTGCGTCCGCAATTGTGGGGTCCGCGCCATAGGAACGCAAAAGTTTAATGAATTCGAGTTTTTTATGCTGCACGGCATATCGGAGAGCATTCTTATTTACATCTGCACCGGCCGCGCATAACAGATGGGCAGCAACAAGATTTTTATACATAATTGCCTTTTGTAAAGGTGTATTATTCAGCAGTGTTTTGCTTTCAGCGTCCAAAACCTGCCCAGGATGCGCCGTTTTTTTGGCTATCAAACAAAGAACATACACAAAGTAATTCATTTTGTGTTCGACTGCGTAATGTAAAGGAGTTATATTCCGACTGTTTTTCATTCCAGTGATGCGAGGATCCGCACCCGCCTTAAGAAGAATTAAAAAAGAACGATAATCACACTGTTCGACTGCGTGAAAAAGGGGCGTTTTATCAGAATCATCAAGTTCGTTTACTTCAACGCCAGCGACTAAAAATCCTCCAATTAAATCCCATCGGCCTTCTAGCACTGTGTAGGTGAGGATGTTTTTTGTTTTCGCCTTCGCAAGCTCTTCAAGACGTACAACATCTGTCTGGACCCAAAGAGACGCAGTTCGCAAAAATTCTCGCAGTTCGCTGACTGAATTCGAGGCGGCCGCTGCCATTCTACTCTTGGTGCCAAAAATGCGCAACGGGCCTAAAGTCCGCGGCACTCTTTTTCTACAATGGCCTCGAAACCCAAAACAACGCGGAAGCCGAAAACGGCAAAGGACGCGGAACCCGTGGTCGTTGCACCACCGCCCAGTTTGACGATTGAAGAAGTCGCACCTGCGCCTGCTCCTGCCCCCGCCAAGAAATCCCGTTCCAATAAAAAAACACCGCCTGTTGTTGCGATTGTGACACCTGAGGGAATCAGTGGAAGTTTTCTTGCCGAGCAGCGACCCCTTATTGCCTTTTTGCCCGTAAAATCAACTGATGTGAATTTTGAGTCAACGAATTTTATTAAGCCGGAGGCACCCACTCCTTCAGCAGCGCCACTTGCGTATGATACTGCAGTCACTACAAAAGAGTTAAGTTTCCTTGAAGGCGTATCGGAAGGCACAGGCGTCGCGAATCACATCCTTGCATCCTCAAAAGAGAACACGGCGGTGCTGGAGCAAAAGTGTAAATTGCCGAGTCATTATTCTGAGAAACTCATGGTTCTTTTCCAGGATTCAAACAGGTATCAAAAACTGCCCGAAAAAACGGAAGTGGCCTGTTTCTGGTGCTGTCACAGTTTCGCCTCTTGTCCTGTTGCGATTCCTAGCCATATTTTGGACGAAGTTTGGTATATGTATGGAAATTTCTGCTCTCCTGAATGTGCAGTAGCCCATCTTTTCAAGGAGCGTGTGGATTCGCTGGTCCAATGGGAACGTTATGCGCTCTTGAACAGCCTCTACGCGGAGGATGCGGAGATCCGTACGGGGTCCGCGAGTGGAATTCGGCCCGCGCCGCCCCGTGAAGTTCTTCGCATGTTTGGTGGCTCGATGGATATTTCCGAATTCCGTGCGCTGGTACATGAAAAACGGCTACGCGTGGATGTGCTGACACCGCCCATGGTGAGCATTATTCAAACAATGGATACGAAGCCGATTGATTTCTATGATCAGAACTTGAAGAATGTCTTTATTCGGAATGACATTCAGCATAAATACAACGCACCTGGTGCACAAGGCCTGCGTCTGCGCCGCACGAAGCCCGTGAAAAACCGCGAATCCACGGTGGAATGGGCGATGCAGATTCACGCGGGTGCTGCGACTGTTTGAGGTAGCAGTGGCGGCAGGAGGGTCAAAAAATTGATGGCCCTCGCCCCACCCTCACATAAAGCACCTTCCTCGCATTTCATTCCAGAAGCATGTCTTCCCTCCAGACTTACCAGCAGTTTGTTTCCCTTCTTTTCCGTGTGGCGGACGCACGGGCCCGCTACGCTGACTTGGACGCGATTCTGGACTTTGTGCGCGATGTGATTGCCAAAACGGAGGATCTTGATTCTCGCTTTTGTGCCCTTTCCGAGGAATTTTCGCATCTCACAACCAACTTGCTTTCGCGTGAGTTGGAATACCGTGAAATTAAGATTCCGCCCCAGGAGCCACAACCTCTTACACAGATTCATATCATTGAATTGAAAGCACCGGTTTCAGCACCTTCTGAACTTACAGTAATTAAAGAGCCTGTTGTGACTCCGAATGTCTCACCTGCATCCTCGGCGACTTCTTCTGCGGCGTCGGTTTCGGCTCCGGTGGGCGCTGAGGGTGAAGAGGAGGCAGCCGAGAACGCTGAGGGTGACGGTGACGGTGAGGGTGAGGGTGAGGGTGAGGGTGAAGAGGAGACAGCCGAGGGCGCTGAGGGTGAAGAGGAGACAGCCGAGGGCGCTGAGGGTGAAGAGGAGACAGCCGAGGGCGCTGAGGGTGAAGATGGTGAAGAAGGTGAGGCAACTGAGGAGACGGAAGAGACTCCTGCGCAAGAAGAGGACGCGGGTGAAGCCGTTGAGGAAGGCGAGGAGGCACCTGAGGAAGAGGAGGATGCAGGCGAAGCAGAGGAAGCAGAGGAACCTCCAATCACCTACATTTATCTTGAAAACAAGAGGAAAGCTCGTTTTCTTGTACACCCCATAACTCACCAAGTATATGAGTATAACGGTGAAAATACGCCGGGTGCTTACCTGAACTGCAAATACATTGCTGGGAAAGTTGTAAAGGATGAGTAGAATGAACAGCGCAACAAATCTTTCAAAGGCCTGGGCCGGACTATGCCCCCCTGCCCAAATTTACCCCGCCGTTATGGCAGGTGTGATTCTTTTTAACTTGTATCGTGGCACCTACCGCTACGCGATTACACACCTAGTGAGCCTTGTCATCGGCACGACCTTACTGTGGGTACTCTGCGCCGCAAGGATGGAAGTGGTGGCCTACGCGATGCTGGCACTTCCCGTTTTTTTCTTTGTTGTGCTTCTGGCGATTATTTTCTATGATCAGTCGCTTCTGAAAATTACACGCGCCCACAAAATTCAGCCGTGCGAAGCCGACGATTCCTGCGATATTTGCCCTACCTGTGGGCACCATCCATGCGATTGTGTGGCCTAAAAACTTTCCTTGAAAAGAAAAACAAGAGAATGTATCTTCTTTTTCTTGCCTACTTGGAACGGACCCTTGCATGGGTCCATACAAAATGGGAGATCGCAAAGCATAAACTTCGCGATTGGCTTGGTCCGGCCCCTCAGGATTTTCTTCTTCTTGCCGATGGCAGCGTTCTGCCGGCGACCGTCCATCTTCCCGACTCCGAGCGCGCGATAGCGCATGTGTATGAGGCCGCAACATCCCGCATTTACCGTATGAATGACCCGAACCCAACAGGCCGTTTTCGCCCATTGCCAATTCTGAGCTTGACTATTGAAAAAGAGGGTGTTGTATATGATTTGACGGACTGGGTGTCCGAAATACGGTCCAATCCGGTACCGCCTTGTACACCGAAACAGTTGACGCAACTCTGGATTTTGGCAACAAATCAATGGGCTCCCCTTGCTGGAGGTTGTCAAGTAACAATCACAAATGGGACGGGAGAGACTGAAACGGTGACCTGGGCTTAGAGTCGCACGCTTAAAGTCGCGCCAAAAGTGCCGTAATCGTTGATTCCTGTGCGTCAAGTCGTGCCCCCATTGCCGAAATTTGGGATTGTAATTCGGTGATTGTTTGAAGCGAAGATTGTTGTATTCTGTCAATTTGCTGCGTTGCCGCAAAGTTGAGAGTAAAAAGGGCATCTTTGTCAAGGGTTAGGAAATCATCAACCTCTGTTCCATACATAAAAAGCATGGATGAATACGGCTGAATTATGTCTGAACCTGACATTTCAAGGAAAACCTGTGTTTGATTGATTGATGAAATCATAGTTTCGTGTTCTCGAACCGCATCAAATAACTTTAATCGTTGATTAACATTTAATGTTGACAATGTTTCGGACGGAAGATCAAAAGATACAATTTGAGATGACACGTTTTGAATTACTTCAACGCCGAATGACGAGAATAAATTTGGAATGAATGATGTGTGTTTGAATACCGCCGATTTCATGAAGGAACTGACCTGTTGCGCAATGAATCCATACACTTGATCACCACCTCGTTGAACTTCGTCAATGTATTTGTATTTCATTGGCTCAATTTTACGTAAATCTGCCAATGCTTCGTAATCGTCTATTTCAACAATCTCCTTTTTAATGCGTTGATCAGAACTGGCAATAAATCGTGTTTCTGACCACACATGATATAATGAATGGATAGATACTGGTGCGGTACCATAATAATAAGAAGGCCCCACTTCTGATAAGTCTCGGCCATTAATAAGAGGCGAAGTCGTATATGTTCTTACATCGAGGGGATACGCAGGCGATGTTGTACCAATGCCAACAAATCCCGTAAAGGGCATAATTGAAATACGTTCAACTTGTGTGTTATCATTCGCGCTCGCGGGCGTACATAAATCTAAACGACATCCATCAGCATATTTACTACTTGGAATACGTGTTTGAATCATTGCCTGATAGCTATTGTTTCCGAGTTCAATTCGTCCACATGTAACGTCTGCGCCGCCATTTTGGCCCGAATAATAATTTCCAAGTCGTAAAATCGCGGGTGTAGTTACTGTGTCATTGAAAATTCGGGAATCACATTTTACGTCAAGGCCCCACCCAGGCGTAGCAGTCCGAATGCCTACACAATTTGCGTAAGTGCCTTTCGTACCAACCGTCAACACGGCACTGCCTGAGCCTCCTAAAATAGGTGTTACATGTAATGTTGATGCGGCTTGAATGTAAGAAAGTGATGTGTCAGTCGGATTTCCTGTAAAACGATAAAGTGTTTGACCCGATGTGTTCGCGATGGTTAAATTTCCAATCGATGCGTCCGTTGCGCCAGTGCCATTTGTAACAATTAGATTTGTCGCGCGTATTGTGCCCGCAACATCAAGAGGTTGGGCAGGGTTTGTTGTGCCAACACCGACGCTGCCCGTTGTGTAAAGATTTGTACACCGAGTGTTTCCATTCACGTCGAGAGAATACGCCGGCATTTTTGTACCTATGCCCACATTGCCTGTGAATGGCATAATTGAAACACGTTCAACTTGTGTGTTATCATTCGTGCCTACCGGTGTACATAAATCTAAACGGCATTCATCGCCCCATGTGGTCGTTGAAATGCGTGTTTGAATTGTGGTTTGGTATTGACTGTTTCCAATTTCAATACGTCCACATGTCACATCAGCACCTGTTGTATTTTGACCCGAATAATAATTTCCAAGTCGTAAAATCGCGGGTGTAGTCACTGTGTCATTGAAAATTCGGGAATCACATTTTACATCCAACCCCCATAAAGGATTGGGGGTACGAATTCCCACGCAATTTATATCTGTTCCAACCATGAACGTTGGCGTCGCATTTGAAAGGGGTGTTACATAGAGGGACGAGACTTGGAGATAGGAAATGGTACCCGCATCATTTCCTGTAAAACGATAAAGGGCTTTTGCGTTATTATTCTCAATAATTAAATTTCCCATTAAATTATCAGTGCGCCCTTGATTTTTAATTGTCAGTGTGCTACCAAATAGATTGATTACGCGCGAAGAACCGTTTACATCCAGCATGTACTGGGGCGAAGAGGTTCCAACACCGATTGAACTCGCATACAAGGTCTGTAGGAGACTGCTGGGCGCACGAATCGTACCTTTCACGTCTAGCATGTACTGGGGCGAAGAGGTTCCTACACCGATTGAACTCGCATACAAAGTCTGTAGGAGGCTGCTGGGTGCGCGAAGCGTTCCATTCACATCAAGTATATTGAGCGCACCCATGCCAATTGAACTCACATACACCGAACTTGTAACAACATATGTATCCGCGCGAGCGCCCTCATAGCACCAGAAACTGATTTTTGGAAGCAAAGACGCTGTCACAGTTGGTTCCCCAAAAAAAAGAATGATTCCCGCATCAGGATCAATGCTGTACCGATCCGCACTGATTTTGGTTCCGACACTGTTGTATACATCCAAATTATAAACAGGTGTTGTCGGGACACCCCCTACTAAAAGTTTATAAGGCATAATGACACCTTGAAGAAGCGCCGTATTTGCGGCATAATTAAACGCAACACCAGGGTTTTGACTCATGCTTTGTAGTGGAACATTTGTGTACTTTGCGATATAAGGATACACAGTCGCAGTCTGACGCGTGCTTGCGCTTGCCGGAGTTGTTGTCCAAGTGGCATCTGATGTCAATGCGGCAGATAAATCAGCGTCTGGAATTGTCTGTGTAAAAACATTTCTTGAACGCACTGCGTTCGGTGATGTAAAAACTTCCAACCCTGCCGCAACGCCATTGTTGGTATTAGCAATACCAAGGCTTTTTTTGTACAAATAGTTGGTTTTGTCGGAATCTTGCATGATGTCGGCTCCTACTAGGGTCGGCATTATTTTCGGGAGGGATGGGTCTAAAGACTTTTCGTTTTTCGACCCACCTATTCACTTTAACGTACTTTAACGTACTTTAACGTACTTTATGCTTTCAATGTTAAACTAATACCTGAGAAACCATATGTCTTTGTCTTATCGATTCCTACAATTACATAAATGTAGCCGCCATTGTTTGCGGATGACAATGTCGCAACAGCACAAGTAAATGTCGCGGATGTATCAGAAATGACAGGTGATGTTGTAAGACCACCGAATGCGTTATCCTTTCCGCTTGTCGAATACCATGTGCTAAAATACGTCGTATAGTTGATATCAGAGTTGCCATCAATCCACACAGAGGTTGTTCCTCCGCCTGCCGGCACAACCTTGTAAAAGATCTGAAGATCCGCACTTTGAAGTTGAACTCTGGCCACTGTGCCGCCAGCAGGAACAGAACCAGATGTTGGTGCTGCACCAAAGCCACTCAAAACTAAATCAAACTTCGAACAGTTTGTTCCAATATTGATAGTAAATCGGAATGTTGCGTATTGGTATGCGCTTGCCGACCCAAAACGTGTCGCCAAATTCGTATTGATTGTTGTATAATCCTTGATAAGCGCTGTAACGTTATTTGCAGCGGCATAGGATTTGTAGGCATTCGTATTTCCTGCCGGTAAAAAGGAGCCGTATGCGAGCATCAATTCACCTGCTGGCAAAAGAACACCATTATTGAAGGATGTTGTATAGTTTGCTGTAAAATCAGTAGGCGTTGTCATGCGTGTTACTCCAGCCAATGTTGTTATGCTTGCGTTATCAACTAGCGCGCTTAATGAAACATTGCTTGTTCCGGTTAAATAATTTGTATTCTGTAACGTAAGTTTCAAGAAAGGGTTGATTGTGTAAGACGTATTAATTGTGTAGGAAGCGGGCGTTGTGTAGCCACTTAGCAAAGGGGCTGGTGTTGGAGCGTTCGTTTTGCCAACCAGGGTTACAGTGTCAGATAAGGCTACGTTGCCGCTATCAACAATCGTACCTGTAAGTGTGACATCGGGAGAGAAGTTTGATGAAAGTCCCGTCCATGCGACGTTTGATGTCGTAATTGAAAGAGAGTTTGGATACACTTTAATACCACAAATATTTGTGGCGGTAGTGCCAATTGCCGTGCCACTTCCTGTAATCGCCGGTGTTGTGGTGTTACTTAAATTGTCAAGGTAGAAACTGTACGACGGGCTTGTGTAGGCGGCTTGATTTGTGCTGATTTGTTGTGAAAATGATAGTGTGCGAAGCGTCGCGCTTGCCTGGAGGGGTGTTGCCAGCGTGACAGGTTGCTGTAAATAAAATCCAGATTGTGCGTTTCCGCTGCCAAAGACATCCGTTGGAAGGGCAGTTGTAAAGGTTAATGCGCCAGCCGAATCTAGCTTTGTGGGTATTGTCGCGGGAAATCCCTTTGTGGATAAAGACGCATTCGAACCAGCGATTGACGCAGTCAGTGTCATAAGGGTGGCATTGATCGAATTGCCTCGAGAATTCGAATCGTGAACAGCGGTTGTAAAATTGTTGAATGCGAAAGATGTATTATTTGTGTAATAAACGTTACACGACGCAAGAGCGCCGTTTGCGTATACATTGGTATAATACGGTGACGCCGGGAAAAGTGTTGCCATGCTCAATAAGTTGACGGTCGCAGGGGTGTAGGAAAAAGGTGATGTTGTAAAGGGTTGTGTGTAAGCTGTCAAACTTGAGGTACCAATTTCATCAATTGCAACGGTGTTCGTTGTATATGTCGTATCTGGTGTAAGCGACGTAAGTGTACTTGAATTACCAACTTTCGCAAATGCTGTATATGTCGCTGAATTAAATATTCCTCCATAACGCCGTGTGTTTGCGGACGCGTTGTACGTAATTTTGAAGGAACTGACGGATGGATCTCCAGCCTGAACCGCTCCAGAGACAGGTGCCAATGTTGCACTTGTATCGGTAACACCCGTAATTGTGATGGAGGTAGGTGTAGGTGGAAACGTGGCCGTATTCGCAAAACTGGCGGTAGCAACCGTTGATTTGAGTGGTGCTGCTGTATTATAATTGCCGTAGGCAAGAGACACAGCAAGCGGTGACACCCAGTTGCTTCCAGTTGGTGGGTAAATCACATACGCAGTTGACGTCGTATTTCGTGTTTGAAAGCCTGATGACGCATTTGTTGTATTGGTTTTTCTTATCGCAAGAAGGCTTAGTGGGTTGGTTGTGTAAGAAGGCATGTAGTTTGAATCTGTAATTGTGTATGAGCGGGTAACGGAATTTGCGTCCGTAATTGAAACTGTGAGATTTGTCATCGCAGGAACGCGGATGTTCGTAAACGCAAGCGAACTGAGTTGAGGAACCGTCCAGCTAATCATGGTTTCCGCATTGTTGCTGGAATAACCGGCGGGGTTTGAAGAAGGTGCGGGAGGTGGATCAAGCAAAAAATAGGAAAACCATGTGTTTACATCAGTTCCATTGATTGTGCCAGCAGGCCCTGTTGCGCCTGTTGCGCCTGTTGCGCCTGTTGCGCCTGTTGCGCCTGTTGCGCCTGTTACGCCTGTTGCGCCTGTTGCGCCTGTTGCGCCTGTTGCGCCTGTTGCGCCTGTTGTGCCCGTGATACCTGTTGGACCGGTTGAGCCTGTTGTACCCGTGATACCTGTTGGACCGGTTGAGCCTGTTGTGCCCGTGATACCTGCTGGACCGGTTGAGCCCGTTGAGCCCGTAATACCTGTTGGACCGTCATTTCCTTGTATTCCTTTTTCGCCTGTAGGCCCTACGACACCCTGAATTCCCTGAAACCCTTGAGAACCCTTTTCACCTGTTGGACCTGTCACACCCTGAATTCCCTGAAATCCTTGTAACCCTCTTTCGCCTGTGGGCCCTGTTACACCCTGAATTCCCTGGAATCCTTGTAAGCCTCTTTCGCCTGTGGGACCTGTAACACCCTGAATTCCTTGAAACCCTTGAGAACCTTTTTCACCTGTTGGGCCAGTCACACCTTGAAGTCCTTGAAAGCCTTGAGATCCCTTTTCACCTGTTGGACCTGTTACTCCTTGAAGACCCTGATCGCCTTTTGCCCCCGTTGGGCCGGTTTCTCCTTGTCGTCCGTCTGTACCCGTCGGCCCTGTAGCACCAGTGCCTGTATTAAATGCCGGTAAATTTGAAGTGGTGTAATCTGTGCCTCCTACAACTATTTCTGAAGCATACACTAATGAAGTATTCATTCCTGATGTGTTAATTGCGTGAGCAAAAATGGAGGAAACTGTTAAATTTGTTGCAACAATGTCTTTTACAAATAATTGAACACTGCTTATTGTTTGTCCTTGAACGGCGTTTGATGCAAATACAAGATCTCCTGTAATCGTATTTCCACTCAAGATGAGCTGTGGTGCGGTTGTTAAAGAAGATACTTGAACGATTGGTAGTTTCGACACAACAGAATTTGAATTGTTGTATAAAAAATTTATCGAAGCCGAATTTGTAGGATTGTCATAGTTTTTAAATTCAAATCCAAATTCATCGTTGCCATGTTGAGTACCAAGTATAATTGTCGAATGAATATTTGGAAAAATAGAATTTGAAAAAGCATCTCCAAGTCGTAATGAATGTAAGACATTTAACGATGAATTATTCGTCCGCAATTCATTACTAAGCAGCATTAAATTGTATTTATTGGACGCCATTTCTGTTCAATGTGCCGATATTTTTGTGGGCGGGGGTAGTGTTGGGTTTAAAGACCAACCCGCATCCTTAAAACTTCTGCTCAACATGTGGGCGATACAGAATGTCTGATACCCGCATACCGTCGCCCAGAAGCGCAATGTCGCCGGGCATGTTGAAACTCTTGCAAGATGCATTCCAGATTTTAAGAATGTGAAACCCCTTCTTTGGGCTGATTGTGATACCCACAATCGTGTTGCGGGTATCAACAGTTGCTGCACCCAGAATCGCCGCCGCGGCGTAGCGTTGAAATGTCTCCAGTGCTGACGCCTCCGGCACTTTAATACAGTAGGAGCCACCATTAATATTGGACCGATGCTCCCACAGCGGAACATAAGGTTCCCGCATCAAGAAGAACATGCCCGCACTGAATCGTTCGGCTCCAATGCGGTCAATCGTTGCCCACAAATCGGAGAAAGACGTAAAGGTGCCGATTTTCTTGTAGGAACCGGGCATCCAGTTCGTGTCTGCTGGATCATGGAAATGAAGGGTCCATGAGCCAGAAGGAAAGGCCGCGGTTGCGGCAGCAGTGGCGGCGGAGGCGGCAGAAGCAGTGGAGGCCATTCCGGATACTTGAAGGAAAGAAAAGAAGGGAAGGATTGGAACGTGTAGGAAGTGTGGGCGAGGGGCGTCTTTCCCTAAAAGAGACGCGAGGCTTTCAATTTTTTTGTCGAAAGGCCTAAATTCAAAAAAACTAGTAAATATCAAAATGGTTACAATACGCAAAGTTGACGAATCCGATTATGAATCATTCTTCCAGTTAATTCGTCAATTTCGTGAGACTTCCTTTTCTTTTGAACAGTTTGTTGAGATACTGAAACAAATAAGGCTTTGGGGCGAAATCTGGGTCCTACTAAACACAGATGGGCAACTGGTCGCAACGGGAACAATTTATTACGAGCAGAAATTCATTTTTAATTGTGCCAAACTTGCACACATTGAAGATGTGTGTGTTAATGTTGCCGAGCGCCGAAAGGGCTACGGGAAACAACTTGTCTTGTTTTTGAAGGAAGAGGCGCAAAGAAACGGCTGTTATAAAGTTACATTGGATTGCACAGATTCCAATATCGCTTTTTATGAATCCTGTGGATTTGAAAAACGGGGGAATCAAATGTCAACATTGGTCTAAGGACCTTTTTATTTTGTATTACCAAATGTCGGTTTCAGCAATCATTACAGCACATAATTCCCAGTTCCTTTCACGCAATGTAACGGGGCTTGGGAATGTTCTTTTTCAGGTTTCCGCGGCCTATTCTCTTGCCCAAAAGACGGGCCGACCTTTTTCGGCAAAACAACTTCGCCTTTTTGGTGAAAAGTTAAAACATGAATATGGTTTTCCACATTTGGATACAATTTTCAAAAAGGTTCTGCTGGCTTCACGCGAAGATTCGGAAGACACTCCCGTTATTCACCTTCATGAAGCAGCGGGGTGTAATCGGACCTTTTTGCCAAGTATTCAAGAGGCAACAGAGTGCACTTCAAAAGAAACATCTGTAATTTTATGCGGTCATTTTGAATCCACACGGTATTTTTCGGAATTTCGTGATGAAATTCGCACATTTTTTTCACCTCCGCCCGACGTTATTGACTCTTTTTTACGGACATACCCTGAGCTACAATCTGCATCGGAAGTGGTTGTAAGCGTTCATTTTCGTTCACCACCAGGACATGAAGGGATTCATTATCTTCAGTCACGCGAATATTATGCACGCGCGATTGAAATGATGAAAACTTCGTATACATGCCCCATTTTTTTCATTTTCAAGGACGCGGATGCGTCTTTTGATGAATCTTTGTTTTCAGGATGTCGGTTCAAAGTTGTTCATAATGAATATGACTTTATGGATCTTTGGCTTCTAACACTGATTCAAAATCACATTACGTCTTATTCGACTTTTAATTTTTGGGGCGCATATCTTGCCGGGCCTAAGGCGTTTGTAATCGCCAATAAAGCACTGGGATTTTCAATGTATTCGGAGGCACGGTTTCTTGAAATTTAGGGTTCCCTCTCATGTCGCCACGAAATTGGTCTAAATAGGTCCCCGCCTAATGAAAAGTAAATGCGCACGATTCATTCAAAGGGCCAACATCATATTTGTGATTATGATGTTGACGAATTTTCCTTTCGGAAATATTTTGAAGAACTGTTTGAAACGACGGATTTAGAAAATCTTCACAAAACAGACACCGCGAAGGATGTGAGTGGCCAAGCCGAAATTCATGATGTAGAATCAAATCTTCATAAACGTTTTTATCACGATATCAAAACACGCCCCGTGTTTAAAGAACTGTACTGCCGATTTATTCGGAAATTGTTCGAAGTTCAGTTTCCAGGGGAGCGCGCCCTCATTTACCAATCGTTTCCCAGCGTTCGGTTTCAATACCCAGGAAATATTGCTGTACCCAAGCATTGTGATTCCGATGAATTAGGCAAACACCCGCTTGGTGAGAAAAATTATTTAATTCCGATTACGGCCATGCATGGAACGCAACGGCTTTTCTTGGAAAGCGAACCGTTGAAGGGGGATTTTGAGGGTTATGATCTTGAAATCGGACAATTTCTTGCTTTCAATGGTAACACGTGTATTCATTATAACGAAACGAACGTCGAACATACGTTGCGTATTTCGCTTGACTTTCGTGTTTTGACCACGAAAGATTATATGAAATACATTCTTGGTGGGCCGGTTACAAGCACAAATCCTCGCGACCCTGAAAAAACACGAACGCCAACACGAATGATTATTGGAGGTTATTACCAACTATTTTTTAATGATATGACTCTTCCACAAATGATGGACAGTTGGCACTTTCAAAAGGAAATGCTTTTACAGAGCCGCCCCGTTTTTGATGAATGTGAGGCACGCGCAACCTTTGAATATATGCGGGATGGAACAAACTTTGTTACGGAATACAAAAAGACGGAAGAACTGGAAGCCATGATTTGCGCCTTTACGGGCGCGAAACACGTAATTATGACCACGAGTGGAACATCCGCAATCATGTTGGCGCTTTTGGCCCATAAAATTGGTGTTGGCGATCATGTAATTGTGCCCGATTACACTATGATTGCCACAGCCAATGCTGTTCGTGCGCTGGGTGCAATTCCGATTCTTGTCGACGTTTCACCCCTTACACAGACCATAACACTTGATGCAATTCGTCAAACAATTTCCAGGAGCACGGTCCCTATCAAAGCCGTCATTCATGTCTCACTCAATAATCGGCACGCCGGTATTGAGGAAATTGCGGACTTTTGCGCTTCCAATA
>Ga0214917_10004106_pt1 | contig 16423 bp, 15 predicted proteins | sample LL_1208_BB_MetaG_FD_177983 | JGI IMG/M metagenome (GOLD analysis project Ga0214917, IMG submission 177983) | Freshwater microbial communities from Lake Lanier, Atlanta, Georgia, United States - LL_1208_BB | ecosystem: Environmental > Aquatic > Freshwater > Lake | place: USA: Georgia | collected... | reverse complement strand
CCCACATTGAATCCCAAGTGGAATCCCCGGGCCGAACCGCCCGAGGTAGGATAATATTATATGCTTATCCCGCAGATGAATAAGCTATCGACGGACGTTCCTGTGTTGAGGCGTCAGTTGTACCGGGCTTATCGGACCTGGTTGACGGGGATGGGGGTGTATCGGCCGGCACGGATCCTGCACCGCAAAAAGAGGAGTGATTTCTACCAAAAGTGGGATTTTCGATTTTGCGATCGGCAAACTCCGGAACTGGCGAGCTTGCTGATGCATGAGGTGCCGGTGGCGATGGCGGCGGCCTTAGGCAGGGCATGCCGGGACCGGAGGATTAACATCAATGTCCGGATGATCTTGGCCAGGGACTATCTGATTTACCGGCGATTTGCCGAATGGTCAGCTAACTCGATGAAAAAGCATAATCGGGATGTTAAAAAGACACGGAACAAGCGGCTGCGCATTGCTAAAATGAAAAAGCCGGGGCTTAGACGGACCGGAAAGAGCAAAAAGCGGCAGGAGGATCAAAATGGCTAAAAGGGATATAACACAAAAACCGATGAAAAACTTTCCATTTACAATTTTGCTATGGATTGTGCCGGTCATTCTTTTCCTTTTTTTTGGATCGGATCAGGGTAGCCGCTTGGACCGCTTGGGTGAGATGGAGGTTAATAAAGAGGGAAAAGCCAGCTATTCGAATGGGTTATTAGAGAATGCGAAGGCTGGGATAGTATCTGCCCAGGTAAAACTAGCGGGGTGTTACGCGGGGGGCAGAGGTGTGCGGGTGAATAGGGGGGAAGCGGCAAAGTGGTATCGGGCGGCTGCGGAGAAGGGGAATGTGGCGGCTATGTGCCACTTAGGCAGGTCTTATGAAAAGGGATCGGGGGTGAAGAAGAATGAGTTAGAGGCGCTTAAGTGGTATAGGAAAGCTGCAGGGCAGGGTGATGCTTATGGGGAATTCCTTTTAGGGGTAGCGTATGAGTGTGGGGTGGGGTTGAAGAGGGATTATGAGCGGGCCGTGGAGATGTATCAGAAGTCAGCCGAAAGGGGATCTGTGTATGGGCAGTGCTTTCTAGGTAGTTGTTATGAGGAGGGATTTGGGGTGGAAAAGAACGAGGTCTTAGCCAAGATGTGGTACGCTGCAGCGAGAAAAAATGACCCAAAGAAAACAGCAGAAATTCTGAAGGGATTGAGGAGTCAGATGTGATGAATATGTTAAAATTTATTACTCACGAGGAAAATTAAATATGAAGTATGCAGGCTTTTGGATCCGTTTGGTGGCCTTAGTAATCGATTGCATCATCATCGTGCCCCTCAACAATTACATTCTTTCGTATATAGGCGATGGTTCCATTTTACGGATTCTGGTGCCCAACATGATTTGGTGGGTTTACACGGCTGGGCTGACCTCCTCCAGTCTTCAAGCCACATTAGGAAAAAAGATTCTTGGTCTTAAGGTGGTGGATCTAAATGGGAACCAGATCTCTTTTGGCAAAGCCACCGGAAGGTTTTTAGCTTCAATTCTATCGGGCCTGATTCTGGGCATTGGATATCTGATGGTTGCCTTCAATCCAAAAAAGCAGGGGTTACACGATCAGATTGCTGGGACTTACGTGGTCAAAAACACGCCTTCTGGCCAAGAACCTCCGGTATTGGGTTAACGGAACAAGGCTACATATGGCCCTAGCCCTGTATTTGTCCTAGGGGGTGGGTAAAATACTATTCAAACGATGGGGTCTGCCTACAGCTACAAATGCACGAATTCCGAGTGTGGTTATGAAGCCACAATCTCGGGAGGTAAGGACTTTGGATTTTGTGGAGAGGTCGAGTCGATGACATGTCTGGACTGCAAGGAGCTGATGGATGTGCTGATTGCGCCTGCACCTAAATTGAAACCCATCGAGCCGAGGTGTGATGAGTGCAAAGGGCAAAATCTGAAGAAATTCTATTCTGGCAGGACCCGATGCCCGAGGTGTGGCTCAAGACTCAAGAAGGACACCAACTCCGATATCATGTGGGACTAAGAATGAGCCGACTCATTAGCCGTTCGGTAGGGAACTCTGGTGGCAGAATACTGCCCCCAAATGAGCAGGGTGGGGATGGAGGAGGCGATGGAAGCGAAGGGGAGAAGGTTTTCTTTGATGATGGGCAGGTGAGGGTGACGGAATCGTTGGTGACGATTGGGCATCCTTGGAACAAGGCGTTTGCCGTTCGGGAAATCAGCTCAGTGACTTATGGGAAAAACAGGTCCAATGATCTGGGGGCATCGATTCTGCGAAGCGTGGGTTGGTTGGCGTTGGGATTTGGGCTTCTGGTAGGCGTGGCTGGATTTTGGCCGGGGATGGTCTTTGGGCTCTGTGTAGGTGTAAGTCTTCTGATTGGTAGCCGCAGTAAAGATGCGCCGTATAGTGTGACCCTGAGTACCGGGGGCTTTTGGGAGACGGAGTACTTGAGCAGTAAATCGCTGGCGTGGTGTGAGGCCGTGGCCTTAGCTGTTCATGAGGCGATTGCCTACAGGCGCCAACCGCCTACGAACGATGGAGGACAATTTATCCCAGCGCCGCAAAGTAGGTTAAGGAACTAGTGGAAAGAATCTTTGGGGTACACCGGTAAATGTCCTGGGGGGTATGGGATTATCTTTTTCTATGATTAAAATCTTGGCTTCTTTCATTGACGAAAAAACATTGATAACCATAGACGATGATGGAGTTCTTTCTATTGATTCTAAATATGACAAAATTACCGAACTTATAAAATCTGTACATGCCCGCGCTCTCAAGTCATATGGTCCATCAGATGGCTTCTTTGGTGGATATATGGCAATGCAGCTAGATAAGTATGGTGCAAAAATATTAGAAGTATCAGATACAGAGGAAGATGAAGCAGAAGAAAACACGGTCTGGTAGGCTTTTGTGCTTTGGCATAAGGGAGGCGTTAGCAAGTCGGTTTGAGATGGCTCGAAAAAAATAATAAGAAGGCATGCCCTAGCCCAGCCAATGTCCTAGGGGGTTTAGTAAGATGTGGGGATGATGAATAAAGGAGATAAGATAATGAAGAAGAACAAGGAGACGAAACTTAAGGTGAAGGGACCGGAAGCGATTGCGGATGGATTGATGGATATGGGCAGGGCTATTGAGGCTGGAGGGCCATGGACGCATCCTGAAATGGAAAGGATTCCGGAGTGGAGAGGGGCTGACATCCGGATCACGAGTGACTTTAAGACGGACTTTAATGATCCGAACTACTTCGACCATGACCTGACCGTACGGACGAGGCATGCGGGGCCAGCGACGTGGTTCGTGTTCCAGATGCGGGATCTATTCGATGGATGGCTGGATTACGGCAACAAGTACGGTTTTTATGAGCTGTTGGCGCAGGGGGCACTGGAGCACCTGGCGGTGAACCAGCCAGAGCCAGAGGATGCCAAGCCACTCTTAAGGGCCATGCTGACCCGGGCCTTCCTGATGCTGGAAGTTGCCAAGGAACACCACGTATGGCCTGATGATGCGATGCTGGTGCTGCATTCCGACGACGAGGAGGGCAACCAGTTTCGCATGAATTTGGAGGGACCAAGCTTTGAGTAAGAAGGGTGCCTTTCTTAAGCTGAGGAAATGAAAATTGCTATTCTTGGCTGGGGCTCATTGATATGGGACCAGCGTGATCTTCTTACGCAAGGCGTGTGGCAAAAAGGCGGGCCGGTGCTTCCGATAGAATTTTCCCGGATCTCAAGTGACGGTCGCTTAACACTGGTTATTGATGAGAAAAATGGAGTCCCTGTGCAAACCCGTTTTGCTCAGAGTGGATCGGAAACCCTTAATCAGGCCATCGAAGACCTGAGAAAAAGGGAGGGTACGTCAAAAAGCATGATCGGCGTTGTGAGCCGAACGATCGTCAATGCAAAAGCCGGATCCGATTCAATCAAGGCATGGGATGTGGAGCACAAATGGGATGGGGTGATTTGGACGGGGTTACCATCAAACTTTGAGGATATAAAGAATGTCCCATTTACGATAGAAAACGGGCTGACGTATTTGAGAAGCCTAGCTGGTGAAAAAAAGGCTAAAGCCCGGGAATACATTGATCGTGCGCCCGAAGAGGTCGTTACGCCGCTTCGTCGAGCATTAGAGAAAAAGGGCTGGAGCACATGAATGCAAAGCTGGCCTAGACCCCTGGATTTTCTGTCTACTTCGGAACCCATAGGATTATGGAAAGACTGGGGCGCGGACGATAATCGTATAATATTAAATCCGTATGGCTGTTAAAAAATCGACGCTTTATTCAAAAATATGGGCATCCTGCGATGAGTTGCGTGGTGGGATGGATGCTACTGAATATAAGGACTATGTCCTTTTCATGCTTTTCATTAAATATGTGTCGGACAAATACGGTAATTCCAAAGAATTTGCGCCCGCTGTCGTCATTCCCAAAGGGGCCAGCTTTAAAGATATGATCGCGCTAAAGGGTAAGCCGAATATTGGTGAGAGGATTAATACGGAGGTTATACAGCCTTTAGTCGATGCTAACACACGGCTAGCGCGAAGTGATTTTCCGGATTTCGATAACTCCAATAAACTTGGGGATGGTTCTACAAAAGTTGAGCGAATCGGTAATCTGATTTCTATATTTGAGGATACTGCACTCGATTTTTCGCAAAACCGCGCCGACAACGATGACATTCTTGGAGATGCTTACGAGTATCTTATGCGGCACTTTGCGCGTGAGAGTGGTAAGAGTAAGGGCCAGTTTTATACCCCGTCGGAAGTTAGTAGCATTATCGCCAAGGTCATTGGCATTTCGCCAAAAACCAGCGTGGCTTCGACAACCGTCTACGACCCCACGTGTGGATCTGGTTCGCTGCTTCTAAAAGTAGCCGCTGAAGCCGGAAAGCCTATTACTTTAGAGGGCCAGGAAAAATACGATGCTACTGCAGGTCTTGCTCGGATGAATATGATCCTTCACAACTTTCCATCAGCTCAAATCGAGTCCGGTGGAGACGGAACATTGGTAAAACCTAAATTTCTCAATGGAGAAGCTCTCCGCACTTACGACTATGTCGTCGCCAATCCGCCCTTCTCGGATAAGACGTGGTCTACGGGTCTCACTTTGGGAGCAGGCGGAAGCGGCGATCGATACCAGCGATTTACATGGGGAGTGCCGCCGAAGAAGCAGGGGGACTACGCATACCTCCTGCACATCATTCGCTCCATGAAGAGCACGGGCAAAGCTGCTTGCATTCTTCCGCACGGCGTTCTTTTTCGGGGTAATGACGAGGCCGACATTCGCCAGGAACTCATTCGTTCCGGATACTTAAAAGCCATCATCGGACTGCCTGCAAATCTCTTTTACGGTACGCCAATTGCTGCATGTATCCTTGTTCTGGATAAAGAAAATGCCGCCGCTCGCAAAGGCATCTTCATGATTGATGCTTCCAAGGGCTTCAAGAAGGACGGTCCTAAGAACCGCCTTCGCGAACAGGACATTCACAAAATTGTGGACACCTTTACCCGCCAGGATGAAGGCGACCCGCGCTATGCCCGCGTTGTGCCTGTCGCGGAAATCGCCGACCCCAAGAACGATTACAACCTCAACCTCCCGCGCTACGTTGACAGCACCGAGCCGGAGGATTTGCAGGACATCGACGGTCACTTGCGTGGTGGTATCCCCGAGCGCGACCTCGATGCCCTCGGCAACTACTGGAAGATCATGCCCAGCCTGCGCGCCGCCTTGTTCGGAAAGTCCACCCGCGCTGGCTACTCCGCCATCCAGCCAACCCAAGCTGAAATTAAGCCCACCATCTTTGCCCACCCCGAGTTCACCGCCTTCACTACAAAGGCAAAGAAGCTTCTCACCAAATGGCAGGCCGCCACCGTCCCGCAGCTCAAAGGCCTCGCGAAGGACGGCCATCCTAAGATGCTTATCGCAGGGATCGCGGAGGACTTGCTCGCGACCTTTAAGACCGCGCCGCTGCTCGACGCCTACGACGTCTATCAGCACCTCATGGACTACTGGGCTGAGACCATGCAGGACGACTGCTACCTCATTGCTGCTGAAGGGTGGAAACAGGCAGCTCAGCCCCAGCTGATTGCTTTGGAAAAGGGGAAAAAGAGCAAAGCCAAGCCTGACTTTGCGTTGGGCAAAAAGAAGTATCAGGCCGAACTAATCCCGCCAGCCCTCGTCATCCGGAGATTTTATCAGGACGAGCAGGCTCTGATTGAGAAGCTTGCGGCTGAAGTAGCCAGTCTTGAACAGCAGATGGAAGAGATGGCTGAAGAAAATGGAGGGGACGAGGGCCTATTAGCTGATGCGGCTAATGACAAGGGGAAGATTACCAAAGCAAGTGCCACGACCCGACTGAAGGAGCTTAAAGGGGACAAAGCCGCGGCTGATGAAATCAAGCTGCTTAAGGAGTATTTGGCCCTGGCCGATAAAGGGGCTGAGACCAGTGATAAACTTTCAGAGGCAGAAGAGGCGCTCACTGAAAAGATTGCAAGCCGCTATGATAAGCTGACTGAGGAGGAAATCAAAACCCTCGTGGTGGAAGACAAATGGATGGCCACCCTTTCCGCCGCCGTGCAAGGCGAGCTGGACCGCGTCTCGCAAACCCTGACCGGGCGTATTCGCGAGCTTGCCGAACGCTACGCTACCCCGCTGCCGCAGCTCACTGACGAAGTGGCAACGCTCGCCGGCCGCGTCGACGAACACCTCAAAAAGATGGGAGCGGTATGGAAGTGAAACCCGGCTACAAACAGACCGAGGTCGGCGTCATTCCGGAGGATTGGAACGTGGCCCAGCTTGGTGACTTGAAGCCATTCGTGACAAGCGGGTCACGTGGTTGGGCGTCCTATTATTCTGAACGAGGCGACCTATTCGTCCGTATCACGAATCTTTCTCGCGGAAGCATCTACCTTGACCTCACAGACTGCAAATTCGTAAAGCTTCCAGCGGAAGCAAGAGAAGGTGTTCGCACGCAACTCAACGAACACGACGTACTGATTTCAATTACAGCAGACATCGGAATCGTGGGTTATGTCGATAAAAGTGTGCCTTCGCCCGCTTACATCAATCAGCACATTGCACTTGTGCGTTTTGACTCCTCTAAAACGAGCGGGAGGTTTGTGAGTTACTTTCTGGCGTCAGAAAAACCGCAAAAGCTGTTTCGAGCTTCAACGGATACTGGTGCAAAAGCTGGGATGAGTCTGCTGACGGTGCAGAAGATCAAAACGGCTCTTCCCCCACTCCCCGAACAATTCACCATCGCGACGGCGTTGAGCGATGTGGATGGGCTGCTGGGCGGGCTGGACCGGCTCATCGCCAAGAAGCGCGACCTCAAACAGGCCGCCATGCAGCAACTCCTCACCGGCCAAACCCGCCTCCCCGGCTTCCACGGCGATTGGGTGCCGCTAAACATGGCAGACAACTCAACCCTGAAAGCACGAATCGGGTGGCAGGGTCTAACGACTGCCGAATATCTCAAAACCGGCGACTATTTCCTCGTCACTGGAACAGATTTTTCCGAGGGCCGCATTGCCTGGTCAAGTTGCTGTTTTGTCGCCGCCCAACGCTACACGCAGGATCGCAATATCCAACTCCGTGCAAAAGACATTCTGCTGACCAAAGACGGAACAATCGGTAAGGTTGCGTATGTAGATCATCTTCCTGCGCTAGCAACCCTGAACAGCGGCGTATTCGTAATTCGTCCGAAGAATGAAGCCTACGATCCTCATTTTTTCTACTACATCCTGACATCTCACATCTTCGACGAGTTTCTGAACAAACTCGCAGCCGGGTCAACGATCTCTCACCTTTACCAAAAAGACTTCGTCACTTTTTCGTTTTTAGTTCCACCCTCCCTCCCTGAACAGACCGCCATCGCCAAGGTGCTGACGGAGATGGACGGGGAGCTGGCGGTCTTGGAGCAGCGGCGGGAGAAGACCCGTGCCCTCAAGCAGGCCATGATGCAGGAGCTACTCACAGGAAGGACACGCATCATATGAAAATCTCTACCATCCTTGACCACATCGACAGCGGCCACATGGCCCTCCCCGAATTTCAGCGTGGCTATGTCTGGAACCGCGACCAGGTACGCGGCCTGTTTGACTCGCTCTATCGACGGCATCCAGTAGGTGGCTTACTGGTATGGGCCACGGAGTCCAAGACGGCTGAACACCGGGGTGAGGGTCCCTTGGCGGCGGGGGTGGTGAAGCTGCTGCTAGATGGGCAACAGCGCATGACCTCGTTGTATGGCGTAGTGCGTGGCCGAGCGCCCAAGTTTTTCGACGGTAACGCACAGGCTTTTACCGGGCTACGCTTTCATCTGGAGACCGAAACCTTTGCCTTTTACCAACCCCTGAAGATGCAGGGCGATCCACTATGGGTCGATGTAACAGTGCTGATGCAGAAAGGCACGGCGGGCCTGGGCGAGTTTGTCTCCCGACTGACTACTGTGCCAGAGCTGGCACCAAAAGTAGGCGACTATGTGAGCCGACTTAGTCGGCTACTTGGCATCGTGGAAGTGGATCTCCATAACGAAGAAGTCACGGGGCCAGACAAGACGCTCGATGTGGTTGTGGACATCTTCAACCGTGTCAACAGCGGCGGCACGAAGCTATCGAAGGGCGACCTGGCGTTGGCCAAGATATGCGCCGACTGGCCGGAGGCACGCGACACGATGAAGGCCAAGCTCAAGGAATGGACGCAGGCGGATTTCCATTTCAACCTGGACTGGCTTCTGCGCTCAGTGAACACGACGCTCACCGGTGAGGCGAAGTTTCAGTTCCTGCATGAAAAGAGTGCGGCGGATATTCAGGAAGGTCTAAAGCGCACCACCAAACATGTAGATACGAGCCTCAATCTTATCAGCGGGCGACTAGGGCTAGACCACGATCAGGTCTTCTTTGGCCGTTTCGGTGTGCCGGTGATGGTGCGCTACCTTGATCAGCGCAATGGCCCAATGGATGCAAAGGAGCGGGACAAGTTGCTTTTTTGGTTTGTGCAGGCAGCCATGTGGGGTCGCTTCTCCGGCTCGACGGAGTCGTTCATCGATCAGGATTTAGCCGCGCTTGAGGGCGCGGACGGCGGCCTGGATAAACTATTGGAACAGCTTCGCCTTTGGCATGGCGGCCTACGCGCTGAGCCTGGACATTTCACCGGATGGAGCCTCGGTGCGCGCTTTTATCCGGTTTTGTATCTCCTGACCCGCATGGGCGCCTCCCGAGACTGGGGCACGGGGCTACCGCTCAAGGCAAGCCTGTTGGGTAAGATGAGTAAGTTGGAGATGCACCACATCTTCCCCAAGGCCCAGCTCTACAAGCGTAAGTTCAAGCGGCCTGAGGTGAATGCGCTGGCGAACTTCTGCTTTTTAACCAAAGACACTAACCTCGACATCAGTGATCGGCTGCCTGAGGAGTATTTCCCCAAAGTAGAACAAGCACACCCCGGCGTACTAGCATCGCAGTGGATTCCTGCAGATCCCGCGCTATGGAAAATGGAGAACTTTCGCGAGTTCCTAGAAGCACGGAAGAAACTGCTTGCCGATGAGCTAAATCAACGGATGGAGGAGTTGCTGCACGGGGACACAAAGTGGCTTGCTGGACCTACGGCTCCGTTGCCCGCGATCAGTGTGGCAGCAGGTGGCATTACCAGTGAAGACGAGGAGCAACAGCTTGAAGCTATCAATGACTGGTTAGAGCAGCAGCGGCTTCCGCGAGGAATGATCGCCTATGAATTAGCGGATGCCTCCACAGGTGAACAGAAAGCAGTATTTGACCTCGCTTGGCCGAACGGCATTCAGGAGGAACTGAGTCAGCCGGTCGCTGTGTTGCTAAACGAAAGTACGGGGACTATTGGTATCGCAAATCAGGCTGGGTACCGTTGCTTTACAACCATCGATGATTTTCGTCGGTATGTGGAAAACGAAATTCTCGCACGAAACTCCGATGTCTGAACAACCCCGCTCCGAACGCAAGACGCAGAACCGCGTCATCTCACTGTTCACGGATAAGAACCGCCCGGATTGCCTCGACTATCGCTATCTTGGCGATTGGAGTAAACGGGAGAACAACCGTTGTATCGAAGCCGACTTGCTCCGATCCAATTTAAAGGAACGCGGTTACTCTGAAGCGCATATTTCTGCTGCCTTGCAAAAGCTTATGGCTGCAGCAGACGCCACAGGAATTACTCTCTATCAAGCTAATCTGCGCACCTACCAACTACTACGGTACGGCGTCGCGGTACAGATCGCAGCCGGAAAGGCACACGAAACAGTTCATTTGGTCGATTGGGAACATCCGGATAAAAACGACTTCGACCTTGCTGAGGAAGTAACGCTACGTGGAGGCTACGAGCGTCGTCCCGACATCGTGCTTTACCTGAACGGTATCGCAGTCGGGGTTATTGAACTTAAGCGGGGTTCAATAGAGATTGCCGAAGGGGTGCGCCAGTTAATCACGAATCAGGAGGAAATCTTTAACAAAGGATACTTTTCGACAGTACAGCTCGTTTTTGCGGGAAACGACTCGCAAGGGCTGCGATATGGTACGGTCACCACAAAAGAGGAATTCTACGTTGATTGGAAAGCAACGACTTTAACTGAGCTAACATCAGGTGCTCTGCTAGATCGACCACTGGCAGAGATGTGCGAGAAGTCCCGCCTACTCGACCTTATCCGCAACTTCATCATCTTTGACGCAGGCTACAAGAAAGTGCCGCGACAACATCAGTTCGCGGGAGTGAAAGCAGCTCAGGAGCGCATACGCCAGCGTGAGGGCGGCGTCATCTGGCATACGCAAGGCAGTGGCAAAAGTATTCTCATGGTGCTGCTCGCAAAGTGGCTTTTGGAACACGATCCTGAAGCACGTATTCTTGTTGTTACCGATCGCGACGAGCTAGACAAACAGATTGAGGGTGTAATGAAGAATGCTGGAGTCATCGGTCAGGGCTCTCCGTCCCCGCGAATCACATCCCGAGCTGAGTTTGTTAGTAAACTCGGTGCAACTTCACCGAGGTTACTCTGTGCTCTTGTTCATAAATTTGATCCGTCAGACTTGAAAGGTTCTCCTCCATCGGTGCATGGCCGGTTTTATGTTTTCGTGGATGAATGTCACCGAACACAGGGAGGGGATATGAACCGCCAAATGAAGCGCTGGCTAGAGAACGCTATATTTATCGGATTCACCGGCACCCCATTACTGAAAAAGGACGCAGAGAAACTGCGGACACAGGACATTTTCGGAACCTATATCCACACCTACAAGTTCCACGAAGGTGTTGCAGATGGAGTCATCCTCGATTTGAAATACGAGGCCCGTGATGTGCCGCAACGCATAACTTCGCCAAAAGCTATCGAGGATTACTTTACGCGTAAGACAAAAACACTAAATAGTTTTCAGAAAGCAATTATTCGCAAGCGCTGGGCTACGATGGAAGATTTGATGAGTGCTGGGGAGCGCAAAGAACGCATTGCCGCCAGCATTATTCACGATTTCGATACAAAACCCCGACTGAGCGATAATCGGGGCACGGCGATTCTCGTGGCAGCAAGCATTTACGATGCCTGTCATTATTATCGCATCTTCAAGGCGAAAGAATTCGGACAATACTGCGGCATTATTACATCCTTCGAGCCAAATCATAACGCTATCTCCCGAGAGCCATCCAATAGCGACGAGCGCTATAAATTCGATACCTATACCCAGCAAGTCCTTAAGAAAGGCGAGGCAACCAAGGCTTACGAGGACGAAGCAAAACGACGCTTTATTGAAGAGCCAGCGAACATGAAGCTACTTATCGTCGTGAGCAAGCTCCTGACCGGCTTCGATGCACCGAGTTGCACTTACATTTACCTGGATAACGAGCTCCATGATCACAACCTTTTCCAAGCAATATGCCGCACGAACCGGCTCGACGGAAAGGACAAGGACTACGGCCAAATTGTAGATTTTAAAAAGTTGCTTGAAGACGTGCAGGAGGCCATTGCGGTCTATAGCTCTGACGAACTTGATATTGATATTGGTAACGGTGGCTCAAACAACGTAGAGCTAAAAGATTGGCTCAAGGAGGGAAGAAGGCAACTAGATGAAGCACGCGAGGCGGTCCGTTACCTATGCGAGCCGGTCAAACCTCCACGCGAGATAGAGCAATTCCTGAAGCATTTCTGTGGAGAGGCCTCAAAACCACAGGGACTTATAGATACCGAACCTCTTCGAATATCATTCTATAAAAGTGTGTCTAAGTTCGTGCGGGCATACGCCAATATTGCTCAGGATCTCACCGATGCGGGCTACAGCGAACTCGAAGCTTCGGGCTTGCAAAAAGAAATCGAATTTTATAGCGAGATTCGGTCTGTCATGAAAATGCACTCAGGCGAAGAGTTGGATATTAAGCCTTTTGAGTCAGATATGCGTCACTTGCTAAATACCTACGTACAGGCCGATCCAGCAGAAGAAATTGGCAACCTCAACTCATTGCCGCTAACGGAGCTAATTGTGGAAACTGGGATCCATGACGCGATTGCACGAAAACTGAATGCAAAAGGCAAGCTGTCGCGCAACGCTATAGCAGAGATCATTATCAATAATGTTCGAAAGACCATCAAACGCGAACAGCTCAACGATCCGCGTTTTTATACCGAAATGTCAAAGCTGCTCGAAGATCTGATTAATCAAAGTCGTGCCGACACTGCTGCTTTCGAGGCTTTCCTTGAGCAAGCACAAGAACTTGCGAAACGTTTAACAAGGAAAGATCCTGTGGATGGATTGCCTTCTGCTCTCCACGGCAAACCAGAAGCCGTTATAATCTATAATAATCTTCTGGATATAATCCGAGGCGGTGAGCACCCGAATAATCAAGATTGCGAACAGGAAAAGCAAAAACGATTGAGCCTGGCTCTCGAAATCGATCAAGCTATGCGCGAACATGCACCTGCCGGGTGGAAGGGTGATGAAATACGCGAAAAACAGGTGCTAAATGCCCTTTTTCCAATTATGTCTAGGGATCGGGAGGCGACGAGGGCTGTTTTCGAAATCATAAAACAGCAGCCCGGCTACTAATGCGTACGATAATCCGCATTGGCAACGTGCCGATCTCCCTAATGAGAAAGCATGTTAAACATGTTCACCTTTCTGTTCACCCTCCCGATGGAAGAGTGACCCTAGTTGCTCCAAAAGCTACGCGAACTGAAGTAGCTCGAGCCTACGCCATTTCCAGCCTTCGATGGATTCGGAAAAAACAGGAAGAATTCTCAAAGCAGTCGAGGGAAACGGTTAGGAAATATGCCGAGCGCGAGAGTCATTATCTTTGGGGTCGTCGGTATTTGTTGTCTGTTGCTTATCACCACGCAAAGCCAGGTGTCTCTGTTTCTCAAAAACGAATTATATTAAAGGTACGTCCCGGAAGTTGTCTTGCAAAGCGTGCTGAGGTCATACACGAGTGGCACAAGTCGATGCTCCACTCATTTGTGGCGCTTGTGATTAAGAGGTGGGAGCCGAAGCTAAGAATAAAAGTAAGAGGTTATTTCCTTCAGCGCATGAAAACTAGGTGGGGTAGCTGCAATCATAAGTCTGGATGCATTCGTTTAAACACTGAGCTGGTTAAGAAGCCACGCGACCTTATTGAATATGTCATTGTCCACGAGATGATTCATCTGCTTGAACCGACGCACAGCAGGCGATTCGTTGAGCTCCTTCAATATCATTATCCGGGTTGGCGCGAGGCTAGTAATGAACTTAACGAGCGTTCACTTTCTGCCGAAACATGGCAAAGACAGTGTCATCCAAAAAACCTGAATGGAATCGTAGCAGGTAACAGAGATTAATCCAAAACACCGACGTTTTGATTATTGGAAGATGGTGGCTCTCCTTCGCTCAGTCTCGACAGGCTCGCTGAGCTTCAGAGGGTTTGAATGTGAGACTGTAAAAAAGTTAAAAATGACCGAACCCTTTTTGGGGAATGGCAGTTTAATCCTGGATGACGGAATATCAGGAACGCGTGCCGATTCTATGGATCCGGGGGGAAGCGGTGATTTTGGATTCGGACCTAGCGGCGTTGTACGGGGTCAAAACAGGTCGACTAAACGAGCAGATCAAACGGAATCACCATCGCTTTCCGCCAGACTTTGTCTTTCAACTGACCCCCGAGGAAAAAAAGGGGGTTATCGCAAAATGCGATAACCCTGCCAAGGTGCTGTATTACAGAGGTTTGCCCATGGCCTTGACGGAGCATGGCGCCTTGATGGCCTCGATGGTGCTGAACAGTCCCCGGGCGATGGAGATGAGCGTGTTTGTCGTCCGGGCTTTTGTGGGCATGCGAAAAGAGATGTCCCGGAACGAGGAGGTGTTGAGGCGTTTGGCCGAGATGGATCAAACCTTGTTGCTCCATGACGAGGGTTTACGGGATTTATATCAGAAGCTGATGCCGTTGTTGGATCCGAGGCGGGAAGTGGAGAAGAGGAAAATAGGATTTTAGTGGAAAGGTGGAAGAGATTTTCGGAGGTGTGAATGTGAGAAAGAGGTTAGCGAGAGACGGTCTGTATAAGGGCGTAGATGAAGATTCCAGAAAGAAGCAGGATGGATGCGAGGCTGATCAGCTGAATAAGGAGGCCGAGAAGGGAAAAGGTGGGAGTGCTTTGTTGTGGAGCTGGGGAATCAATCTTTTCCGACCAGCTCATTCCAGTCCCAGGAATGCCAACCGTGGCACGGGTACCTTTTTTGCCAAAGGTAAGCCAACCGCCACGACCTCCGACTGAGACAGATGTGCCAGATTTGGAGAGGTTGAGGCGAACCCCTTTAAAGAGGGAGATCCGGCGACTAAAGCGAAAGCCCATGGTTTTATTAGATTAGAACAAGTTGAAGTTGGAAGGGAATTGGGGATTTTTAATTATGAATGTTTAATTTTTGATTGAGGAAGAGATCACTCACGCCAAGGTCGCGAAGGACGCGAAAATGGGAGGATTCGATTATGGATGGGATCTGCCGCCGTGAAATAGCGAATGGACATGGATCACCCAAATACCGATGTACGCACCGAAAAAGACGAAATAAATCCAGAAGGAGCGTCGTTTGATCTGCTCTTTGGTGTACGGCGAGCCCTTGTTGTAATCGTGGTATTTCATATTTAGGGAATGGACGTTTAAAGCCTGGATCTGAGCCAGATGCCTATGGCGATGCTGGTGCATACGGCGACGAAGTAGACGAAGATTTTGAAGACCGAGATTATGAGGATGGCGCCGAGACTCATCGTGAGCGCCAAGTGGAGGTGTTGCGGCAGTTGGGGGCGACGATGTAGCCAGATTCTCCCTCGCTGAAATATGCTCCACCGGCTTGAATCGTTGTGGGGTTGTTTCCAAAAAACAGAGTGCCCGACTGGGTGGTGATGCCGTCAGGTCCGGCAAAGATATTCCCACTCTTGGTATAGATCCCTTTAGGGGTGATGAAGTTGTCCCCACTTCGGAAAACATAACCTTCGGTAGTCACAGCTGAGTTGCGACCTGTGGTGGCGCCGAACTTGGCCTTGTAAACTCCGCCAAGAAATTCAGCCATCTCGCACTCCTCTTGATCCATCTCGTCATAGATGGCCTGCTGTTTGGCCATCTGGGCGTGGTGCCTCTCCTGTTGAGCCTCTTGTCTCTCGAAGCGGCGTTGGCTTTCGGCCATTAGTTCTCTGGATGCGCGGTCGCGAAGGGTGATCGATTCCTGAACCGTGGGGACGTGAAGTGAGCTGGCTCGGTCGGCTTCATACTGCTGTTGAGGTGAGATGAGACGTTTGGGGGAGTAGGTGATTTTTGATGCTTGATTTTGGATGTTTGATTGGTGGAAGGGCTTTGATTCGAACTCATCGTCGTCCCAAGCGCTAGCAGTGAAGGAGATTAGAAGCGAGAGGCAGAGGAGGAGCAGTAAGGGATTAAGGGATGAAGGGGTTAAGGATAACTGTTGAAGGGGGCAGGTGAGAGGGGGCATGTGGAAGGCGAGAGGTGGAAGGTTTTTCATGAAGGGAGGTGGAAGTCGTCCTGGGGTTTGATCCGTTCCTGGTGGCGGAGGAGTTTGATGAGTTCGGGGTAGAGGTGGGTACAGGTCCCCATGAGAGACTTGAAGTAGGGTTCGATCAGAGAAACGAGGTCCTCTGGATAGACGTCGAACTGTGGGAGCCAGCAACGGCTACTGAGTCGGACCCCGCGTGCGGGTTCGAACTGAATGGAAAGGTCATTGATATTGAGCGCCTCTTTTTGGAAGAAGCGGCGGAACTTACCCAGTTGGCCTTTGGGGGTGGTGAAGTGGTAGGCGCAGCCCAGGAGCAGGCTGTTGCCTTTGTCGTCAGGCATAATGACGATGTGGACGTTGTTCTGTTTATCGAGTTTGAACCCGGTAAAGATCCCGTTGGGGTTGGATTTGCGTTCGTAAGACCAATCCATCGATTTGAAGATGGTTTCGACGGCATCGAG
>Ga0214917_10004105_pt1 | contig 16433 bp, 17 predicted proteins | sample LL_1208_BB_MetaG_FD_177983 | JGI IMG/M metagenome (GOLD analysis project Ga0214917, IMG submission 177983) | Freshwater microbial communities from Lake Lanier, Atlanta, Georgia, United States - LL_1208_BB | ecosystem: Environmental > Aquatic > Freshwater > Lake | place: USA: Georgia | collected... | reverse complement strand
CCACCAGTTTGCAAGCCCTGTGGATGGGCGCGCCGGTCTTGACGATTGCCGGCGGGCATTTTGTCTCACGCATGGGCGCGAGCTTCATGCATGCGGCGGGCTTGTCCGAGTGGGTGTCCACCGACGATGCCGATTTGGTTCGCCGTGCGGTGGCGTTGTCTCAAGATCGGCAAGCCTTGTTGCGCTTGAAGCAAGGCTTGCGTCAACGGTTGCAGGCCTTGCCGGCATGGGACATTGACCAATACACACGTGATATGCAAACCGCCATTCGACGCATGTGGATGGCTTCGTCGCTGCGTTCCTTGCCATGAGGTTTATGCAGAACGGGAGCGCGCCAGGGGTGGGTTACGCATGAAATAATTTTCAATGCCGCGCATCAATGCATCGGCCAACTGGTTTTGGTAGGTCGCACTGATCAGCAAAGCTTCCTCTTCAGGGTTACTGATGAAAGCCGTCTCCACCAACAAGCTGGGAATATCAGGGGCCTTTAACACGGCAAAACCCGCTTGTTCAACTTGCGGTTTGTGCAGTTTGCCCACACGGCGAATTTGTCCCAGCATCTCATTGCCCAGTTTCAAGCTGTCGTTGATTTGCGCGGTGGTGCTCATGTCGAGCAGAGCACGTTGCACATGCTGGTCTTGCACTTTGATGTTCAAGCCACCAATGGCATCAGCACCGTTTTCCTTGTTGGCCATCCAACGTGCTGCTGCGCTGGAGGCAGCCCCTTGGCTGAGGGCAAACACGCTCGCACCGCGGGCTTGCGGTGTGAAAAAAGCGTCGGCGTGCAAGCTGATGAACAAATCCGCTTGCACCTTTTGGGCTTTTTGCACCCTGACATGCAAGGGTAAAAAAAAGTCTGCATCGCGGGTGAGAAAAGCGCGCAAAGGCAGTTCGCCACGCTTGGTCTTCAGCACAGTTGTGTTGATGCGTTCACGCAAAAGATGGGCGATTTGCAACACCACGTCTTTTTCGCGTGTGCCATTGGGGCCAACGGCACCGGGGTCTTCACCACCGTGGCCGGGGTCCAGAGCCACCACCACAAACCGATCGGTTTTGACTGTGGGAGCAGAATTGCCTATGGGTGCAATTTCGCTCGTACTGGTGGCAGGTTTTGGGTGGTTGGCGGCCATATCGCCTAAAGCATCTTTACCAGGCATGGGTTTGTCGCCCAGCAAGCGTTCAGCAATCAGTGCCTCTAAAGGGTCAGCCTCTTGGTTGGGGTAAAGGTCTAACACCAAGCGGTGTTGAAAATTCGATTGCCCTGATTGAACTGGTGCCAAAGCAAACACTTGCGGTTTGACAGGTTGGCGCAGGTCCAGTACCAAGCGAACGGTGGTGGGGGTGAATTGGCCTATACGTACACCCGTGATAAAGGGGTCGTCGTTGCGTACCTTACCGACCAAGTCGCGCAATGCAGCATTCAATTCAATTCCTTCTATGTCTACCGCCAAACGCGGTGGGTTGGCCACGAAGGTGTGGGTGACTTTCAGCAAGGTGTCGGACTCGATGGTCACGCGTGTGTATTCGACCGCTGGCCATACGCGCACAGCCAATATGCTGGCACCCCACGCTAACTGCGCTCGGCCCAATAGCAAAACCACGCTGCTGGCCTTCAGCAGTTGTCGTCTTTGTGGACTGTGCTTATTCATGCCAATAAATCTTCACCCAATGTGCTGTGAGCACACAAGCGTACATCGCGGCTGCCATCAGCGTGGACATTGAGATGGATGTCCAAGTCGGCTGTGGGCAAAAAACCCAGGGCTTTCTCTGGCCACTCACAAATTTTCAGACCTGCGCTTGCAAACATGTCTCTGAAACCCGCGTCTTCCCATTCACGTGGGTCGTTGAAACGGTAAAAGTCGAAATGCCAAATGGACAAATGATGGCCGTTCTCATGGACGCCGTAGGGCTCGACCACCGCATAGGTAGGGCTTTTGATGCGGTCTTTCACCCCCAAAGCTTGAAGCAGATAACGCGTGAAAGTGGTTTTCCCCGCACCCAAATCGCCGTGCAAACACAGCAGTGCTTGCTTCACAGCGGGGCATAACGCCAGACGCTTGGCAAAAGCCTCGCATGCTTGCTCATGTGGCCAGTGCAGGGTTTTTACAATCGGCTTTTCGTTCAAAGGGTGTATGTGTCCATCAATCAATCTGCGTTGCTCGCTCAACTGCAAGTCTGGGGTTCAGAGCTGGGATTCTCCCAAATTGGCATAGCCCCTGTGGACCTGCGGGATGCAGAGCCCGGTTTGCTGGCTTGGCTTGCCCTTGGACACCACGGCGAGATGTCTTACATGGCCCGCCACGGCCTCACCCGCGCCAGACCCGCCGAGTTGGTGCCGGGCACCTTAAGCGTCATCACCGCCCGCATGGATTACCTGCCCCAAGAGCACGCATCGGGTTCATCCGATAGGCTTGACAGCGAAATGCAGCGCTTGCAACAACCCATGCAAGCCGTGGTGTCGGTCTATGCCCGTGGCCGGGACTACCACAAGGTGATGCGCCAACGTTTGCAACAGCTGGCTGACAAACTGCAAGCGTATGCAGGCACCATGGGCTTTAGGGTATTCACAGACTCTGCCCCAGTGCTGGAAGCAGAGCTAGCGGTGCGCAGTGGTCTTGGTTGGCGCGGCAAACATACCTTGGTGTTACACCGTGATGCCGGGTCGTTTTTTTTCTTGGGCGAAATTTTTGTGGATATTGCGCTTGCGCCCACGCCCACAGAAACAGGGCATTGCGGCACTTGCAGCGCCTGTATCAGCGTCTGCCCTACGCAGGCCATCACTGGGCCTTACCGATTGGATGCGAGGCGATGTATCTCCTACTTGACGATTGAACACGAGGGAAGTATTCCTCTAGAGCTTCGACCCCTGATAGGCAACCGTATTTACGGTTGCGATGACTGTCAGTTGGTTTGCCCGTGGAATAAATTCGCCAAGCGCTCTGCGTTGCCAGACTTTGATGAACGCCATGGTTTGGGCACTGCAACCCTGCTGCAACTGCTTGAATGGGACGAAGAGCGTTTTTTGCATTTGACAGAGGGGAGTGCGATTCGACGCATAGGCCATGCGCGGTGGTTACGTAATTTGGCCGTTGCTACGGGAAATGCTTTACGGCATAGCCTTTCAGATACCGACCGTGTTGCTTTACAGCAAGCATTGCAGCGTTGGCAAAACCACTCCAGCGACGTGGTGCGTGAGCATGTGGCTTGGGCGCTGTCGGGTTGACCAAGCGCCATTCTTGCGAACCCCTGGGCCAAACTTTGGGTCATTACTGCCAGACGTTGAGACCAGCATGGACTATTGGCCTCTTGACTTAAGACGACAGTCCGCGGTAAAGCATGTAGCTGGCCAGTAAAAAAAGCAGTAAGGCAAAACCGCGTTTCAGTTTGGACACAGGCATTTTGTGGGCTAAACGCGCACCCATGGCGGCGGTGACCATGGTGCAAAGACCAATCACCACCAAGCCAGGCAACCAAATATAGCCAAAGCTCCAGGCCAGGTTATGGGGTGCATTCCAACCGCTCACCACATAGCCTAGGGCATTGGCCAAAGCGACTGGGAATCCGATGGCAGCACTGGTGGCAACCGCTTGGCGTATAGGCACATTGCACCAAGTCATGAAAGGTATGCTGACAAACGCACCGCCCGCACCCACCAGGCCCGACAGCAAACCAATCACACTGCCCACAGCAGTTTGACCGACCGTACCAGGCATTTGCCGCGATGGTTTAGGTTTTTTATCCAACACCATTTGTGTGGCAGAAAAAGCAGTGAAACCTGCAAAAAACAAAGCCAGTGCAGAGCCTTTCAATACCGCGAATAACCACAGGCTTGACAAGGCACTGCCGAGCAATATGCCGGGGGCTAAACCTTTCACCAAGTCCCAACGCACTGCGCCTAATTTATGGTGAGCTCGCGTGCTTGCCAGCGATGTCACCACAATGGTTGACATGCCTGTGGCAATCGCCATCTTCACAGCAGAGTCAGCGTCTACGCCTTGGGTGCCAAGCAAAAAGGTGATGAATGGAATCATCATCAGTGCACCACCCACCCCCAACATGCCAGCCAGAAAACCTGCAACGGTACCCAAAAGAACCAGGGCCACCATGACGTCGGCAAAAGACATCGCCATCAGGCGAGTCCGAGTTTTTGAGCCATGCCTATGCGTTGCAGTTTGCCGGTTGCGCCTTTGGGTATTTCTTCCAGTAACAAAATCTTGCGTGGTACTTTGAAGTCTGCAACTCGCGAGGCGACGTAGTCGCGAAGTTCTTTTTCAGTGGCAGTTTGGCCCTCACGAAGCACCACCGCAGCCCCGACTTCTTCACCCAATTTCTCATGGGGAATACCAAAGCAAACCACTTGTGCCACGGCCGCGTGGTCCATCAGAATTTCGTCAATTTCACGAGGGCTGATTTTTTCGCCGCCGCGGTTGATGATTTCTTTTAATCGGCCGGTGATACTGATATAGCCCTCACTGTCCATCACACCTTGGTCGCCTGTGCGAAACCAACCATGTGTGAACGCTTCAGCATTGGCCTTGTCGTTGTTTTCGTAGCCAGGGGTGACATTAGGGCCGCGAATCACAATCTCTCCCGTGCTGCCTGTGGGAAGCAATTGCCCATCGTTGTCCATGATGGCCACTTCGGGACCGGCCGCCAAACCCACGGTGCCAGGCTTGCGTTTGCCTGGGGGTAAAGGGTTACACGCCATTTGGTGGGCTGCCTCGGTCATGCCATAGGCTTCAATGACGGGTGCATGAAAGGTGGCTTCAAGTTCGGCTAACACTTGGGGTGGCAAGGATGAAGATGATGAGCGAATAAAGCGCAAAGGGACTTTGGTAATCACGTCGCGGTTGTTAGCCGCTCTGGACAAAATTGCTTGGTGCATGGTGGGTACAGCGGTGTACCAAGTGGGTTTGACCTCTTCCATTTGCGAGAAAAACTTCAGCGCATTGAAGCCACTGGTGCAATGCACTTCGCCGCCTTGAGACAAGGGCGCCAAAATGCCGGCAATCAAGCCATGGATGTGAAACAGCGGCATGACATTCAAGCCTCGGTCGGATGCACTGAATGCAGTGCTTTTGGCGATATGTTGCGCAGATGCGCAGACATTGCGCTGCGTCAACGGAACAATTTTGGGGCGTGAGGTGGTACCAGAGGTGTGTAATACCAAGGCAACATCATCCGCATGGGCCATGCCAGCTGAGGCCGCTGTTGCCGCCTGCCTTGATGAGGTGTCCAGTGTGTACGAACCCGCACCAAGCGCTGGGGTGGGCAAGAGATACACAATCGACACGCCCAATTTTTCAGCCACAGCAACTGCTGGTGACGCAGACCCTTTTTCCACAACCAGCGCCTTGGCGTTCAGATCGTTCAGGTAAAACTCGAACTCATCTGCGCGGTAAGAAGGGTTCAGGGGGGCAGACGTGCTGCAAGCGGCCACGGTCACAAATGCAGCTGCCATTTCTGCACCGTTGGGCAACACAATGGCGACGCGGTCGTTACGACCTATACCGACCGCATTGAGCGCCTCTTGCACATGGGTGCTTAGCTTGCGTAAACCTTGGTAGGTCAATGGTGCCGCGTTGGGTGCGCTTAAACACACGGCATTTGCTTGGCCTTGCGCCATCCATTCTTGAAGGGTTTGCATGCGGGTCCTTTAGTTTTGTAATTTCAATCCGTGCTGGCTTTGCAACACGCTTTGTTCTAGCAAGCGGGTCAGGCTGTAAACCGTTTCAAGCGTGGGCGTGGGTATGCCAACCACACGCCCGAGTTCGATGACAGCGCCCAAAATGGCATCTAACTCGAGGGCTTTGCCTTGTTCGATGTCTTGCAACATAGAGGTTTTGTGCGCACCCACAGCTTGTGCGCCTGCAATGCGCTTTTCAATGCTGATCTTGAACTGTGCGCCGGTTTTTTCGCCGACCGCTTGGGCCTCTTGCATCATTTGGCTGGCCAGGGAGTGGCTCAGCGGATGCAAGGCAATTTGTTCCAGTGTGGCGTGGGTCAAAGCAGAAATGGGGTTAAAGCACAGGTTTCCCCACAGCTTCACCCACAACTCACTGCGAATATCTGCAGACACAGGGACTTTGAAACCAGCGCCAATCATGGCTTGCGCCAACACAGTAACCCTATCTGTTTTTTCGCCATGGGGTTCACCCAAGGTGAAGCGGTTGCCTTCAATCAGCTTGACCACACCAGGGGCGATCAATTCTGCCGCTGGGTAGACCACCGCCCCTATGACACGTTCGGGTTTGAGATGCTGCCAAAGCATGCCATCCGGGTCGAGTGTCTTGAGCCGGGTGCCTTGGTAAGCGCCAACAAGTTGATGAAAGTACCACCAAGGCAATCCGTTTTGCATGGTCACCACGGCCGTGGTGTCATGGCATAAACGGTCTATGTCTTTTGCAACTGCTGCCACCTGATGCGATTTAAGCGTCAAAAATACATAGTCGTAAGTTTCCGCGTTGTCGACACTGCAAGCTTTCACAGGGGCGACCAGTTCGGTGCCATCTTCCGTGACCAACTTCATCCCTTGACTTTGGATAGCGCGAAGATTTTCACCTCGCGCGATGCAGGTAACGTGATGTCCGGCCAAGCTGAGTTTGACTGCGAGGTAGCCGCCAATGGCTCCGGCACCCACAACGGCTATACGCAATGACATGGTGAGACAGATAAGTTTTGAGGCATAAAAATAAAGGTATGTAAAAAAATAAAAGTGTCTGCAAGGGCCGCCGGATCGTCATCCTGAACGAAAGGTTCAGGTGGGCGAGGTCAGAAAGGTGTTGGGTTCATCTAACGCGAGATGTTCACGCTCACCAGCCAATTTCCAAGCCCGGGGCTCCAAAGAGCATTGGTTCAAGAAATATAAAACCCGACAGACTTGCAGACATGGGTATTGTAAAAGGCTCAGATCAAGTGCCCGTCATGACCTAAAGCGGTGTCTAAACGGTAAAGCAAATTTTGAAGATTGTGGTTGGAATAACTGGGCTCATCCGGCGCACTGGAAACGTCTGACAACTCGAAGGCCAAATTCAAAGCGGCCAACACAGCGATGCGGTCTCGGGCTTTGATTTTTCCTGCGTCACGAATTTTGCACATCGCGTCATCGACCCGCTTGACCGCTGCATGAAAACGCTCTTCAGCGCCCACAGGGCAACCCAAGATATAGCTTTGCCCCATGATTTGAACTTCTAACTGGTTCATGCACTGTCCTTGACTTCGACAGGCAAGCGGTCTAGTAATCCATCGATACGGCTGCGCGCAGCTTGCAGGCGAGACTTCAATGAATCTCGCTCGTGGCTGAGCGTTTCAACTTGGGTGGTGAGCAGTTCGTTGGTTCGCCTGAGTTCGTCGTAGCGCAACAGCAAACGTTCAACACGCTCCAGAACGGGGTCTAAAGATGAATTTTCCGACATGGGCGCATTTTAGGGGGCGTTAAAGGGATTGTGGCTAGAATGGTTGGGTTGGTGCTCGTGGTGTGGTTCACATGCCGCAGTTCAACGGGAAGCAGAAGTTTTCAGCCTACCAAGTACTTCTTTTTTGTACATGGCATGGTTGTGAAGCCAGCCTGCGCTGCCCCCGCAACGGTCAAGCGAACGAAATGCCTTCGGGTGTTTCCATCCTGTCCCACACAGCCACTGGTTGCCTTGAACAAGCAACTGGGAAGGCGGACAGGGTTGTTTTCGTCAGCCCGGATACCGGCCAACAAGGTGAAGCCGCGTTCATTCGTGGCTTCGTAACGTCCATGCACTGTCGGGGAAGGCGGTGAGGGCACTTGGCTGGTATTTTTATCATGAATTTTTTTGCGCGTACCTTTGCAGGCGTTGTCCTGTCCTTTTTCTTTTTGCAATCTGTTTTTTCTCAACAAAGCGCCCTCAACCCTGTGATCGTTACTGGCGCACTCAGCGAGCAACCTTTATCTGATGCGCTAGCTTCGGTATCTGTGATCGGCCGTGATGAGATCGAAAAATCTCAATCATCCACACTGGCTGATTTACTTCAGGGTGAAGCAGGTATTGAATTTGGGCGCAACGGTGGCATGGGCTCAACAACATCTCTTTTTCTGCGTGGACAAAATAGCAAAAATATTGCTGTGTTTATAGACGGGGTTCGCTCGCCAGTGGACCAAATAGGTTCTTTACAGATCACGGATTTACCTTTGGCTCAGATTGAAAGAATTGAAATTCTCCGAGGTAATGCTTCTGCCCTTTATGGTGATGCCGCAGTCGGAGGGGTCATTAATGTTTTTACACGACAAGGTGTTGGAAAACCTGCCCCCTACGGCAGTGCCACGCTTGGTGGTTATGGCTTGAAAGAATTGAACGCAGGTTACGGCGGTGTTCTTGAAGATACCAAATTCAATTTGCAAATAGGCTCAGTTGAAAATACTGGGTTTTCTGCAATCAATACCAGTCAAAAACCGCTAGCAAATCCTGATTCAGATAGCTACCAAAATCAGTATTTTTCGTTGGGCTTAGAGAAAAAACTATCTTCTGATACTGCGATTGGAGTTCGTGCCAAACAAAGCCGCTCCAAGAACGATTACGACTTCGCTAGCTTTAATGCCCTGCCTGCAGATACGCATCAGCAGATTAAATCAAATGATTCATATGTCTTTTACGCGCAGACCAACGTTAATTCGGATTGGCAAACCAAGCTTGATCTGTCTAACAGCAATATCAACTATGAGGAAATTCGAAATGGCGAACGAAACACCCGAGACTACGGTTTTGGCCTGAATGTGGGTAGTCAAAAAAGCGCAAGATGGTTCAACACCTATGCACTTCATGAGAAAACACTTTTAAATTTTGGATTTGATTACAGCACCGATGAATTGACTTTCACGGGAACTGCTGCCAACTCAGATTCTTTTTCCATGAAGCGGTCATCGAATGGCGTTTTCATCGGAGTGAACCACGCTTTGGGCAACTGGACCTTTCAAACAAATATTCGCAAGGATGTTTTAGATATCACCAACACAGATGCCAACGCTGTGGTTACAACTATCAATCCAAACTCCACCTCGGGTCTTTTCGGAATTGGGTATGCCTTATCACCCCAGTGGAAGTTGACAAGCTCGGTGTCAAACGGTTTTAGCGCACCTACTGCTTTTGATGTTTCGCAAGATGCCAAGTTAACGCCTGAGAAATTTCAAGCCAAGGAGCTTGGCATTTCGTTTTTAAGTGATCGTCAATCGGTTCGAGTTGTCTATTTTGAAATCGACACCTCCAATTCAATTGACTATGATGACCTTGGTGTCCCATCTAATTCATACATTTCAAAAAACAGAGGTATTGAATCCACAGGGCAAACTGAATGGGGAGGAATTCGCATCAGAGCTTCCCTGGTCATTCAAAATCCAAGAAACGTGACTTATGAAGAGGCTTTGGCACGTCGTGCAAAGCGTTATGGCAGCTTGGACTTGACTAAACGCATTGAGGCTTACGATGTGGGCGTTAAAGTTTTTGCAAGCAGCGAAAGAAAAGACAGCCACTTCAGCACAGACATACTGGACAGTTACACACTGTTTTCGGTTTATGCCTCACGTCAATTTGGGAAAGACTGGGTTGCCAGAGTCAAGCTCCACAATCTTTTGGATGAAAGCTATCAACTCGCTTATGGCTTCAACACCCCAGGTCGAATGCTCACTGCGACACTGTCCTATCAGTTTCGTTGATCAGATTCATGTCTATCACTCCCCAACGCATCGTCTGCCTCACAGAGGAAACCACCGAGTGGCTTTACCTCTTGGGGCAGTCGCACCGCATTGTGGGTATATCGGGCTACACCGTTCGACCAAAAGAAGCGCGGCATGAAAAGCCGCGTGTCAGTGCGTTTACCAGCGCCAAGATTGACAAGGTATTGGCACTCAAGCCTGACTGCGTGTTTGGGTTTTCAGACCTGCAAGCAGACATTGCCGCAGAACTGATCCGTCGCGGGGTGCAAATCACGGTATTCAACCAGCGTAGCGTGGACGAGATTTTTTCTATGCTCTACCAAGTCGCGGCCATGGTGGGCGAGGCCGTACAAGGTTTGCAGCGCATCGAAGCCATGCAGCAGCATTTGCACATTTTAAAAAATCAAAGCTATGCCAAGCGACCCAAGGTGTATTTCGAAGAATGGGACGAGCCGCCCATCAGCGCTATTCGCTGGGTGTCCGAACTGATCCAAACCGCAGGCGGTGACGATTGTTTCCCCGAACTAGCGCTGCAGTCCATGGGCAAAGACCGCATCATTGCTGACCCTATGGAGATCGTCAAACGCAGTCCCGACATCATCATCGGTTCTTGGTGCGGTAAAAAATTCCGCGCAGAAAAAGTGGCTGCGCGTACAGGTTGGGGCGATGTTCCTGCTGTCAAAAACGGGCAGATTTTCGAAATCAAATCTGCCGACATCTTGCAACCCGGACCCGCCGCATTGACCGATGGCGTGAATCAGTTGCACCGCATCATCCACAACTGGGTGCAAACCCATGGCTAGGTTGTGGCTTTTTGTCTGTTTGAATCTGTGGCTTCACGCTGCGGCTGCCGTCACGGTCACGGATGATCGGCAAGTGGCGGTGACATTCACCCAAGTGCCCAAGCGTATCGTTACCTTGCTGCCTTCATTGGCCGAAACAGTGTGTGTCTTGGGTGCGTGTGAGCGATTGGTGGGTACCGACAAACACGCCAACTGGCCAGCCTCTGTGAAGGCCTTGCCCAAGCTCGGCGGTTTGGATGACACGCAGTTAGAAGCCTTGGTGCGCTTGAAGCCCGATGTGGTGTTACTGGCAAAGTCTGCTCGCATCATCCAACGCTTGGAGGCCTTGGGTATTCCGGTGCTGGCGCTTGAGCCGCAAACCCATGCAGATGTGCAACGTGTGTTGCAAACAGTGGCGGTGGCGCTGCATCTGCCCAATGCGCAGAACCAAGCTGATGCTGTTTGGCAAAACATTCAGCGACAAGTCAGCCAAGCGAAATCGAATATGCCAGCACAGGCCCTCAACGCCACGGTTTACCTTGAGGCCAGCACAGGCGGGTACGCAGCAGGTGAAGCCTCTTTCATCGGCGAAATCATGCGCCAACTCGGTTTGAAAAACATCGTCACCTCAAGCATGGGTGCATTTCCACAACTTAACCCAGAATTTGTGGTGCGAGCCAACCCACAGTTGATGGTGTTGGCGCAGCCCATGACGACACATCTTTCGCAACGGCCAGGTTGGTCCGCCATCGCTGCCATCAAGAACAAACGTGTCTGTGCTTTTCCTGCAGCGCAAGCCGATATTTTGGTGCGACCAGGACCGCGTTTGGGTGAAGCTGCACAACTCATCAGTGACTGTGTTTTACGCAGCTTCTCACCATGAACAAAATGTCTGCCGCGCAAATTGCTGCTTGGTTGGCGGCCTTGTCATTGACCGTCATGGGTTTGGGGTTAATGACCGGCAGTTTGGGCTGGGAGTGGGGGATCTTTTGGAGCGACCCTATCGTGCAAGACATTCGGATGCCGCGTACCTTGGGTGCTTGGCTGGCTGGTGCATTGCTTGGCTTGGCGGGTGCTTTGGCACAGGGTTTGTTTCGCAACCCGCTGGCGGACCCTTATTTGTTGGGCAGTGCCTCAGGGGCTTCATTGGGCGTAGCCGTCGCTTTGTCATTGGGACTATGGGGCTCTGCCAGCTTTGCAGATATGTCTGAGGCCATGCAATGGGCGATGCGTTTGGGTTTAACCGGGATGGCCTTTGTGGGCGCATGGGCGGCGGTTCTTCTCACGCTCTTGCTTGCCAAGGGTGTTGAGCACACTCTGCGTTTGTTATTGGCTGGCGTGGTGGTGGGTGTGGTTTTGGGGGCGCTCACCTCTTTGCTGACTTTGGTATTCCCCCAAACTTTGCCTGCGATGCAGTCTTTTTTGCTGGGCAACACAAGCATGTTGAGTGGACAGGCTTGTGTGTTGATGGCCACCGTGTTGTTGTCATCTGCGGGGCTTTCGTGGATTTTCAGCCCGTTGTTGGACGGCTTGCGTTTGGGTGAGTCCACTGCACACAGCTTGGGTTTGCGTGTGCTGCCCTTGCGAATCGTGCTGTTGGCGGTGATGGGTTTGGCCACGGCCACAGCGGTTGCGCAAACCGGCTTGATCGCTTTTGTGGGCTTGGTGGCTCCCCATTTGGTCAGAGCCCGTTTCACCGGTCGATCTGCTTCCCTGTTGGTCTTGTCTGCGTTGATGGGTGGTGTGCTGCTGACCACAGCCGATGTATTGGCCAGAGGCTTGTGGGCGCCGCAAGAGTTGCCGGTTGGTGTGCTGACAGGTATTTTGGGCGGCGGGTATTTGTTGTGGCGCATCCATTCTTCTCAGATGGCGGGTTCGTCAGCATGAAGCCCGCGCATGCCTTAACTGCACAAAAATTGACCGTGCAACGCGGTTCCTTGAGTGTCCTTTGCGAAGTCGATTTATCGATTCATGCAACTCAGTGGACTTGCGTGGTGGGACCGAATGGCGCTGGCAAAACCACTTTGCTCAAAGCCATGGCGGGTTTGCTGCCAAGCACGGGTGAGTTGCATGTGCAGGATCAAGATCTGAGAATGTTGGCGGCAAAAGACCGCGCCAAGATGATCGCGTGGCTGGGGCAGCAAGAGCAGGGCAGCGATGATTTGTCGGTCAATGATGTGGTGATGCTGGGGCGCTTGCCGCACCAATCTTCTTGGGTGGGTGCTGATGCACAAGACATTGCACAAGCACAAACATGGCTGGCGCTTCTTCAACTGATGCCCTTGAAAGAGAAAAGTCTGGCGCAACTTTCTGCGGGTGAACGTCAACGCGCATTGTTGGGCAGAGCCTTAGCGGTACAAGCCCCGATTTTGTTGATGGACGAGCCGATTGCCAATGTCGACCTCCCCAACCAATCTGATTGGTTGCAAACAGTTCAGCAGCTCACCCAGCAAAACACCACAGTGGTGAGTGTCCTGCATGACCTGAATTTGGCCATGCGGGCTGACCATGTGGTGTTGATGCACCAAGGTCGTGTGGTCATTCATGCCAAGCCCGACGATCCTCTATTACACAAAGCTTTGATGGAAGTGTTTGCACATCGCATCAAGATTCACCGTGTGGCAGATCAGTGGGTAGTCCTGCCGATCTAGGGATCTTTAAAGCCTTGTTAAGCTAGTTTCCCCAGATGAAACCTTGCCATGACTCCATTGAAAAACTACAAGACTATGTCTACAGCCCTACCCACCCTCGTCAATCTGCACGACCAAGCATTGCACAGCGTATTGCAGTCCGCCATCGACAACAAAACCAAGCCGCTTGGCTCTCTCGGTCGGCTCGAAACATTGGCGGTGCAGATAGGCGAAATTCTGGGCACAGACAAACCGGTGCTGGCGCATCCGCAAATGGTGGTGTTTGCCGCTGACCACGGGCTCACAGCGCAAGGCATATCAGCCTTTCCTGCGGATGTGAGCTGGCAGATGGTGGAGAACTTTCTGGCCGGCGGCGCAGCGGTCAGCGTGCTGGCGCGTCAACACGGTTTGGCTTTGACGGTGGTCGATTGCGGCGTGAACCGCGACTTTCTGGCGGGTCTGCCTGCTGGCACGCAACGCACGGGCTTGCTTGTGCGCAAAGTGGCAGGCGCTGAACACGGCACGGCCGACGCATCACAAGGCGTCGCGATGACGCCATCGCAACGCGATCAAGCCATGCGCAACGGCATGGAACTGGTGAGTGAATTGCCCGGCAATGTCGTGTTGTTGGGCGAAATGGGCATTGGTAACACCTCGGCCGCGTCTTTGTTGCTGGCGCGTCTGGCGGGCTTAGATATCGAGCTGTGTACCGGCGCGGGCACCGGCCTGGATACAGCAGCCGTGGCGCGCAAATGCGAGGTCTTGCGCAAGGTGCTGGCGCTGCATGCGGATGCGATGCAGCCCTTGGATGCGCTGGCCGCGTTCGGCGGGCTGGAGATAGCCACCATGACCGGCGCGGTGTTGCAAGCGGCAGCGCAGCGGCGGGTGATTGTGGTGGATGGGTTTATTGCCAGTGCGGCAGTGCTGGTGGCGCAGGCCTTGCAGCCGCTGGTCTTGCAGCTCTGCGTGTTTGCGCATCGCTCGGGCGAGCGCGGCCATGAATTCATGTTGCAGCACCTGGGCGTGCAAGCTTTGCTGGACTTGGGCTTGCGCCTGGGTGAAGGCTCGGGTGCGGCGCTGGCTTGGCCGCTGTTGCAGTCGGCCTGCGCCATTCTGCGGGAGATGGCCAGTTTCGACTCGGCCGGTGTGTCTGAAAAATCTTCATCGGTTGTTGCATGACAGCGCTACGCCATTTTTTACTGGCGCTGCAATTTTTCACTCGAATTCCGGTCACCGGGCGGCTGGCCGATTGGGTGGGCTTTAGCCCGGCCATGTTGCGCGCCAGTGCCGCATATTTTCCGGCGGTTGGCGTGGTGATCGGGGGCTTGGTCGTACTGTTGACGGCGACGCTCATGCATTACTTGCCCACTTCCTACGCGCCCTTGGTAGCGGCAGCGCTGGGTACGGCTTGGAGCGTGTGGCTGACCGGCGCTTTTCATGAAGACGGTCTGGCCGATGTGGCCGATGGCCTGGGCGGCAGCTATGACCGTGAGCGGGCGCTCATCATCATGAAAGACTCGCGCGTGGGTGCTTTCGGCGCAATTGCCGTGGTGCTGGCCTTGCTGACCAAAGTGGCCTTGCTAGCCTTACTGGGCGCGGTCGGCACGCTGTGGATGTGTTTTGCTTTGATGGCTGGCCATGTGGTGTCGCGCACCTGGCCTTTGCTCATTATTCGCTGGCTGCCGCATGTGGGTGACGAAGCGGGCTCCAAGTCCAAAACTTTGGCCGATCAAATTAGTTTGGGCAGTTTGGCCGTCGCTTTGCTCTGGTGTGCAGGTGCACTCGCCTTGAGTACCTGCATCGCAGCGGCTGTGTTGACCGGATCCGATCCGCTAACGCTGGTGATGGCGCAAATGCTGCCCGTGCTGAAAGTCTTAGCCTTCGGTGGTCTTGCCAGCGCATTGATCTTTGTTTATTTGTTGCGTTTGTTTGCGCGGCGTTTGCAAGGCTTTACCGGTGACTGCCTGGGCACCACGCAACAACTGTGTGAAATTGCGTTTTACTTCGGCTGTGCGATGGCCCTGGGTGGCGGTCTTTGACCGAGATGGTTTCAGACACATGAAGCTGTGGACAGTCAGGCACGCCAAGCCGCTGATCGCCAGTGGCGTCTGCTACGGCGCGTTGGATGTAGCAGCAGACGCACAACATACCTTGCTAGCCGCCCGTGCATTGGCGCAAGCCATACCACTGCATTGCAAAGTTTGGGTCTCGCCCTTGCAGCGTTGCATGCAACTGGCCGATGCTTTGTCAGATATACGTCCTGAGCTGAAAGCTCAAACCGACGCGCGCTTGCGCGAAATGGACTTCGGTACATGGGAGGGCGTAGCTTGGAATGCGATTCCACTGGAAGCCATGCAAGCCTGGACCGATGACTTCGGCGCACACCGCTTCGGCGGCGTGGAAAGCGCCAATGAAGTGTTGGCTCGGGTTGCAGACTTGTGGGATGCGGTACGGCAACAGCTTGATGAAGACCAAGTGTGGATCACCCATGCCGGCGTAGCTCGCGCTGTGCAGTTGCTGTCAAAAGGTATCCGGTGGGTGGAAAGTGCCAGTCAGTGGCCTACAGAAGCGCCGAGCTATGGGGAGTGGTGGCGTAATGATTTTTGAACCAAATGAGATTGGTCTGTCGCAATAGTGGAGTCCTGCCAATCTAGGGATTTTCAAGCTTTGCTAAGCTTGTGCCACTTTAGGAAGCAATGCCATGACCACTTTGAATACCCAAGCCAATTTTCATGACAGCGGCTCTGCTGTGCGTGGTGACTTCGAACCTGGCGACGCGTTTTACGAAGCCTTGATGGATGCCCACCAAGGCTTGAGCGAAGACCAAAGCCATTTATTGAATGCACGGTTGATATTGGTGATGGCCAACCACATAGGCGACTTAGAAGTTCTCAAACAAGCGATCCAATTGGCCAAAGACCATTTAGACGAATAGTGCTAGTTGGGTTGTGGTGTTTTGGGTTTGAAACTGCAATATGAAGCCACCTGACATTGCCAACACAGCGGTTTTCGGGCTTGGCATACATAGCGGCCATGCAATATCAACCAATGGTGGGCATCTACCAAGTACGCAGCCGGAATGCGTTTGAGCAAGCCCATTTCCACCTCGTAAGGTGTGCTTCCAGGGGCTAAGCCAGTGCGGTTGCCCATGCGAAAAATATGCGTGTCTACAGCCATGGTGGCCTCACCAAACGCCACATTAAGAACCACATTGGCGGTTTTGCGGCCCACACCTGGCAAGGCTTCCAAGGCCTCTCGATTGCGCGGAACTTCACCCCCATGCAAGTCCACCAACATCTGACAGGTTTGCATCAAGTGTTTGGCCTTGCTGCGAAAAAGCCCAAT
>Ga0214917_10004104_pt1 | contig 16444 bp, 12 predicted proteins | sample LL_1208_BB_MetaG_FD_177983 | JGI IMG/M metagenome (GOLD analysis project Ga0214917, IMG submission 177983) | Freshwater microbial communities from Lake Lanier, Atlanta, Georgia, United States - LL_1208_BB | ecosystem: Environmental > Aquatic > Freshwater > Lake | place: USA: Georgia | collected... | reverse complement strand
TTGCTCGTATGATCAAATTAGTGGTATTTAAAATGGCCATTAATGCAAATGACTCAAAATTAACCAGAAACATGATAACTATTTATATTGTTTAATTTGGTGCGGAGGATGAGTGCGAAAGTAATTAAATATCTAAAGCGATAATTGGTATTTCAAATCTTAGCGGGAACCACTGGTCATCAAGCGTCGTTGTTACGGAATATTTGATTTAACCAGATTGTTTCAAAGAATAACATTAGATTTGACTGGATATGAGCGATTCGCATGACCTAAATTTAGTCATACCACGGCAATTCCGGGAGAGCCTTAAAGCTTACCCAACGTGGTGTATGATACCTGATTTGAATGATTACGAAAAGATGCGAATCATTAATAAAAGTTAACTTAGTAATAACACCCAACGGGCATAACTGGGTGTAATTGTTAAATTAAAAAATAATGCCGTTAGAACCATAACTACATTCCAAATGTTCCATTTATTCGTACATTATTTGACGTTGACGAATAAATGGAACATACTTCATATATTATGAAGAATAAAACACACGCTGAACGAGTGCTTGAATTAGCAAGCCGAAAGGAAATAATCAGGCTCTGTGAACTTGAGAAAATAGGCATACCTCGGGTTGTTTTGACACGCCTCATCCGAAGCGGTCAATTGGAAAAAATCGCTCGTGGCTTGTACTGTGTTCCCAACAAACCAGTTACTGAGAACAGTAATCTAATAACGATTGCAATTAAAATCCCACAAGCAATTTTTTGTTTGCTAACTGCGTTGCAAATTCATGAGATTACCACGCAGTTGCCGCGCCAAATATGGATAGCTATGCCACGCGGGAGTCATGTGCCAAAACTAGATTATCCTCCAATAAAAATGATTCAATGCGCAGCTAACATTTATTCAATAGGGGTAGAGACCATTGAATACGATAATCAAATTATACGGGTGTATAGCCCTGCGAAAACAGTGGTTGATTGTTTTAAATATCGAAATACAATTGGTCTTGATGTTGCCATTGAAGCATTAAAAGAAGTTCGTGCACAAAAGAAAGCCACAGCAGATGAACTATGGCATTTTGCAAAAATATCTCGTGTCACTAATGTGATTCGTCCTTATCTTGAGGTAATTGAATGAAGAATAATCTCGCGGAATCTATTCGATCACGCTTACTTAACCTATCAAAATCAGAAGACTCTGATTTTAGCACCCTACTAACTCGATATGCTTTAGAGCGCTTTTTATACCGTATAAGCCAATCTGAATATGCGAATATCTTCTTACTTAAAGGTGCCTTATTGTTTGCGCTCTGGTACGACATGCCTCATAGACCAACAAAAGATATTGATTTGCTTGGTTTTGGGCAAAGCGATTTACTGACTATGAAGCATATATTTCAGGAAATTGCTTCAATCCCATGTGAAGATGGTATCTGCTTTGATCCTAGCAGTATTACCGTTGATGAGATTAGAAAAAACACAGGTTATGTGGGTGCTAGAGTTATTCTTTCTGGTGAGTTGGCCAAGGCACGTTGTAAAATACAAATTGATATTGGATTTGGTGATGCTGTCACTCCCGAACCAATTGAAGCAACCTATCCCGTCCTCATCAATGATCTTCCGGCACCTTGCTTGCGAGCTTACCCAGTTTATACGGTAATTGCAGAAAAGCTACACGCCATTGCAATGCTTGGTATGGCCAATAGTCGATTAAAGGATTATTTAGATCTTTCAGTTATGTTTGATCGAGAAGAAATCGATGCCAATATACTGGCATGCGCAATTGTTGCAACCTTTAGAAGGCGGGGTACAGAAATTCCTCTCAATTTACCCATTGGTTTAACAGATGAATTTGGAAGTGATGTCTCTCGGCAGTCCATTTGGAGTGTTTTTTTGAAAAAAAATGAACTACAATCAATTTCATTGCAGAATGTAGTGGTAGCACTAAGATCACACCTAGAGCCTGTTTTAAAGCAAGCAGTATTATTAAGTTCAGATGATCAACTTACTCCAAATCAAAAAACCATCGGTAGTGTCCCAAAGTTTCTGTAAATTCAAGAAGGCCTAGAAAAAAAGAAAGCCAACCTTTAAACTTCGTGTATATGGTCGTAATAAACAAAAAGGAGCAACAGATGGCATTCAATGCTAATGATAACATAGGTTTAGAAATGGCGGAAAGACTTCATGAAGATTATAGTGCCCCCATTTGTCTAGACAATTTTTTTAGCGAGGGACTAGCCAATCATGACTTTTGGGGTAATTTATTTTTGGGGAAGTAAAAATGAGGGGATTCTAGAGTAACTGCCCAACAAATAATCCACCATAAATATTCTCGCCCTCTTCATAGTGAACATGTACAACAAATTCAAAATCAATGTTAAGTTTGTATAAGCCGCCGTATACGGAACCGTACGTACGGTGGTGTGGAAGCCGGATCAGCTATCTTATCGTGCATTTAGCGGGAGGGACGGTTAAGGATATTGGAAGTGGAATATCAGCATACCGCCATGCTTGATTGAACTCTTTTTCTATAAGAACAGCTGCTTGAATTTTACCTAAAGCACGTAGGCTGTTAGCTAAACCGTAGAGCGCCCAGCCATTCTGAGGATATTGACGCAACACTTTTTTGTACATAATGCTTGCTTGTTGAGGGTGGTTCCATTGTAAATAAGCGTCTGCTAAAGCTTCTGTAACAGGGAAATACCAGTCAGGTGGTTCATGATAGCCCATATTATACTGAATATTTTCTGCAGATTTGAGGTTGGCGAATACTAACTGTTCTTTACCTTCATAGGAAGCAATATTTGCATCCAATATTAAATTAGCAATTTTTAAGAGCTTAATCCCATTTTTTTCTAATGTATTCTGCGTAGGACCATTATTAATGATATTATTAAGCGCTAATGATTCTCTCTTAGAACTTTTAATACTACCTTTATTTATAAGAGCCATGCCGCGAGCATAATGCCACATACCAATAGCATAAGTATATTTTTTTGCGGGTTTTTTCTCTTTTAATAGCTCATCCCACATAGCAAATCTTGCTTTAACATAATAAGGAATAGGTATAAACCATTGTAGTGAAAGTTCATTAGCCAACCATGTTGAAAAAGGCTCCTCTAGCATATTAAATGCGGCTGATAATGCAATTTGCTTGCTTCCTTCCATAATGGCAGTCGTTCTTAAAAAATCAAAGTTATGAAAATAAAGGTAATTAATTTCTGGTTCAAAACCTTGATCTCTACATGCTTTATTATAATTTTTAAATGCAGCAATAGCCAAAGAATTTGATTTGCTGCCTTCATGATATCTCCCTGTAAGGAAGTAAATGTGCGCAGGCATATGGACCAAATGCTCTGACCATGGAACAAGAGTTTTAAGTTGAGTGGCGCTTGCCAGGGCCTGTTCTGGATGCGGCGACTGCTCGATAATATGAATATAATAGTGGTTTCCTCCAATGTGTCGAGGGTCGCTTTTCAAAATAGATTTCAGCGTTTCGATAGCGGTAGAAGTATTGGGCCTTATTTTGCCATTAATATCCCAAAATACCCAGGAGTTAACATCAAATAAAGCAAAAGCATACAATGCTTTTATGTCATTATCGGCAGGATATATTTTTATCAGCTTTTTTAAAGCATGAGCAAAGTTTGCGATTTCTTGTTTTGAGGAGGTATCAAATGCGTCACTCGCAATATGACAGCTAAAAGTACCAGTCCTGGGAATTATTTTTTTTGGTTCGTGTTGAAAACGCAAGGCAAGTGCCTTAATGTACCCTAATTCAATTGGGGTTGTATATTTTTTCAGAGACAAAGCTTGTTCAATCGCTTGTTTCGCCTTTGAATATTCGTTGCCTTTGACAGGGGCATTAATTTTAGATCCTAAGGCAAGAGCAATTCCCCAATAACACATCGCGCATTTTGGGTCTAGTCTAGCGGCTTCTCTAAATGAGCGGATAGCTTCCCCCCATTCGAAACCATAATATAAGATTAATCCTTGATTAAAAAATCGTTGTGCCAATGGAACTGATGTTGAAATTGGGTGATGATAGGCGCTGAGATTATTAAACAAAGGGGCGTGCAGAGAACTTTCCGTATTTGATTGAGCTACGCTAGAAAACCCCAATAAAAAAAACCATAATGTCTTAAGTAGTTTCAATCCACATTCCTTTGTTTTGTTAAACAATTTAGCAAATATCTTGGTTGCAGGAGTATATAGCAGCAAGTTACTTTGTACAAGGGCATGCCCAATGGGAAAGAAAACTTGTTCTCGTTAGAGATCTGAATGGATAAATTAAGAATAAACAACCCCCAGCCTCAAGATGATGAGCGCAACAATTTTTGAAACAATTGTTTGCATTTTGTTTTTAAATTAGCGATAATTACCCCAATGTTAAATAACTTTAAGTAGAATAATTTGTCCTTTGTAAAAAAAATACAAAAATGTTTACCGTTAACATTTGCTCAGTACATGGAAATGGCTTTGTATGACGCGGAGTATGGGTATTATACAACTAAAACAGGTATTATTGGCCAAAAAGGAGACTTTATCACTGCCCCAGAACTGTCGGAATTATTTGGTCATAGTATTGCAAAACAAATTATGGCAATAAATGCTCACTACGATAATTCTGTGATTTTAGAAATAGGTGCGGGTACTGGCCAATTGTGCTTGCAAATATTAACCTATTTAGAAAAACAAAACGCACTGCCACAGAATTACTTAATACTTGAGGTAAGCGCCAAGCTACAAGCCGAGCAGTTGCGCTTGTTGCAAGCTCAAGCTCCGCATTTATTAGAGAGGGTAAAATGGCTGTATACTTGGCCACATGACCAGTTTGTAGGTGTTGTTTTGGCCAATGAAGTATTAGATGCGATGCCGGTGCATAGATTTGCCATAAACGATGGTCTCGTCTTGGAGAGCCAGATAACTTGGGATGTCGTTAATCAAAAGTTAACAGAAGAGTTTAGGCCGTCGAAAAATCAGGAATTATGTAATTATGTAAACTCATTAAATCTGCCGGCAAATAACTATTGCTCAGAAGTAAATTTATGGATGCCGGGATGGCTTGCTGGACTGAAATCATGTTTAGAAAAAGGTGTTGTATTGCTGATAGATTATGGATTTCCAAGGCGCGAGTATTATCATGAAGATAGAGTAATGGGTACTATTATGAGTCATCAATTACAGCAATCTGCCACTGATTTTTTAGCTAGTCCAGGCCTGCAAGATATAACAGCACATGTCGATTTTACTCATGTTGCAGAACAAGCGCATGAGCTTGGGTTTGATATTTTAGGATATACACCACAAGCAGCATTTTTAATTGCCAATGGTATTTTAGAGATGCTAGCACAAATAAATGATCCGATAATTTACCATCGCGAAGCCACGAATTTAAAGTTACTGCTTCAATCCCATGAAATGGGTGAGATATTTAAAGTTATGGCACTAGGTAAAGATTTTCAACATGATTTGCAAGGATTTGCATTACAAGATAGGCGCGCAAGTTTGTGAATAAATATTTAAGTACAATTGAATTAGCCAAAGAGAACATGACCTTTAATGCCGGTCATACCACTATTTTTTCTGCAACTGAGCGGGAGCCGTTGCATGGCCACTATTACCAAGTATCAGTAGGTATTACTGCATGGGTGAGTGAAAATGGCATGAAATTTGACTACAGATATTACAAACAACGTGTAGGCGCACTTTGTCAACAATTGAATCAAATTTTTTTAATGCCAATGTATTCACCGCATTTACAATTTTCTGAAGATGCAGAATACTACTATTTTAAATTCAATCATAAAACCATGCCTTTTTTAAAAGAAGATGTTAAATTAATGCCTTTGACAAATATTACTATCGAAGAGCTTTCAAGATGGTTTGTCAGCGAGTTAACATCTAGGCCGCTTGAACTAGAAGAATTAGAAATTGAAAAAATTGAAGTGAAAGTTTTTTCAGCACCAGGTCAATCAGCAGGATATATTTGGCAACGTGGACACTAGCTTAATTTGCAAAATTAGCATACCCAATACATATGCTCATGCTTATGACTATCAGCGACATGCTGATTTGCCAGCTATAGGTACTCGTGTTCTAGTGCCGTTTAAAAAACGTGAACGCATTGGTGTAATTATTGATTATGCAGCACCTGATAAAGTGCGGCAATTAAAAGAAGTGCTGCGTGTAATTGATGAACAGCCTTTATTTAGTCAAGAATATATGGCATGGCTAAAATGGATAGCTAATTATTATCATGTCCCTTTTTCTGAAATTTTGGCACTGGCCATGCCGAAAACTTTGAGAGAAGAGGTTTTGCCTCATGAGCCACCTAAGATAACTTTTCTTAAGTTAATCGCTAGCCAATTAAGCATCCCTAAACAACAAAAAAAAATATTGCAGTTACAGCGTTTTTTGCAGCAACAAGGCCAGGCCTTAAGTATTGAGCAATTAAAGCACGAGGGTTTTTCTAAGGCAACGCTGACTAAAGCTGTTGCGATGCAGGTTGCCGAGTATGAATATAGAGAAGATATCGTCTCGTTTACGGCTAGCGCAAATTCCGTTAGCCTAAATTTGGAGCAGCAACAGGCGGTAGCTGCTATCGATAGTGGGCTATTCAAGCCTTATTTGCTGCAAGGAGTAACTGGTAGTGGTAAAACTGAAGTATATATTGAATTAATAAAAAAAACTTTGCAACAAGGTAAGCAGGCTTTGCTGCTTATTCCAGAAATAGGTTTAACTTCGGGCATTAATCATCGTCTAAAAAGTCGTTTAGATACGCACATAGTAGTCTTTCATTCGCATTTATCTGAAAAACAACGCTTTAAAAATTGGCAGCAAGCCTATTTTGGACATGCCGGTCTGGTGTTAGGCACCAGAAGCGCTATATTCGCACCACTACCAAATTTAGGCTTGATAATTATTGATGAAGAGCATGATTTGAGCTTTAAACAACAAGATGGGGTGCGTTACTCGGCCAAAGACTCATTGATAATGCGGGCAAAAATGCAAAATATTGCCATTATTTTAGGCACAGCTACGCCAGCCTTAGAGAGTTATTATAATGCGCAATATCATCGTTACAAGTTAGTATTGTTAACTAAAAAAGCACTAAATGACACACCTCTAAGCTTTAGTTTGGTTGATTTACGACAAAAAAAAACTTTGCATGGGGTGGCTGACGATACATTGCAATATATCAAAAAACATTTAGCACTACATCAGCAGGTACTGGTTTTTATTAATCGACGCGGATATGCGCCGTTGTTATTTTGTCATGATTGCGGATCTGCAGTAGGCTGCAAGCGCTGCGATGTGAATCTAACTTTATATCGTGCTAAAAATTATCTTACTTGCCACCACTGTGGCTGGGGACAAAAGCCCCCCAAGCAATGTATTAAATGCTCTTCTGCGCACCTTGTGCCGGTTGGCTGCGGCACGGAGCAAGTCGCTGATTATTTAACCCTATGCTTTCCTGAAGCGAAAGTTTTGCGTTTTGACCGAGATGTCATGAAGAATAAAGTCGAAATTGAGAAAGGTTTATTAAGTATTCAAAATAAAGAAATAAATATTATTGTCGCAACCCAAATGTTGGCCAAAGGACATCATTTTGCTAATTTAAATTTGGTCGTTATCCTCGATGGCGATAGCGGGTTTTACCAGTCAGATTTTAGAGCCCTAGAGCGGTTAGGGCAAATGATAACGCAAGTTGCAGGACGCGCTGGTCGCGCAGATAAACCAGGGGAAGTTATAATTCAAACCCATCTGCCTAAACACCCATTATTATTAACATTAATTCAGCAGGGTTATGAGCCATTTATAACGCAACTGCTCAAGCAGCGTGAAGAAGCACAACTGCCGCCATATAATTATTTAGCATTAGTGCGTGTGCAGGGCAAAAATGCTACTAACGTGATTAGTTGCATTAAATTGTTAGCGCAATCTATAGCAGACTACCCGATAGAAGTTTTAGGACCTGCACCTGCACCAATTGAAAAAAAAGCAGAGGTACATCGTTGGCAATTGGTTTTAAAAGCCTGGAAACGTCATGATCTGCATAGTTCTTTGGAGCAAATTAGTGCGTGGCTGGGTAAGCACTGCCTTGGTAGTACGCGCTGGTTTATTGAAGTTGACCCTTATGATTTATCGTCTTAACTCATACGAAGTGCCTGATAATAACTTAAGGCTTTTTTTCGGGCTATATCATGATTGACCATGGGCTCATAGTAATTTAATGGCTTAGTTGGCGCTTCCCAGGGCTTATGAATAAATTTATTGGGTAAATGGGCTACTTCAGGAACCCATTTTTTTACATAATCGCCTTGGCTATCAAATTTTTCTCCTTGTAAGATAGGGTTGAATATCCTAAAGTACGGTGCTGCATCTGCACCACTGCCAGCAACCCACTGCCATGAAGCATAGTTACTTGCCATATCAGCATCTAAAAGTGTTTCATCAAACCATTGTGCGCCGCGGCGCCAGTCAATGAACAGATCTTTAACTAAAAATGAAGCGACAATCATGCGCACTCGGTTATGCATGGTGCCTGTTACCCACAACTCGCGCATACCGGCATCTATGATAGGGAATCCAGTTTTACCACGTTTCCATCGCGTGAAAGCTTCATCATTATCATGCCAGGGAAAGTTATCAAATTGCGCTTTAAAATTTGCGCTAGTTAATTTTGGAAAATGGTACAAGAGATAATAAGAAAATTCTCGCCAACCTAGCTCGGAGAGAAAATGCATAGTATTTGCCTCTTGTGCGGGATAATTAATTTGAAATTCACGAACTGTTCTGAATATGTGCCAAGGGCTTAGTTCTCCGAAATGAAGATGCGGGGATAAATTAGAGGTAAAATTGGAGGCAGGATAATTACGGCCCTCTTTGTAATGTTCTAATTTATACGCCAAAAAGTCTTGTAATTTCTGCTCAGCTCCAGCCTCTCCGGGCTGCCAATAATTAGTAAATTGTTGTTGCCATGTCGGTAGCAGGTTTAGTTCTTCTAAGCATAGCGAGGGTAGTTTAGCAAACTTCGAGTAATCATTAATAATAAATGGCGCAGGGCATACAATTTGTTGCAGACATTGTTTCCAATAAGGCGTGAACACTTTAAAAAACTCACCTTGTTTATTTAGGACCTCCCATGGTTCGTTGAGTAAACTGCCATTGGCCGATTTTGCCTGAACATTTATTTTGTGTAATTGTTGTTTGATATGCGTGTCTCGAGCTATGTGCAGAGGTTCGTAGCAGCGATTCCAATACACTGCCGTGATATCATGTTTACGGCATAATTCTAACAAAACCTCCTCAGCATCACCAACAAACATATTGATATTAATGGTTTTTTTAAGAGTTGTTAAGCTTTGATGTAGCCACCAACTTTGCGCGGTTCTGGTGATGTTTGCTAACGGTTTATCTAAAATATAAACGCAAAATACCTCGGAGTGCTGTTTATAAGCTTGAAATAAACCTGGATTATCAGCAATTCTTAAATCATTCCTAAACCAAAATATTGCCTTAGACATTACAGACCTCATAGCTATTAATTTAAGTATTGTATGAGGTCATATAAAAAATTACAAATGCGTTTTTGGTGAAGAAGTTATAATTTATATCGTTGCTTGTAGTCGGGAACAATACATTTAATTGCAAACTGTTCTTCAATAAATTGTTGCAGTTGTGCAGAGGCTTTTGCTTCACCATGATTAATAAAAATTTGTTTGGGTTTAATTTGAAAACCCTCTATCCATTTAAGTATTTCTGTATAGTCAGCATGCGCAGATGCGCTAGTTAATTCAGCTATTTCAGCTCGTATTGGTATAATTTCACCATGAATTTTCAGAGTTTTTTCATGATTCAACAAGCGTGCTCCGCGCGTGCCTATGGCTTGATAGCCCGTTATTAAAATAGTATTGCGCGAATTAGGACCAAAAAATTTTAGATGATGGAGTATTCGGCCGCCAGTCATCATGCCACTTGCTGAAATTATAATTTTCGGGTGGTACATAGTGTCTAATTCTTTGGACTCATCAGCGCTTTGAATATATTTAACCCTTTGACAGATATTTTGGCAATCAGTTGTCGAGAGACGATGCTCATTGCAGTGGCTTTGCAAGATTTTAGTGGCATCGATAGCCATAGGACTATCGAGATAAATTGGTAGCTTGGGGATGCGTTGTGTGCTAATAAGCTGATCAAGATAGTATAAAAGTGCTTGGGTGCGGCCTACTGCAAAAGCGGGTAACAGCATGGTTCCTCCACGTGCAGATGTTTTGTTAATGTACCGGGCAAGAACCTCTAATATATTTTCTAGTGGGTGTCTTCTATTTCCATAAGTGGATTCGATAACTAATATGTCGCAAGCGCTTGGTTGCTCTGGCGCCAACATAAGCGGATCATCTTGACGCCCTAGATCTCCGCTAAAAATGAAAGTTTTATTCCCGTTATGTACCTCAATCCAGCTAGCTCCTAAAATATGTCCTGCTCTATTCCATCTGCAGCGCAAATTAAACAAGTCATAATCTTGATGAAAGTTAACTATTTCAAAATATTTTAAACATTTTTTTGCATCCATTTCTGTGTATAAAGGGAGAGCAGGGTTATGCTTGCTATATCGATATAAATTAGCGCGCTTCGCATCCTCTTCTTGCAAATAACCGCTGTCTGGTAATAAAACTTGGCAGAGCTCGAAGGTAGCTCTGGTGCAGTAAATTTTGCCATGAAAGCCATTTTTTACCAGTAAAGGTAAGTAGCCACTGTGGTCTATGTGAGCATGAGTGAGCAGTACGGCATCAATGTCAGCTGGATTTACTGGTAGTGGCTCCCAATTGCGCTTACGCAGCTCTTTAACTCCTTGAAACAGCCCGCAGTCAATTAAAACCTTATTGCCCGCAGCTTCTAAAAGTATTTTCGAACCAGTAACGGTGCCAGCCCCTCCTAAAAAAGATAGATAGGTCATAATTAAAATTTAATATGGATTGGTAATATAATTATAGTGCATTTTCATGATGACTACTCTATAATCTAAATGTTTTTAATCATACAAAAAGATTAATTAAATGAAAAAAAAAATTTTGATTATTAATACTGGTGGAACTATCTCTAGCGTGCGTACAGATCATGGTTTTTCCCCATCTCCAGGTCATTTAGCACAAACCTTGCCAAAGCTAATAAGTCTACAACATCCAGAAATACCAGAGTACCAAATTCACGAATATGATCCCTTGTTAGATTCGTCAAACATGACCTTGCATGAGTGGAATATTATCGGCGAAGATATTTTTAAAAATTATCATTTCTATGACGGTTTTGTTGTTTTGCATGGCACCGACACAATGGCCTACACTGCGTCAGCTTTGTCTTTTATGCTCGAGAATCTCGCCAAGCCGGTAATAATTACAGGATCACAAATTCCTTTAACGGAAGTTCGCAATGATGCTGTTGATAATTTAACAAGTTCATTATGGATTTGCGCTAATTCAAATTTAGCAGAAGTATGTGTCTATTTTGATCATAAGCTAATGCGTGGCAATAGATGCAGAAAGATAAGTGCACAATCTTTAGCGGCCTTTGCTTCTCCCAATTATCCCTATCTTGCTGATATCGGGATTAACATTCGTGTCAAACAAAATTATGTTTTGAAAAAAACTAGTGGGGAAATAAATTTACAAAAAATATCTCCGCATTTTATTGCTAACTTCCGCTTATTTCCGGGTTTTTCAACCGAGGTGCTGCAGTTTATCTTAAAGCAGCCGGTGGAGGGACTGGTGCTAGAGACTTTTGGCAGTGGCAATGCTCAGAATAATAATCCAGATTTTCTAAATTTGTTAAAAGAGGCCTTTAACAAAGGGGTAGTGATAGTTAATTGCACGCAATGTCTGCATGGTTCCGTTGAAATGGCACAGTATGCTACCGGTTATAGTTTAATTGAATCTGGTTTGATTAGCGGCTACGACATGACGCCAGAGGCTGCGCATTGTAAATTATTATATTTGCTATCAAAATACAAAGATGTTTTCCAGGTTAGAAAAAAGATGCTAGTTAATCTCCGTGGTGAAATGAGTACCGATATTTAAATAGTATAAGTACTCGCCGAATAAGCTCTTATCTGGTATAATTTTGCTTATCACAATGGATAAATACAGAGGATATGAATGACTGACTCAACTACTTACGATTCCAGTAAAATTAAGGTGCTAAAAGGTTTAGATGCTGTTCGTAAACGTCCTGGTATGTACATCGGTGACACCGATGATGGTACTGGCTTGCATCATATGGTATTTGAGGTAGTTGATAACTCAATTGATGAGGCATTAGCTGGTTATTGTAAAAAAATCAAAGTTGTAATTCATGCTGATGATACGGTTTCTATTGCCGATGATGGTCGTGGCATACCTGTAGATATTCATCCTGAAGAAGGTCGCTCTGCGGCAGAAGTTATCATGACTATTTTACACGCCGGGGGGAAATTTGATGATCAGTCATATCAGGTTTCCGGTGGTTTGCATGGCGTAGGGGTTTCGGTTGTAAACGCTCTTTCCTCTGAACTGCACTTAACTATTCGCAGAAATGGTAAGGTTTACGAGCAACATTATCGTAATGGCGTGCCAGACGCAGCACTGGCGGCCACAGGAGCTACCGATGGCAATGGTACCTCAGTTTGGTTCCAGGCTAGCTCAGAGGTATTTACTAATATCTTATTTCATTATGATATTTTAGCCAAACGGTTAAGAGAACTTTCTTTTTTGAATCCGGGCGTTACCATAGATTTATTTGATGAGCGTACTCAAAAACAAGACCTCTTTTGTTATGAAGGCGGTATAAGAGCTTTTGTTGAACATCTAAATAAAAATAAAAACCCCATAATGACCAATGTTTTCCACGCAGCTGGTGCCAAAGATGGTATTGCGGTGGATTTGGCTATGCAATGGAATGACTCTTATCAAGAAAACTTTTTTTGCTTTACTAACAATATTCCGCAAAAAGATGGCGGCACACATTTGGCGGGTTTTAGAGCAGCATTAACCAGAACACTTAATACTTATATAGAGCAAGAGGGTATAGGCAAAAAAGCCAAAGTCGCGACAACAGGCGATGATGCTAGGGAAGGATTAACCGCAATTTTATCTGTAAAGGTCAGAGATCCAAAATTTTCCTCACAAACTAAAGATAAGCTAGTATCTTCTGAAGTAAAAGCGGCTGTCGAGTCGGTAGTTGGTGAAAAATTACATGATTATTTAATGGAAAATCCTGCTGTTGCTAAAAGTATTGTTGCCAAAATGCTTGAGGCAGCTCGAGCACGTGATGCAGCGCGGCGTGCGCGTGATATGACGCGGCGCAAAGGGGCTTTAGATATAGCCGGGCTACCAGGTAAGTTAGCTGATTGCCGCGAGAAAGATCCGGCAAAAAGTGAATTGTATATTGTTGAGGGTGACTCAGCTGGGGGATCAGCAAAACAGGGACGTGATCGACATTTTCAGGCTATATTGCCATTAAAAGGCAAGATTTTAAATGTTGAAAAAGCACGTTTTGATAAGATGCTGTCTTCGCAAGAAGTGGCTACTTTGATTACCGCTTTGGGATGTGGTATTGGTAAAGATGAATATAATCCAGAAAAAACCCGGTATCATCGTATTATTATCATGACCGATGCTGATGTCGATGGTTCACATATCAGAACATTATTACTAACATTTTTTTATAGACAAATGCCCGAGCTAATTAGTAATGGCTATATTTACATAGCACAACCACCACTATATAAAGTAAAAAATGGGAAACAAGAGCAGTATGTTAAAGATGATGATGCTCTAGAAGAATATTTGTTGCAACAAGCACTAAATGGTGCCTCATTAATCCCAGGCTCTGGTTTGCCGCCAATCATGCCGCAAGCTCTGGAATTATTATTTAAGAAATTTCATCGGTTTAAGAAATTAATCGCGCGGCATCAATTAAGTTATCCAGAAATATTATTAAGAGCAATAGTCGCTTTGCCGCTGTTAACTATTGATGATTTGCATGTAGAAGCCAATGTTAAACAGTGGGTCGCAACGCTTACGCAACAATTTGCCAACAAACCTTTAGCGTGGCAAAATTATGACATTGAAGTTTTTTATAATCATGAGCTAAATATTTATTTGCCGCGTGCTCATCATCAACAGCATGGTTTACGTACCGCCTATCTTTTCAATAAAGAATGGTTTATGAGTAAAGATTATCGTGAGCTGCATCATATTGCCGAAGAGTTGAGTGGTATCATTTCTGAAGGTGCAAAAGTTTGTCGCGGAGATAAAGCAACTGACATTGAAGATTTTCAACAAGTAGTAAATTGGTTAATGGATGAAGCAAAACGTGGCCAAAATATTCAGAGGTACAAAGGTCTAGGCGAGATGAATCCAGATCAATTATGGGAAACAACCATGGATCCTGCATCCCGAAGAATGTTACAAGTTACTATTGAAGATGCTGTATCAGCTGATCAGATTTTTACTTGTTTGATGGGAGATCAGGTCGAGCCGCGTCGAGAATTTATAGAAAGTAACGCTCTAGCTGCGCGTAATATAGATATTTAGTTTACATAAGTCAGCTAATAGTTTAAGCTAATTATTACCAATTATAACATGGATTGTTTGTAATGATTAAGTGTATTGCTTATTGTGGTTTTTTACTGCTTAATGCTTTAGTCTTTGCTCAAGAAAATAAAGTACAGCACTTTAAAAAATTATTTTCTCATCCTGTAATGGCCATCACAGGTGGTCCGGGATGGGTAAATCCTGGTGATAAGCAAAATTTGTATTTAGATTACGATTTTAATAATGGCTATAGATCTCAGCAAAACAACCAGCCTGTTGGATTTCTAGAAGCATATATAGCTCTACAACATCAGCTCGATGAAAAAAACACCAATCAATTTGGAGTTGCGTTCTCTGGAGCTTGGATGGCAAAAACAACTGGCCAGGTCTGGCAGTATAATAATCCTGATTTTTATAATTATGATTATACCTACAATCTAAGGCAATTACGTCTCGCACTCAGAGATAAATTAATTTTTGACCAGGGGTTATTTAATCAAAAACTGATGCCATATATCACTGGTAGCGTTGGTATCGGCTTTAATAAGGCATATTCATATACTGAAACGCCGCTTGATACTAGCATAGTTTCTAGCCCATCTTTTTCTAATAGAACCGTTAATGCTTTTACTTACTCAGTTGGCGGCGGTGTACAAACCGCTCCTTGGAATAATCTAATTTTTGCTGTTGGCTATGAATTTATGGACTGGGGTAGAAGTTCATTAGGCATGGCTTCAGGACAAATTTTGCCAGGAGCGCCTGGTATGTCACATTTATATATGAATAGTTTATTGTTTAGTGTTACAGCTTCACTTTAAGGGAACAATGGAATGTTTAAAAAAATCTTATTTACGTTATTAGCGTGTTTGTCTTTAACTGCGCAAGCAGCAAAGCCACTTTTTTCATTAACTCCACAAACGCCGACAGCGGTTGACTTGCCATTGAATTCTAATGCTCAAGTTATGTATCTGTTAACTAACAACACTAGCCTTGACCAAAAAATGGTTATGAAGCCTTTGCAGGGGGTGACACAAGATATCACGGTACAAAATGCTTGTACTGATCCGATAAATCTTGGACCAAATGGAAGCTGTGTTTTAGCTCTAAATTTTAGTGGCGCCAATATTCCGGCAACTGGGATAAAAGGCGGCCCGGTGGTTTGTAAAACATTTTTTGGCACTAATCAGCCTAAGCCATATGCTTGCTCACAACCAAATAATAGTTCTCAATTAGATGTTAATAGAATAGGGGGTGCTGCGCCAACAATAACGGCAATTAATCCTAATTATGGTTCAACTACCAATACTTCTAATGTTACCATCTCAGGAACACTATTAGCTGATACAACCTCGGTTACTTTTGGTAACGTTCCCGGCACAATTCAGTCTGTAACAGACACTGCCGTTGTGGTTACTTACCCTAACTATACTCCAGAAGGACCAGTGAATGTTACTTTAACATCTCCGTATGGTTCTTATACTTCATTTAATGGTTTTACTTATTACGATAATCAATTTGTTGGTTCTTTAATACCGAATACAGGAAGTGTCGCTGGCGGGCAAAGCATCACTATTAACGGCACTAATTTGTCTGAAGTAAATCAAGTTATTCTCGGCACGGCATCAGATACTCCGGCTACGATTATTTCAAAAACCGATACTCAAATTATAATTTCAACCGCGGCCCATGCTGCTGGAGTAGTCGATTTACAGTTAATTAGCTCACCATCTTATAATACCTATGTTTTGCCAAATGCCTTCACCTATGGCCAAGATCCAACGATAACTAGCATTAGGCCCAATACAGGTTCTATTGCAGGAGGACAACCTATCACTATAAACGGTAGCAGCTTTGTTGCCGGTGCAACTACG
>Ga0214917_10004103_pt1 | contig 16450 bp, 19 predicted proteins | sample LL_1208_BB_MetaG_FD_177983 | JGI IMG/M metagenome (GOLD analysis project Ga0214917, IMG submission 177983) | Freshwater microbial communities from Lake Lanier, Atlanta, Georgia, United States - LL_1208_BB | ecosystem: Environmental > Aquatic > Freshwater > Lake | place: USA: Georgia | collected... | reverse complement strand
GAACCCGGAAGTTAAGCCTCTCAGCGTCGATGGTACTGCACGGGTCACCTTGTGGGAGAGTAGAACGCCGCCGGACTTACATTAGAAAAAAGGGGTTGCAGATTACTGTGGCCCCTTTTTTGTTTTCGCATTAAATTTTTAGTTAAGTTTTTCAAAGAAGGGAATGTGAGAATGGAAAAGCGACCATCCAGACCTTCAGGTCGGCCATCATCACGTCCGAGTTCTCGCTCTTCATCAAGTCGGCCATCTGATCGCACATCACAGAGTCGTCCCGGTGATCGCCCATCGCGTCCACCGATGCGTCCTAATGATCGACGAGTTGTGAGTGATGAAAATAAGCGAGTTAGAAAGTTTGCTGAACCTCCGATTCCCGAAGAAGTAACTGGAAAAGAATTAGAGAAACGAGAAGCTTTCGCGCTTCAATCGTTAGCTGCGGATAACGCAGAGCGCGTTGCTAAACATCTCGTGTGCCTCACCATGTTTCTAGAAACGGATCCCGAACGAGCTTATTGGCATGGGCAATCGGCAGCATTTAGAGCGGGGCGAGTAGCAATTGTTCGTGAACGCGCAGGTATCGCAGCGCTCAATGTTAAGAAATACCAAGAAGCGCAGAAAGAACTTCGCGCCGCTCAGAGAATTTCAGGTTCTCCATCTGTGGTTCCATACCTTGCGCAATGCGAATTGGCCTTAGGAAACCCCCGAAAAACACTGGAAATTGCCGGTTCTGTGGATCCCAAGATTCTCTCTGCAGCCGAGCGAGTTGAATTGCGACTTGCAGCATCAGGTGCGCGGAGAGCGCTTGGACAACATGACGCCGCGGTAGTAACTCTTACCTGCCCAGAACTAACCCAAGGTGATGCTTTGTGGAGCAAGAAACTACGACAATCGTATTGCGATGCTCTGATTGCAGCAGGACGGGATGACGAAGCTGCTCGTTTCGTTGCGAAATATCCACAAACTCTCACTGATCAATAATTTTCTGTCAGCGTATTCACATTTAATTGCTCCTCAAAGTTGCGCCATGTAATAGGCGCCTATCGATGAGGAGTTGGAATGAGCAAAGTGAAAAGCGATGGCTATGAATACGCCAATGAAGTAATTCTCCTAGGTCGCGCAAGCACACCTGCTGTAGAGAAGGAGCTACCAAGTGGCGACAAAGTTGTTGAAGTACGAATTGTGATCGGGCGGGACAACCGAGATGGTTACGACACCTTTGATCTTGCATTTTGGAGCGCGGCGCTTCGAAAGCGAGCGCTTGCTTTGGCAGATGATGAATGGATTGAAGTTACAGGTACCTTACGGCGACGTTTTTGGCGATCGGGCAACACGATTGCAAGTCGATGGCAGGTTGAAGGACGCGAATTACGACGACTTTAGATACCGTTGCCCCATGGCTAATGACCTTTTTTCAGCTCTCCGTACCTATCTTTCAAAAGTTTCCTCTGGGGAAAAGAGTCCACAAGAAGTGGCGGCTGCGCTCAATGCGTGGGCGCGCGAGAGTGGCGAGGCGATAAAGCAGCGAGTGGAAGATGAAGTTCAACGCTCCGTCAAACGGATGGGTTTTGCAAAGCAAGAAGATCTTGATCGGCTCGCGCGTGAAGTGGAAACTCTCAAAACTAGATTGGTCACATCCAATCGATTGAGCAAATCCGCTCCTAAGGCTGCACAAGCGAAACCATTAAAGAAATCTGCAAAGAAGAAGCCGGCGCGTAAGAAGAGTGCGAAATGATGGAAACACAAGTTTCTCTGGAAAGCATCTCCGCGCTCAAGAAGCGCATCAATGAGATCGCATTTACTCCCTTGGAAGAACACGGTAAACGCTTTGATGAGATCAGCCAGGAGTTATCCCAAGCTCTCTCAGGAGTTGAGGGAATCTCAAGTTAGATTCTCTTCATAATGTAGAGAGAAGTTACCTCAGAAAGGCAGTTCTGGATGCGCATTCGACTTGATGCAGAGTTGGTGCGTAGAGGTCTAGCGCGTTCACGAGAGCATGCTGTTGATTTAATCGAGGCGCGTTCAGTCTTAGTCAAAGGGATTCCAGCATCAAAGCCAGCCACTCAAGTTGATGCTGAAACATCCATCACTTTAGCCGGCGCACGTGATGATTATGTTTCTCGCGGTGGCCACAAGCTTGCCGGCGCACTTGATTCCTTTTCAGAAATCGTTGTAGCTGGGAAGGTGGCCCTTGATGCAGGCGCATCTACAGGTGGATTTACCGATGTACTTCTTAAGCGCGGTGCACGAAAAGTAATTGCTGTTGATGTGGGATATGGCCAACTTGCGTGGGAACTTCGACAAGATCCACGTGTCGAAATTCACGACCGCACCAATGTCCGCACTTTATCTGCACACTCCTTAAGTGAAGCGCCCGATCTTGTGGTTGCGGATTTGTCATTTATCTCTCTCACATTGGTGATTCCCGCGCTCATTGCAGTCACCAAACCCGACGCAGATTTTGTCATTATGGTGAAGCCACAATTTGAAGTAGGGCGGGAAAAGTTGGGCGCAGGTGGCGTCGTCCGTGATCCAGAATTACGCCGCAGCTCTGTTCGAGAAGTCGCGCAGAGCGCGCTCGAGCTTGGTTTAGGTACCGTAGGGGTTGTGGCGAGCTCCCTTCCTGGGCCATCGGGAAATGTTGAATATTTCCTCTGGTTAAAAACGGGCGCTTCTGCAATCTCTGATACGGCTCTCGATGAAGCGATAAAGAAAGGACCTCAGTAATGAGCGCACGTAAAGTCCTTCTTGTACTCCATCCTCATCGACCCGAAGCTCTCAAAGTCGCAGAAGAAATTGTGACCTCACTATCGAACGAGGGTATTGAGTTCTTGTCTACGGCGCCACAAGAATTCAATGGCGTGAGATCGATCAACAGTGATGAGTTGTCACAGTATTTGGCCTCTATCGAACTCACAGTAGTTCTCGGTGGAGATGGAACAATTCTTCGTGGCGCAGAGCAAGTTCATGGCACAGATATTCCGGTATTAGGAATCAACCTTGGTCATGTTGGTTTCTTGGCTCAAATTGGTCGGCCATCAACTGAAAAAATTATCGACGCAATTCGAAATAAGAAATACACAACTGAGAAACGAATGACGTTGGCGTACCAAGTCCAAAGAAATGGTGCGGTCGTTGCTCGAGGTTGGGCGCTCAATGAAGTAACTGTGGAACGTAGTACAGAAGCGATGATTGAATTATTCGTGCAAGTCGATCATCGCCCGCTATCGCGTTGGGGATGTGATGGAGTTATTTGTGCTACCCCCACTGGTTCAACTGCATATGCTTTTAGCGCCGGCGGCCCCGTTGTCTGGCCAGAAGTGGAAGCGCTTGTTCTTCTGCCACTTGCCGCGCACGCACTCTTCTCTGATCCGATGGTAATTTCACCAGAATCGGAGATAGTTATCGATGTCGAAAGTGAAGTGGGCGCACTCTCTGCTGATGGCTTGAGAAAATTTGCATTGATTGAAAAAGATAGAATTGTTCTTTCCAGTGATAAATCCTTCATCAACTTGGCTCATATTGAAGCTGCACCTTTTGCAGATCGTCTAGTAGCGAAATTCAAACTTCCCGTCGATGGTTGGCGTGGCGAATAAAAAGAAAGCGGCGAGCCGCACACGACTAGAAGAGATCAATATCCGCGGACTCGGAGTCATCGATCATGCGGTCGTTGATTTCGCTCCAGGACTCAATGTCATCACTGGCGAAACTGGAGCGGGCAAGACAATGGTGCTCACGGCCCTGTCACTTCTTCTAGGTGAGAAAACGGATTCAGATTTGATCCGCAGTGGACATGAGCGAATGAGCGTATCTGGAGTTTTTTCACTGGTCGGAGCGTCGCAGCCACTTTTATCTTTTCTCGATGAGCAAGGAATAGAAATCACAGATGAAGAAATTGTCGTCACGAGAAATGTTACAAAAGATGGAAAAAGTCGTGCACTAATCTCCGGCTCAACAAGTACAGCCTCGGCACTCAACCAATTAGGCCAAGAATTGATTGAAGTCCATGGCCAACATGGAAGCTTGGTTCTTACTAAACCGAATAAGCAACGCGATCTGCTCGACCTATCGGGGAGCGAATCAATCTCCGAACCGCTCTCTGAATACCAGCAGTTATTGGAGGAATATCACTCGCAAAAACGAGAGATTAACGATCTTCGAAAGTTGCTTGCTGACCGTGACAAAGAGATTTCAACCTTACGTGAACTAGCCCAAGAATTCGAAAAGGTTAAGCCAAAATCTGATGAGTTAGACCTTCTAGAGTCCACGATTTCGCGTTTAGAGAGCGTCGAAGATCTTCGGCTTGCAGCAACGGGAGCACAGCAGGCCCTGGCAGATGAGGAGAATGGTTCACTCAATTCACTGCATCACATGAAGCGTTTCTTACAGGGTGCCCGCGGTAAAGATTCAGAGTTGGACCTGCTCCACGATCGAGCATCTGACGCCCTTTTCTCGCTCATGGATATCGCATCTGACCTCGATAGATATATTGAGAATTTAGCCGCTGATCCACAAGCGCTCGAAAACTCCCTCGCACGAAAAGCGGTTTTGAGTAGTTTCGCGAAACGATTTGGCGAATCAAACGATAAAAAAGAAGCGTTGAGAGAAGCCATAGAGAAAGCACAACTTTCGCAACAGCGGATTTCAGATCTCACGGCGGGGGATGATCGAATTTCAGAACTGGAATTGAAGCTGCAAGTTCTGCGGAGCAATGTAGTGAGCGCTGCTCACAAAACATCTCAAGCTAGACAGAAACAAGCGCAGAACTTAAGTGAAAAAGTCACATCAGAACTTCGCGAACTTGCCATGCCTAAGGCTCGATTTGAAATACGAATTACCACTCGTAATGGAGATCGTGACGAGGACTTCATGCCATCTGGATTAGATGAGGTAGCAATGCTTTTCACCAGTCACGGAGCAGGAGGGATGCTGCCAATATCGAAGGCTGCTAGCGGAGGCGAACTTTCAAGACTGATGCTGGCTCTAGAAGTTGCCATTGCTGAGCAATATCAGCTGGGATCGTATGTTTTTGATGAAGTCGATGCTGGCGTTGGCGGAAAAGCTGCATTAGAAGTGGGAAGAAGATTGTGGAAACTCTCTCAGTCCGCGCAAGTCATTGTTGTGACTCATCTTGCGCAAGTTGCATTGTGGGCTGATAACCACATTGTTATTGAGAAAGATATCTCGGGCTCTGTCACTGAAAGCACCATCAGACGCATTACAGATCACGATCGAGAAGTGGAGATAGCGCGCATGCTTTCAGGCGTTGAAGAGTCAGAACACGCTCAAGAACACGCTCGAGAATTGCTCGATTTACGCGTCAAAGAGAAGGCGTGATAAGTTAGCGCTCCATGACCGCCCCTCATGTGACAAAGCATCTTTTTGTCACCGGCGGAGTCGCCTCAAGTTTAGGCAAGGGCCTCACAGCATCAAGTCTTGGTCGGTTGCTGCGCGCCCGAGGTCTACGAGTAACGATGCAGAAGCTCGATCCCTATATCAATGTCGACCCAGGCACGATGAACCCGTTTCAGCACGGTGAAGTTTTTGTAACTGATGATGGAGCAGAAACCGATCTCGATATCGGCCATTATGAGCGCTTTCTCGATACAAATCTACATGGTTCGGCCAATGTGACTACAGGCCAGGTCTATTCCAGAGTAATTGCGCGCGAAAGACGCGGGGAATACCTAGGCGATACCGTCCAAGTGATTCCTCACATCACAAATGAGATTAAAGATCGTATGAAAGCGATGGCAGCTCCTGAAATTGATCTTGTCATCACTGAGATCGGCGGAACTGTCGGAGACATTGAGTCCTTACCTTTTATCGAAGCGGCCCGACAGATTCGTCAGGAAGTCGGACGCGAAAATGTTTTCTATCTTCACGTTTCGCTAGTTCCCTACATCGGTCCATCGGGAGAACTAAAAACAAAACCAACACAACATTCAGTCCAAGCGCTTCGTTCGATCGGTATTTCACCAGATGCGATTGTTCTGAGATCCGACCGCGAAATTCCGGTCTCGGTTAAGAAGAAGATTTCTTTAATGTGCGACGTGGATCAAGAAGCAGTAGTAGCCGCCGTCGATGCGCCATCCATCTATGACATTCCTAAAGTGCTCCATCGCGAAGGATTGGATTCTTACATAGTCCGTCGATTGGGTTTGAAGGCAAATGAAGTTGCGTGGCAGGAATGGGATGCCCTTCTCGATCGGGTTCACAACCCTGCCCACACCGTCCGTGTGGGATTAGTCGGAAAGTACGTCGATCTTCCCGACGCATACCTCTCCGTTACCGAAGCGCTACGAGCAGGTGGATTTGCAAATAACGCTAAGGTCGAAATCAAATGGGTGGTTAGTGATGATTGCGAGAGCGACGTAGGCGCGGAGAAGAATCTTCGTGACGTCGATGCAATCTGCGTCCCAGGCGGTTTTGGAGTGCGGGGTATAGAAGGAAAGTTGGGCGCGCTCAAATATGCTCGCGAAAAGAAGATTCCAACTCTTGGTTTGTGTTTAGGTCTTCAATGTATGGTCATAGAGATCGCGCGGAATAAAGCTGGTTTAACCGATGCAAACTCGGCCGAATTCGATCCCACGACCAAGGCACCAGTTATCGCAACAATGGCTGGCCAGGAAAAGATTGTTGCTGGTGAGGCCGATATGGGTGGAAGCATGCGTCTTGGTTTATACAAAGCAATTCTCAAAAAAGGCTCAATTGTTGCCACGACTTATGGCAGTGAAGAGATTTCCGAGCGTCATCGTCATCGCTATGAAGTGAACAACGAATATCGCGATGAAATATCCAGAACTGGTTTGGTTTTCAGTGGACTGTCTCCAGATCAACACTTGGTTGAGTTCGTCGAGCTTCCGAAGGAGATTCACCCATACTATGTTGGGACTCAAGCTCACCCAGAATTCCGTTCTAGACCTACCAGACCTCATCCTCTGTTTAGTGGTCTGATTAAAGCTGCGCTCTCACGTGACTAATCAAGAACTCATCCAAATCTTCCTCAACCACTGCGCGGTTGAACGCGGACTCACCAAAAATTCGGTTTCTGCATATCGTAGAGATCTCGATAAATTCAATAACTTTCTTAGCACACAAAGTATGACTTTAGAGAATATCGGCGCCACCACCATTTCTGATTTTGTTGCGTATTTACGGACCTCAGGCTTAGGAGAGTCCAGCATCGCCCGCCACGTAGTTGCAATACGTTCGCTGTTTTCTTTTTTAAGTAAAGACCAAGGAATAATGAACGTGGCTAAGGAGATTACGCCGCCACGAATACCGAAACGCTTGCCCAAAGCGCTTTCTATTAGTGATATCGAATCATTGATTGCAAGCAACAGTGATGATCTAAGCGGAGTGCGCGATCGAGCGTTGATTGAGACTCTTTATGCCACAGGTGCTCGAGTCAGTGAGATTGTTCAACTCGACACTGGAGATATCTCGAAATCCGATAATGAAACAGTCACGGTCAAGGTGCGAGGCAAGGGCGGTAAAGAGAGGTTGGTACCGCTGGGCAAATTTGCGCAACACGCTTTGGATCAATACTTGACTCGATCTCGGCCATCTTTAGCGAAGAACTCTCATCAGGCAGCTCTATTTCTCAATGAAAAACGGGGCACGCGATTGAGTCGCCAGAGCGCCTGGCAGATTGTCATGAGCGCTGCAAAGCGAGCGGGTATCGAACGCGAAATTTCGCCACATGCGCTTCGACATTCTTTTGCCACACACCTTCTTGATGGAGGCGCCGACATCAGAGTTGTGCAGGAATTGTTAGGTCATTCCTCCGTGACAACCACGCAGATTTACACTCTAGTGACTATCGATAAATTGCGAGAGAGTTATGCGAGCGCACATCCGCGCTCAAGGTAGAAACTCTCTAACGTCCTCGTAATCGACGAGCGATAATAGATTGATCACCTTTTGATTCCAGATCAGCGATGACGATAGCAAGAGCTTCTCTGACGATTCTGCCACGATCCACTGCAAGACCTAAATCACCACGTAGATGCAACCGAGCTTGCTCAAGATCAAAAAGTTCTTCTGGCGAGAGGTACACCGTAATTTTCTCATCATGTTTCTCTCGTCCAGATGGACCTTTATCAAGACCAGTAGGTCGACGTCGTGGAGTTTGACGAACACCATTGCCTTTTGGAGCAGCCTTAGTGACCGAAGACGTTGTGGGTCGATTGGTATGGGCAACTTCAACTTCTTCAACAACTTGATCAGGCACAGCGCTTAATGTTGTTTTACGAAAAAGTTCATCAGCACCTGGCAAACTAATACGACGTGTCATCGAACTCCTCCTAAAGCGATAATCTCACGAGCTAAACGTCTGTACGACGCCGCTCCAACCGAAGAACTTGCATATGACGTTATAGGTTCGCCAGCAACAGTTGTTTCGGGGAAACGGACTGTGCGGGCGATAGTTGTGTCAAAAACTTTATCGGGAAAAGCTTCACTAATTCTTTCGAGAACTTCGCGACTATGAACTGTTTTGCGATCAAACATCGTAGGCAAAATTCCGAGTAGCTGAAGATCTGGATTGGTGTTGATCTGAACTTTCTTGATGATGTCATCCAAGAGGGCAACACCGCGCAGCGCAAAATATTCACATTCCAAGGGGACTAGAACCCAATGAGAGGCAGTGAGGGCATTAACAGTGAGAAGCCCCAAAGAAGGCTGGCAGTCAATGAGAATTACATCGTAAAAATCAGTAACAGTTGAGAGCACTCGTTTTAAGATCTTTTCGCGCGCAATCACATTAACAAGTCCACCCTCTGCGCCCGATAGATCTTCATGGGCCGGGATCATGTCCATACCAGGAACGCTAGTTTTCAATAAGAATTCATCGATTCGAGTCGATTCATCCATCAGTAAGTTGTATACCGAGCCTTCGATATCGCGTGTTGAAACATTAAGACCGACAGAAAGAGAGTGCTGTGGATCAAAGTCCACCAGGAGTACTCGGCGACCTAGCTCGGCGAAAGCTGCGCCAAGATTAATTGTTGTGGTTGTCTTACCAACTCCGCCCTTTTGATTGACGACAGAGATAATTTGAGCGTTTCCGTGCTCGACAAGTGGAGCTGGATAAGGAAAATCTTTTGCAGATTTACCTAATACTGACGACGATGTTGTGATCTCTGAATCCGCTTTCGAAAATGTCGATTTAGCGTTCAATTGAGAAATCTCTGAAGCACTTTTTGCCATGTCGAGACTCTAGTCACGGCGTACGGGCATATATGTAACGACACGCGTAGAGTATGCGCATCATGGAGAATGAAATCGTTGAACCCTCAAGTAATACTTTAGGTCAACTGCCACCAATCTCTGGCGCCACCACAGTCTCGGGTGAAGGTCGCGTTGCTGGTTTTTCCGTGCATTTAGAAAATTTTGATGGTCCATTTGACCTGCTGCTGCAATTGATCTCTCGCCATCGGATGGATATCACTGATGTTGCAATCGCCACGGTCACCGACGAATTTATCTCGTATATCCGCGAACTTGAGAAAACTGCAGACGGATGGAAACTTGATCATGCGACAGAGTTCGTTGTTGTGGCGGCAACTCTGCTGGATCTCAAAGCAGCACGTCTTCTGCCCTCGGGCGAGATCGATGACGAAGAGGATTTGGCGTTATTGGAGGCGCGGGACCTGCTTTTCGCTCGTTTACTGCAGTATCGAGCCTTCAAGGAGATTGCTTCGATTCTTACCGATCGAATTGCCGCTCAAGAGAAGACTTTCGCGCGCTCAGTCTCATTAGACCCGATATTTGCAGCGCTTCTTCCAGAAGTATTGATCGGGGTGACCCCAGAGCGTTTCGCAGCGATCGCTAATCGAGTGCTGACCCCAAAAACGGCCCCAACGCTTTCTGTTGATCATCTCCATCTTCCTCTTGTAAGTGTGGCTGCTGAAGCCTTGGTCGTTGTTTCAGCACTGCGCCGGCACACAACAATGACTTTTAGGGGCCTGGTGAGCGATGCGGCCAATACCCTGGTGGTTGTTGCGCGCTTTCTCGCACTTCTCGAGCTCTACAAAGAAGGATCGGTGAGATTTGAGCAGATTATGGCCCTAGGGGAGCTACAAATTACCTGGACTGGAGCCACTGAGGGCCTTGTAACCGTGAGTGACGAATTTGATCGGGCACCAATACTCGAGAAAGACGAAGGCTCATCTGATGTCTAACCCCGAACTCAACCGTTCAATCGAAGCGATCCTTATGGTGGTGGAAGAACCAGTTTCTGAAGTTGTTCTTGCCCAGATTATCGAAGCCCCAACAGAACAGGTTCTCGAAGCGCTTCACGCGCTCTCAGCCGAGTATGAATCTCAGGGTCGCGGTTTTGCTCTCAAGCAGATTGCGGGAGGGTGGCGTTTCTACAGTCATCCCGATCTTGCTCCATTAGTTGAGAAATTTGTCCTTGATGGACAGCAAGCAAAATTAACTCAAGCAGCTTTGGAGACCCTTGCAGTTATCGCCTACCGTCAACCGATATCACGAGCTCGAGTTTCAGCTATTCGCGGCGTAAATGTAGAGGCCGTAATGAAAACTCTCGTCACGCGTGGCCTGGTGGAAGAATGCGGAATCGAACATGAAACGGGCGCAATTCTCTATCGGACAACGCATTACTTCTTGGAGCGTATTGGTATCAACCGCGTAGAAGACCTTCCTGCGCTGGCGCCGTTTTTACCGAATATCGATGGTCTCGATGAGGTTATTGCGTCACTGACTGAATAACGATCCGAACTCTGCATCGTTGTAATGGCCCAGTCTCGATTGCCCAGTTCAATGGCCTAGCTCGATGGCCTAGCTCGATGGCCTAGACTCTGATCATGGCCGATGAAGTTCGCTTACAAAAGTTCATGGCTGATTGCGGTGTCGCGAGTCGACGAGCATGCGAAGAACTCATCGCCAGTGGGCGAGTAAAGGTGAACGGGCGAAAAGTCACCATGCAAGGGGTGAAAATTGACCCGATAAACACTCAAGTTGAAGTTGATGGTCAAATTATTGGTGCAATAAAGACCAAGACTTATATTGCGTTTCATAAACCTAAAGGTGTTTTGTCTACGATGTTTGACCCTGAAGGGCGACCCTGTTTGGGAGACTATTTCGGAGGGTTTTCGGAGCGACTTTTTCATGCTGGTCGACTGGATAAGGAGAGTGAGGGGTTGATCATCCTCACAAATGATGGAGCATGGAGCCACGAGTCAACTCATCCATCTTTTGGGGTTGAAAAAACTTATCTGGTGCAAACCAATGAACCGCTTCCGAAGGGGGTATTTCAGACATTACAAGCTGGAGTCGAACTGGACGATGGTTTAGCAAAACCAATTTCGGCTCGTCAAACTTCTGGAATGGTGGAACTGGTCATCCATGAAGGCAGGAATCAAATCGTCCGTCGGATGTTTGATTCACTTGGATACCCCGTGGTTCGGCTCATGCGCATTGCAATCGGCTCCATCAAGTTAGGAGAGCTGCCATCAGGAAAGTGGCGAAATCTCAATGACGTTGAAACCAGAAGTCTGTAAAGCCTCAAGTTGCTTTATTAATAAACACGTTTATGGTCTTTCTGCAAAGTTAATAAAGCAATAAAACCACTTTTTGGCATCCGGCAAAAAAGCAATTTGTCGATAAACACACGCTCAAATAGTCCTCGTTTGTCGATAAAACCATATTCAAGAAGTGCGAGCGGCGAGGTCGAGATTGTCGACAATCCATCAGAGTCGACCGAAAAACCATATCTATATTTATAGATAAAGCGGCGTATCGCTCCCACGCCAAGCCGAACGTCAAGGGTAAAATCTCGGGGTGAGTGTGCGGGCAATTCGTGGAGCGATTCAGATCGATGCGGATAACGCTGACCAGATGCGCGAGGCAGTTGTCGAACTCATGTCAGCGATTTTGGACTCCAACCAATTGGCAACAAAAGATCTCATTTCCGTTCTATTCACTTGTACACCCGATTTAGTCTCTGACTTCCCGGCAGCTTCAGCACGAGCTATGGGCTTGGGGGAGGTGCCACTTCTTTGTGCCGTGGAGATGGCAGTACCCGGTAGTTTGCCTCGAACAATTCGGACTTTGATTCATTGTGAAAGCACACGAAGCCAAACAGAGATGTCACACATATACCTTCGAGGAGCTGCTGCGCTTCGTAAAGATATTGCTCAGTAATCTGATGAAAATTTCTCATATTCGCATCGTTGGAGCTGGACTCATCGGAACCTCAATAGCTCTTGCCTGCTCGAAACTGGGCTATACAGTTGATCTGGACGATCTCGATCCTGCAGCACGTGATTTAGCACGAGATTTACTTCTCTCAAGTATTTCGAACGCAGAACCTGACCTTGTTGTGATTGCAACACCGCCATCATTCGCGTTTGAAGCTTTGAAGTCAGAATTCGGCAAGCACCCTCAAGCGATGTTTATAGATGTAGGCAGTATAAAAAATAATCTTTTACGAGACGTTGAGAGTTTTTCGGAAATTTCCAAGCGATTTATCGGAACTCATCCCATGGCTGGCAGAGAAGTTGCTGGTCCGTCATCTGCTCAGGGCGACCTCTTTAATGGCCGAGCGTGGATTGTGACCCCAACAAGTAAGACATCAAACGAACTCGTCGAAACCATTACATCGTTTCTTTCAGATCTTGGGGCCACAACCTATGCGCTGGAGGCGGGAAAACATGATGAGTTGCTGGCTCGGATTTCCCATCTTCCTCAGATCATAAGCACCGCTCTCGGGGCAGCCATTGCGAACATGGATTCGGGCCTAGAACTAGCAGGTCAAGGCTTGCGCGATATGACGCGCATTGCCGGAAGCGATGGAACCTTGTGGAGCGAGATTTTGTTAGCAAATAAAGATGAAGTACTTAATTCCATTGATGAGTTTCTCCTCCAAATAATGAGAATGAAATCCTTAATCTCGCAGAATAAGAAGAGCGAGATTGAAAACATATTTATGGAAGGAAATACTGGCCGCGCGAAAGTTTCCGGAAAACACGGAGCGCAGCCAAGAAATTACTCTTATGTTCTTGTTGTGATCAAAGATCAACCTGGAGCGCTACGCGACCTCTTCGACGAATGCGCAAAAGTAAATGCAAATATCGAAGATCTTTCGATTGAGCATTCACCGAAGCAAGAAACCGGACTTATCTCACTAGCATTTTCCCAGCAGGATGCTCACAAAGTCGTAGAACATCTTCAGAGCAATAACTGGAAAGTTCATCTCAAATGACAATTGTTGTGGCTATGGATGGCCCAAGTGGTTCAGGCAAATCATCCACATCTAAATCTATCGCCAAGCGCGCTGGATGGCTTTACTTAGATACGGGCGCTCTCTATCGAGCAGCTACGTGGCTCGCGATTCGAGAGACTATTGATGATGCACCGTCGCTTGTAAAAGCTCTAGAAAACTTTCCGATAATTTTTAAGACGGATCCAAGCAATCCAATTACCTTGTGTGGAGGTGTCGATATTTCTCAGGAAATACGTACTCCTGAGGTGACATCTGCCGTCAGTCGTATAAGCGCGTGGCCGGAAGTTCGATCAGCTCTTGTATCTCTGCAGCGCAAAATTATTGATAGCGCAAAAAATGGAATAGTTGTAGAAGGTAGAGATATTGGAACTGTGGTAGCCCCAACCGCGCAGCTAAAGATTTGGCTTGAAGCAGATATAGAGGCGAGAGCCGTGCGTCGCGATACTGAACATAAAGAGCTCAAAATTGACGCTGGAGGAGTTAGAGACGTAGCGGAATCGCTCAAGGATCGAGATCAGATCGATAGCACTCGAAGTGTTTCTCCACTCAAGAAAGCAGAAGACGCAATCGTCGTTGATTCGACGAATCTCTCATTAGCTGAGACCGTTGAATACATCTGGAATATTCTCAAACAAAGGTCTCTTATTGGTCTGCCACGGGTAGTCATTGTTGGTCGACCAAACGTTGGCAAATCCACTTTAGTGAATCGAATAATTGGTTCTAGAGAAGCAATCATTGAAGATACCCCGGGTGTAACACGAGATCGAGTCTCTTATGAGGCCGAGTGGAATGGAAAAAGTTTTGTTGTGGTCGACACGGGTGGATGGGAACCAACAGCAGAAGGTATTGCCCTCAAGATTTCTGATGCGGCTGAGTCTGCGATAGTTGATGCAGATCTCGTTTTATTTGTTGTTGATGCACAAGTTGGCCAGCAATCTGATGACGATGCTTTGATTTCTGTGCTTCGGAAAAGCAAAAAGCCCGTGATGTTAATTGCAAATAAGGTTGATAGTGACAAGGACGAGTTAGAAGCTCATTCATTATGGAATTTAGGTTTAGGAGAACCGCACTTCATTTCAGCGGCGCATGGTCGCGGTAGTGGAGATTTATTAGATCTGGTTGTTGGACAATTACCAGAAGTTGGTCAGAGTCGAATGGACGATGGTTATCGTCGCATTGCAATTGTTGGTCGACCAAATGTTGGAAAAAGTAGTCTGCTTAATTCCTTGGCGGGAACCACGAGAGCTTTAGTCGATGATGCTGAAGGAACGACTCGAGATCCCATCGACGAGCTGATTGACATAGGTAATAAAACCTGGCGATTTATTGATACTGCAGGAATCCGTCGTCGCGCCCACCAAGCCTCCGGTTCTGATTATTACGCAGCTCTAAGAACTGAGAGAGCTATCGAGAATTCCGAAGTGGTCATCATGATTCTTGATGCCTCGGTTTCGATTACTGAACAAGATCTAAGGATCATCTCTCTTGTGGAAGATTCCGGAAAAGCCCTCGTGATTGGTATGAATAAATGGGATCTAGTCGATGAGGAACGCCGGCTGGCGCTAGAAAAGGAGACCGATCGAAATTTTGATCAAGTGGAATGGGCTGAACGAGTTAACATCTCGGCTAAGACAGGATGGCATAAAGATCGCCTTTTACCCGCAATCGAGCGCGCTCTTGCCAGCTGGGAGTTCAGAATTCCAACCGGCCGACTGAATTCCTTCTTGGGTCAATTAGTGGGAAGCAATCCGCCGCCAATACGAGGTGGAAAGCAACCGAAAATCCTCTTCGCTACCCAGGCAGGTATAGCCCCGCCAACGTTTGTCATCTTCGCGACTGAGTTTCTCGAAGCTTCCTACAGGCGATTTATCGAAAGACGTCTCCGTGAGGAATTTGGGTTCTCGGGATCTCCGATTCGAGTTTCGGTTCGTATTCGGGAGAGGTAAACCTTTTCGTTAGTATCGGCACTCTTGGACAGTCTTACGGGACGTAGCGCAGCTTGGTAGCGCACCAGGCTGGGGGTCTGGTGGTCGCAGGTTCAAATCCTGTCGTCCCGACATGGTGACCATTCCCAATCTGTTGACCCTGCTTCGAGCTTTGGGTATCCCAATTTTTCTCTATCTCGTGCTGGTGGAAAAAGAAATGGGATGGGCAGTTCTCACTCTGGTTGTCGCGGGAGCCACGGATTATCTTGATGGAAAAGTAGCGCGAGCGTTGAAGCAAGAAAGTCGCCTTGGGGAGTTGATGGATCCTGCAGTCGATCGCCTCTACATAGCCACTGTGCTCATAGCAATGTATGTCACGCAAGCACTTCCATTCACTGTGTTACTTACCATTGTGGCTCGGGATCTTGCACTCGGCGTTCTGTTGATCGTTATGAAGTCCCGAGGAATTCCACCATTCAAGGTAACCTACCTAGGAAAAGCTGCGACATTCAATCTGCTCTACGCTTTGCCGCTACTTTTATTGACCGATTCAAGTTCGGGATGGGTGGCAGACGTAAGCTTTATCTTTGGCTGGGGTTTTGCACTCTGGGGCATTGCGCTATACCTATGGACCGGCCTGAGTTACGCTGGCTCTGGAATTCGGCAATTGAGAGGGAGATAAATGAGTAACATTCCATCGCAGCTTCGTTATACAAAAGAGCATGAGTGGGTGGAACAGACCTCGGACGGTAAGTTTCGAGTAGGAATTACCGACTTCGCCCAAGCTGCTCTCGGAGATATCGTGTACATCCAATTGCCAAAGGTTGGCGAAAATATTGCGCAAGGCAAGGTGTGCGGGGAAGTCGAATCCACGAAGAGCGTCTCGGAAATTTATGCACCCCTCACAGGAAAAATCGTCTTGGTAAATACTGAATTAGATGCCACTCCCGAGATCCTCAATTCAGACCCATACGGCGCCGGATGGATTATTGAGGTTGAAGTTTCCGAATCATCTCAACTTGATTCTCTGCTCTCACCAACGGATTACCAGGCATTAATCTCGTAAAACTCCGCTTGACTCGCTGAAGCGCGGAGCCTAGTGTGAGCCTCAACGTAAAGGTGAGGTTGTAGTTCAAGCCTCAACTTCTTCTCGAGAGGAGTGGTGATGGATCAAGCCCGTGAAAACGATCTCACCACCACCATCAATCTTGGCGCACTCCGATCTGTGTCCGATCACCTTTCCTCATTGCTAGATAAAGCAAGTGAAGCTGAACGAGAT
>Ga0214917_10004102_pt1 | contig 16455 bp, 11 predicted proteins | sample LL_1208_BB_MetaG_FD_177983 | JGI IMG/M metagenome (GOLD analysis project Ga0214917, IMG submission 177983) | Freshwater microbial communities from Lake Lanier, Atlanta, Georgia, United States - LL_1208_BB | ecosystem: Environmental > Aquatic > Freshwater > Lake | place: USA: Georgia | collected... | reverse complement strand
AGGTTTTCATGTTTGGGGAGAGCTCAGATAATGGAGAGTCTTGAAAGGATCGAGGAGCTTATCAAGTCGACGGGGCTTCGTCAGATTTGTATCGAGCAGTCTGGAGACAGCTGCCACTGGCTTGGCGGCCCGCAGGACATCAGTTTTAGGATTGTTGGGCTTCCACGGGCGGCGGTTGAGGCGATTGTCGAGATTGTCAATACGGCCCCTGACATCTTGACTGCCTTGAAGGAGAGACGTGATGAGAAGCGGCAGGGGGCGTGGGCAGCTGGTCCCGCCTATTTTGTTCAGCCTGAGTAAGGGAGAATCCGTGAGAAGCATCTTGGCTTTAAGTTTGGCGAGCGGTCTTTTGGTGACAAGCGTTGCCTTGTCTATTTATTCCATCGTCCGTTCAAATCGTATTGCTTACTACTACGAGTGCGAGAAGGCTTGCGGGGTGCTGCCTGTGATCTCTTGTTCGAGTGCAGAGATTGTCTGCGATGCAACGGGGATCAAAAGAAACCCAGATCACATCGGAAGCGATGAGGCAATGCCTCCTACGCCAAAAAAGCGCAGGATGGCATCTAGGGCAAATGTAGGGCGTGGGGGATGAAGGCTGTGGGTGTAAGTTCGGAAGTGCTAGACAGGTGGATTGACCAGATCCGTTATCATGAGCAGGATCTGATCACAATTGACGACCGTGACCTGCTTTCTGCTCTAGAGGAGTTAAAGCAGTTTAGGGGGCTTTTCACCGGGCAGGGCTCTTTGCCTGCCTCCGGGGTGGAGTTGTGAGGTTTTTTGGCAGCGCCAAAGTGTCCGTTGATTGGATCCGCCTTATGTCCGCCGAGCACCTTCTCTACCTGGCGATAAGGCTTGTCCCGAAGGGAAGGCCTGAGGCAGCCCTTTTGGCTGCCTGCCTTTCGAGATACATCGAGCTTGCCGTGAAAATACAGGAATAACTTTGGGCGGCGCTCACTTCTTAGCTCCTGTATTTTTCTGTTTTTCTCCGAGTGTCCCAATCCGCCGGCCTATGTTTCTTCCAAGGCTTGTTCCGCCAGCGACGAGGGCGCTTGAACCAAAGAGGGTAAGGGCCGCTTTTCTCGGGTCAATAAGCTCTCCGAGCTCTTTTACGACATACTTAGTGTTGTCGGTGATCTCTTTGACGTTTTCCACGGTTTTTGTCCACGGCCATGCGGCCTTTTTTTCAAACCCTTCCCAAAAATAATTCATGGTGTACTCCCTCAAGTGTAGTCATCGATACCAAGGTCTTTTTTGGTTTCGTATTCTTGAACGAACGACTTTGATGATTTGTACTTCCTGTCATATTTGCTTTTGAGCTTTTTTGTGTAGTTTTGAATCCCGCGGTCAAAATCCTGGTCTCTGCTATTCAGGGCTGATCTTATAACCCTGCCTTTTAGCAACTCTGCACCGATAGGGGATGCGAGCCCCATCATTGCAGATGTCATGATTTCGGATGCTCGGTTGATTGTCTTAGGTTTAATGTTGATGCCAAAACCCTTACCTAGAAGAAAACTTCCCGGTTTTACCACTAGGTATTTGGTGGCGGTGGTAAGCGGTTTTAGAATTTTTCTTGTTTGTGGGCTAACAGCATGAAGAATTCCCAGGCCTGTCCCCACCAGGTTTACCCCAACAGACGCGTCAATTCCCCTCTCGTCAATTTTTGATTCGGCCATGACCTTGTCGATATGTTTTTTCTGGGTAAGGTCCTCTCTGCCGCGGTCAAGCAACTTTTGCTTTGCAATCCTTTCAACTTCTTTTTTATTTCGTCCTTTAATGACCGCGGCTGGATAGCCTCCGACAGCACTAAAGAATGCATAGGCTCTTAAGCTGTCTGGGTCGGTAAGATCACTGTCTAGAGTTGCTGACTCGTCATACGGGGTGTCAAAAGAGGCTTTTTTCAGGTGGTTTTTTTCCAAGGCGTCCCTGAACTCTTTGTTGAGGTCATCTTTTCTTTTAGCGATGGTGTAGATCCAGTGGTCGACACCGGTATCCCCCCCATATCCTACGGATGAATAGATTTTTTGCAGCAGCCCAGAGGGTTTTGGTACTGATACGTAGCGCAGAATTTTTACCTTCCTGTTTTCCTTCGGGAGATGCGCAAAGGACCCGATCCGCCTTACGCGGGACTCTGCCTGCTGGATCCTCTCTGGGTTGTAGTGTCCTTCGAGCATTTGGAGCATGGTGGTATTTTTTAGGTCCAGCCCTTCTGCTCCGGCTCCTGATAGCAGGAGGACTCTTTTTTTTCCGTCTTGGAAATCTTTTATTTCTTGCGGCCTTGTTTTGCTTGTCATGCCCTCCTGCCCGAGTCCAAGAAACTTGGCGTAGGGTATACCTTTCATTTTGAGGGCTTTTTCAACGGACTCGACTTGGCCTTTGATGAGGTTTCCGTAGATGACAGTCTTGTTTCCTTCCGACTCCTTCAAATGATCGAGGGCGTCGTCGACCACTTTTTTTACCTTGGGGGAGTAGTCGTATGGGTTTTTTTCCTTGAGCCTCTCGTCCATGATCCCGTGGTCGGTCGACACTTGGCGGGCTTGCATAAGTTGGCTGAAGGCATCTTTGGCATCTTTTTGCGAAACGGGCAGGTTGTTTCTAATCTTCCATCTGGTAATCGGGTCGACGCTATTTAGGGAGTAGTTGTAGATTTTAAGCTGCTCGTCAGACATAGGTACTTCAACGGTGTGAAGATCCCTTTTTGGCATGTCTTTTTCCAGGTCCTCGTGGGAGATGTAGTCGATCTTCCCGCGCAGGTAATTTGCGAGCTGCGGCTTATTCTTTAGCGACTTGTTGATGTAAACTTTTGGGGTGAAAATTCCTTGGGTCACAGCGTCTTTTTTAACAAAGAGCTTGTCAAAGAATGTCTTGCTGACGAGCTTGTGCCCTGTGGGGGTATGGGTCACGTCAAGGAGCGGGACCACTTCATTTGGCTCGTTGTTTACAACGGATCCGGTGAGGGTGATGGCGTTTTTGAATTTGGGTCGAAGGTCCCTTAGCTTATTGTAGGTGACGCCTTCTGTTCCCCGCGCCTTGTGGATCTCATCCATGATGATGGTGTCGGCGCCGGTGTCACTTATGAGCTTGTCCCCGTGGTCGCGGAAAAGTTCGTAGCTGATGATGTTGTAGTCTGCGCTTGATTTGTCGCCGATTGATTTTGACTTCTTCTCCCCGGAAGGCCCGTAAAGGGTAAAAGAAGAGTTGGTATAGCGTTTCAGGTTGTCGACAAAGTTGTCTCTTAGCGAGGCTGGGACAACGACGATGGCTCTTTGGGCTTTCTTGTTTTTCTTGAGTGTCTCAAACCCTGCGATGGCGCTTAGGGTCTTTCCTGAGCCCGTGGCGTGGGCTGCCATCATGACCCCGTCGTTTTCAACAAGGCGTTCGACAAACCTGTTTTGATGGTCCATCAGCTCGAAGTTTTTCTTGAGTGCCGCAAGCTTGTTGAACCAGTCTGATTCTTGCAGCTTATCCCAAGCTTCGCTGATCTCTTTCATCTTATTTTCAGAGGATTTGTCTCCAGGGTTTAAGTCTGGGTGGTATTTTTTTGATAGCTCATGGAACTTTTTTCTAACCTCTGACTTTGTTTTTTCGTTTCCGCTAAGTCCCAGAGTGGACTGATATTTTTTTAGGTTCGTAAGGTCCCAGGCTAACCCAGAATATTTCCTGTAGTAGTGTTCAGCGTTCCCCATTTCTTCTCTGATTTTCTCTTGTATTTTGAGGGAGCGTCGCCACCCAGCAGCTCCGCCCAAACCGGCACCTGCAAAAAAGCCGATGAGCGGGGCTTTTGAGATTAGCTTGTCTTTGGTGGTTTTTTCCCGATTTGTCTTGAACTTATCTTCATACCGGGATCTAAGAAGCAGCCCGCCTCCGGCCCCGAGTGCAGCGCCACCAACCCCATAAACTCCAGCTATTAGGGTATTTATTAAAGTTTCAAGTCCGTCTGCTTCTTTCACAAGTTTTGAGTTTTTTTTGGTCATCAGTATTTTCCTTCCTTCCCCTTGCCGAAATTGGTCCCTTGAGCAAAGGCTGGTACCGGGTGGTAGTCGGAGACATCGGTCTTCCAGCGTTGGGAGGCCCCTTCGAGGATATTTTTTTCAAGCTGCCTGTATCCGAGTGCTGCCATCCAGTTTTTCTTAAGCAGCGGTATGTTGCTCATTCCTTTTAAGAACGGTGCGTGAACGATCGGGTCTTTTTCGACTTTGACTTCTTTGAGGCCAAGGCCTTTCAGTGTCAGGATGTCCTTGGCTGTCAGTTCATGTCCCTTGGGGATGGACAGGATCTTCTCGGCAGTCTTGTAGCCCTCGGCTTCGGCCAGTGGTTTGGCCACGACCAGGTTTTGGTTGTAGTGCTCGGCCACGGTATAGGGGACGATGTCTCCCGGGACGAAATCAGAGTCTTTCGGGTTGTTGAGAACCTGGGTTGTGTTGCCAAGGCTTCTCACGACGGTTTCAAAGACCTTCCTGTGGAGGGTCTGGCCTTGGGCCTTGTAGGAGTCCTTAAGCTCTGAGGTGATATAGTCCTGGGCGGCTTTCATGCCCTTGTATTTGACAAGGTCCTGCGGCCTCACCACACCGTCTGAGAGGGTATCTCCGGCTTTAACTTGGGTGCCGACAACCACTTTCAGTTTATTTCCTTGGGGTACGTGTACTTTCTTGTCTTCAACCCAGACGTCAAAGCCGCCTGCAATACCGGGCTGGATCTTGGTCACCTTCCCGTTTGTTGGCGAGAGGGGGTCTGCCGAGACAACTGTCTTAGGGAGTTGAAGTAGCTGGTTGATTCTTTGGTAGCCAGAGACGCTAGCCCCTGTGCCTGCAATTCCGCCGGTGTGCTTGGTGTTCATGACAAGCTGAACAAGTGGCTCTGCCATGGTCTGCCCGGCCTTGGCCCCGATATTGTCCCCTACCTCAGGAAGCTGACCGTGTTCATCAAGACCGTAGCATCTTGCGCAGGTTCCCTTTGGCTGTCGGCATCGAAGGGGGCTACGGACATTGACGGACTGAAGCCCTTTTTTCTTGAGGGTAGATATGACCGTAGCGGTGACCACGGTATTGTGCGGATAGCCGCCCTGATCCCCAGCGAGCAGCCTGTCCAGGCAATCGGGATCATCCACTTTATGTACGATACCCTCTTTCGTGCCACAGTCCACCGCACTGACTACGTTATCAAGCGTGGTTGCCATGATGTCTTTGGAGAAGGCGCCCGGCAGGGAGGTTTGGATTGACCTGTCCATTATACCTCGCCTTGCTCCGTACATGGAGGTCCAGTAGTCGCCGACGTCAAGGCCTTCGGCGTAGGACTTGGTAATGGCTCTTGGGACGATTCCTCCCCTAGAATTTTGTACAAAAAGCGGTGCTGCAAGGATCTGGCGGAGCTGGTTGTGTTCTCCGCGCGCCCCTGAGACGACCATGTCGTAGAGGGGGTTTTCCTTTCCATCGAGGCGTTTTGAGATGGCTTCGTTGATAAGGTGTGTCCCCTCCTTGTTTATCCTCTCAAACTCTTCTGGGGTTTTGGCCTTTCTTGTCAGCTCCTGAATCTTCTTTCCGACAACGTCTCTTTCCTTTGCCGGGACGACGATGTCTTCAAGGCCGAGGGTAAAGCCTTTTTCATAGGCATGGCGGTCTCCCTCTGCCTTGAGCTCTGCAAGGACCTTTCCGAAATCTTGAGGGGGAGCGGTCTTTGCGAGGGACTGGAGCATGTCGACGGTTTTTTTCTTGGTCAAAACTTCTTTTACTTTGAGTTGTTCTGGGAGAAGGCGGTTAATCCTGTCACGTCCCTGTGGGGTCTTTGAGAGGTAAAAAAGACCGATCTGTGATTCCTGGGAGGGGGCCATCATGAGGCGCCCGGACCCAGGCTGGAAGAGGTTTCTTGAGGGAAGCATCTTCTCTGCTTCTTTATTGGCCTCTTCACTGATCGGGACGTGGACGGTCATCGTATCCCCGTCGAAGTCAGCTGAAAACCCCTTCACTACCAAAGGCGGGATCTTGACGGCCTTGCCCTGAGTGATGGTCGGCTTAAAGGACATGATGGAGAACTTGTGAAGAGAGGGCGCACGGTTAAGAAGCACGTGGCGCTCTTTCATGACAATCTCAAGTGCCTTCTTGGCGAGTGGGGTCTTTTGCTTGATCTCTTCTTTAGCCTTGAGCGGTGTTTTTCCGAACTTGGAGAGCTCGCGAACGATGAAGGGTTCAAATAGTTTCCAGGCCATGTCCTCTGGCATGGCCATCTGGTCAACACCAAGGCTTGGCTCTGGGATGATGGTGCCGCGGCCGACGTAGTCTTGTTTTTTTGAGAGGAGCTTTGAGATAAAAAAGCCCTCTTTTGGCTGGCCACCGGTACCGCCCTTGATCTGCCCGATGAAGCCGTCTCTTACCCTGCCCTTGATGTTTATATCCGTGACGCCAGATATGCCCTTGACCGATTCGTAAAGGTCTTTTCTTACGTCGGCCTTTTCCTCATCTCCAAGAAGCTTCATCACGGGAAGACCCATGACGTAGTTCACGATTCCCGCATTTTGATAGAGGAGGTTTATATCCGACGTTTGGATATCACCGTTTGGAAGTGGGTAGACAGGGCGCATGACTGGAGGAAGGATCGGGACAACCTTTCTCATGTAGGCCTCTTCCGGTCTTAGTCCTGCCTCTTTTAGGGCCTTGAGGTAGCGGATCCTTTTATTGAGATCATCAAGGGCGTCTTTTTTGGCTGTGAGGGCTTTTTTTGTGAGAGTCTTGATCTGCTCGTCAATATTGATTCCTTGGAGAAGCCTCTCAACTCCGGCCCCTCCGGTGACGCCTTTTTGTTCTGTGTTTAGCTTTCCGGATTCGTCAACGTATACCTTGCCCTCGATGACCCCATCGAGCTTGTTTCCAAGACCGGTTACTTTTTTTGCCGCGGCCTCGAAAACGGGGTTCAGTACAGGTTCTTTCAGCTCAAGGTGCCCCCACTTGTTTCCCCTGAATCCTCCAAGTTTCGCCGGATCGAAAAATCCCCCGGGGATTGGCTGCATGTCTTTTGCCCGGAAAAGAAGCGGTTTTGTGATGGGGGCAGAGGACATGCCAAGGATCTGTTTGTCGGTGAGGGGTTGGAGGACGACGGTGCTGCCCTCTTTTGCCACATCCACTCCCGACGCCTTTAGGTAGGAGACGAACTTGTCGTATGCAAACGGGGTGCTTGTCGGGGGAGGTAGCTGTCCTGCCTTGAAAGCCTTCCAGAATTCATCGTTTTGGCTGCTTTTGACTGTCGCCATCTCCCTCAGATTGGCGCGTGCTCCGTGGGATAGCATCGAGTAGAAGGTGAGGACGTCAAGCGCTTTGGCTCCTTCGTCGCCCCCGGATTTGATGGGCTGCATATTGATGTCGTAAGCGGAGCCAGGTCCGCCTTGGCGAGCACTATAGTTGGCGGTGGACTGCTTAAAGAGCTTGAGTATGTGGGGGTGTCCGACATGGACTCGTCCGAGGCTTTTTCCAGTTTCCGGATCGAAAAGCTCCTCTTTATCGTCAACACCGTGTTTGGAAACAAATTCTTTAGTTGTTTCGAGATAATTCTCACCGGAAAAGTTTCTGACACGGTGGGGCACTCCCGTCTTGAGGGCAGCCTTGGCTGCTGCGGATTCGTAGATTTGCCCGATGTTGATGCGGCTGATGACTCCGTGCGGGTTTAGCATGACCTCAACGGGCTTGCCGTCGGCCGAGTGCGGGGTTTCGTTGTCTGGGAGGATCTTTGTAATGATTCCCTTGTTCCCCATGCGCCCTGAGAGCTTGTCACCGATCTTTGCTTTTTCCTCGGTCTTTATGAAGACGGTGATCTTCCTTCCAACCTTTTGAACGTCGATCACAATTCCTGGATCTTCTTGGTTCCAGTACACGGAATCGTCTTTTGGACGCTCTGCCAGGGCCCGGCTGATGATGCGAACGGGCATCGAGGATGCCCTTTTGCGAAGGGCTGCAATGACCACATCGCCTTGAGTGACTTTTTCGCCTTTTTTAATTACGCCTTCTTGATCAAGTTTTTGAAGGCTGGAAGGTGAGGCGGCGTTTGGGTAGAAGCTTTTGAAGGCGACCAAGTTTAGTATCGAGTTGTCGTCTTTTTCGTATGCCTTTTTATAGATATGCTCGCTTGTAAGTTTTTCCGCAGCCGATTCGCTGATGACGATGCCGTCTTCAAAGTTGTAGCCCTTGTAGGGCAGGTAGGCGGTTCTCAGGTTTGTCCCGAGGGCAAGTGTTCCTCCGCGCGTAAAGTTGCTTTCAGCGAGGAGCTGCCCTTTTTTGACCCGGTCTCCCTTTTTGACGAGGGGCTCGTGGTGCATGAAGGATTTTCGGTTAAGCGCAAAGTTGTTGTAGAGGTTTACCCTCTTGTCTCCGCTTGCCGTTGAGATGACAAGGTAGTTACTTGTGACTTCCTTCACGACGCCATCGTCTGGGGAAACCTTGGCTACCTGCCGTCCGATTTGTTCTTCCATGGAGGTCCCGTCGCCTAGGGCAACTTGGACAAGCGGGGCTTGCCGGTGCTTTAATCCGATGGCCTGCTCAAGCATCTTTGAGGCCATGGTGGCGCGGTTTCCCTGGTTTGAGGGAAGATAGGGTATAAGGTTGCTGGAGACAGAAAATATTGACGCTGGGTGCGGTGTTCTAAAATCTATTTTCTCGCGCGGGACTTCAACGATATCGCCCCGGTAGACGGCTTTTTGGACGTCGCCTTTTTGGTCCGCAAGGGCGATATGCTTGTCAAACGCTTCCTCTGCGCTGAGGGTCGCTGGTTTGCCGTTTTTTCCCAAAACGACCATTTTAAGCGATTTTCCGTCCTTTACTGCCCCGATTGACATTGTGAGGTTAGCCCCCACCTTGTCCGATTCTGGAGTGTGGGCGGGGTCGACAAGTCCGTAGTGGGAGTGGTGGACGTTTCTCATTTCCGGGGTAACTGCGTGACGTGATTTGACGCCGCCAGAGCCCATGATGGTTGTCCGGTATGCCCCGGAGATCATCTCAAGGGGATTGGTCTGTTCGGGCGTGGCCGACTTGTCATCTTGGGTGAAGAAGGATTCTACGACCGAGTTGAAGGCAGAAGGGTTTACAAGTTGCGAGATCTTTTCGCGGTTTAGGTTGTCAATCGAGCGGCTGATCTTTCTAAAAAGAGCCTCTTTGTTTCGCTCAAGCCTGAATTGCAAAAAATCTTCGACTCCGTGCAGTTCCTTGAACGCCAGAGAGTCTCGGTCGACGGGTTCTTTTTTTCCAAGGTGGACATCGAGAAGGTGTTTTGACGCCGCAAGAAGGGCTGGCCCATCGACCCGGTCAAACCCGGTTCCTAGAACAAGTTTTGTTGTTTCAGGCGAGAGCTTTGTTTTTGCGAAGTATTCCTTGAGGCTTCCTTTTTTGATGCCAAAAGCTGATGTGGCTTTTTGGACCACCTTGGGGTCGGAGTTGCGGTTGGCGGCTTCAATCTGGCTTCCCCACGAACTTGCGATGAGCGAGGGGGAAATGCCGAGGTAGGTGAGGACCGGGTAGAGGGGGATGTTTGATGCTCCGCCCCCAATTTTTTGGATGTAGAAGACGCCGGTTGATTCTTTGAAAGAGAGGTCAAACTGCTTGCCGACGGCAAGGTTGAACTGGGTTTTCAGCTCACCATTTTGTTTTCGGATCGTATAGATGCCCGGCTTAAGGCGCAGCTGGTTGTGGACTTGGTATTCATTTCCGCCAACGATGTAGCTGAAGCGATCTGTGATTTTTGGCAGGGTGAAAAGGCGGACTTTTGCCGAGCGGTCAATGACGTTTCCCGTCGCTTTGTCGACAAGGGCAAGTGAGGCATAGACGGATGCGCCCCACGTCTGCTCTTTTTCTTTTGCCTTTGCCTGCGAGGCGTAGTCGGTTGAATCAAGAGAGTCGTCCACCCAGACTTTTTCAAGACGCAGGGTTCTCAGCCTTCCTTCTACCGGAAATATCCCCTCGACTGCGGAGAGCGCGGCCTTTTTTATGGCCTCAAATTGTTGTCCGACGTCAAAATTTCTCATCGAGTGTTGGTATAAGCCTCATGGAGAAATGTTTACTAATCACGGAGGAGTTGTGCTGGATCTAGAGGAGATAATTATCACGATTTTGTTGTCGATTGTATCATAAAACAAGGAGGTATTTATGAGCGTGGTTTTGGAATCAAAAGCTAGAAGGCCATCATTTTTAGTGGATGTTATTTGCCAAGCATTTGGAAAAGCATTCACGCGCGAATTCTGGGTGAATGTCTTTACGGTCCTCGCAGGAGATTTGGCGGCGATGCTGATGCAGTTTGCTGCCGGAAAGCTGGCGTTTTACGCAAAGAAAATGGCGAATGGAGAACCAAGCCAGCAGGCAAGCCCTCCGTTTTCTTCCGGAGGAGGATCTGTTTTTTCCCAAGGGTATGACAGGCCTAGCTACACCCCGCGCTCGGAAGGGAGAGCACCCTTCTCTGGTTTCAACGGATAGTGCTAAGGTTTCAAAAGATGGCAGCTCAAGCTGCCATCTTTTTTTTACATAGGGGGTTTGTAGGTGGACGCCATTTGCTCGAGCTTGGGTGCTTTTGTTATCTGGTGAAGGCCGTAGGCGGCAGCTCCGGTGCCAAGAACACCCCTGGCAATATTTTTCTGGAGCTTAAAGCCAGGGTCGTTTGCAGTTTGCCTGTATCCGCGCACCATGCTTTTAAAGGCCACCCTAGGCGCTTGAATAAAATTCTTGTAGAGAAGGTTCCCTGCGGCCCACTTCTCCATGAACCCTTCTAGAAAAGCTTCTTTTCCTGCCATGACACCACCAGTAGAAGGCGTTCTTCGGTTGCGACGATTTTTCCGTCCGCGTCAAAGTGCCTTTCAGTTATTTTTTCCCGCACCTCTTTAATGATAGTACAGGCCGGGTTGTTAAGGATAGCATTGTACTCGCAAAGGGAGTTTTCATTTCTCAGGTCAAAAGTTTTTGTAAACCTTTCGGTTGTGGGCATCATAGGGCGCCTGGCCTTCTTGGCGGTTTTTGCTCGGGCATGGGATCCATGTTGACCTGGGCTGCCGGCCCTGCCTGCACCTCTCCTATCCTTTGCTCAAGGGCTTGACCGACATCAGGCATTTTTAGTTTGATCTCGTTGACAGTAGCTTGGGCTTGGTCTGGGGGCATGAGGGATATTTTTTTAGCCCACTCGGTAAGCCTTTTTTGGACGGAGGAGCCTGTCACGCCGCCTTGCTGCGCCTGGGCCCCCTCCTCCTCCTGACTTGGGGCCATCTCTTGGGCTCCGGGAGCCCCGCTGGGCTCTGCCCCGGGCTGGTCGACTTGGGCCTGCTGCTTTTGCTGGAGGAGGGCCTGCGCCTCTGAGGCGAGTTCCTGGATTCTTTGCTGGTAGTTAAACTGGATCAGCTGGGCCTCTCCCTGGGTCCTTGCCGAGCTCTTGGTCTGGGCCTCCGCCAGATGGTTTTTGGCGTGGGACTCTTCCATCATCTTTCTCATCTCTTGCTCAAAATCAAAGCCAAGCTCTGAGAGGAGGGTGTGGTCTGAGACCTTGCCCTGGGCGTTAAGGCCGATCAGCTGCTGGTTTCTTTGGACGTCGTCTGCCATCCTGAAATCTGCCATGCGGATGGAGTGGATGTCTGGAAGGCCCATCCAGACCCGGATCTTGTCTTTTAGCCAGACGACAAAATCAAGAAGCTGCGAACGGTTTTGGATGAAGTCGTTTTCAAGGGTGCGAAGGGAGATGCTCGAGCCGGTATTGTGAGAGACAATCCCGTTTGCAACGTAGCTGTGGGTTTCAAATACCGTCAGATCGCACATGGGCACTTCTTCGCAGCTCTCAGAGGTTTCGACAACGCGGTCCCATGCGAATCCAGAGTCTATAAGAGCGGTTGCCCGCTCATAAAGCCCCGGGTCAATCTCACGGACACTTTCCCAGTTCACGTAGTCGATTTTCAGGGACTTTAGGTTTTCAACCAAGTACGGGTACTTGGCGCTATCGCATCTAAACGCTTCTCGTTTTATTTCGGCGTTGTATGCGGCATTTTTTCTTTTCGAAACAAAGCCGACAACCTGCATGTACTCGGTTGTGTATTCGGACCGGATTTGGAGGGACGGTATGTTGCCGTCATAGCCGCTATAGCGTGAGGAGACAATTCCCATGTTCAAAAGAAGAAGCTGGATTTCTTCAAGAAGCCTCGCTGAGACGGAAGAGTAAAATACCCCCTGCTTGATCTTTCTTTTGGGTAGGCAGCCGTCACCTTCAAAGAGCGCCTTAAAAAACTCCGAAACGCATTCTTTTGTGGCCGACCTGATGACGTACGGTATACGTTTTGAATACGCATAGTGCATCATGTCGATAGATTCCAAGTAGTCGAGAACCTTCTTGCTTCGGGTCTCGATTGTCCCGATATCCTTGGCTCCGTAGTGATGCTGCTTCATGGTTCGCCATTGAATTTTTAGCCTTGTGCCGAATACGTTCTCAAAGCAATTTTGGAAGTCCTCCAGGATGTCCTTGTCCGTATTGCAGAAAGACATCCCCCTTCGGCGGGAGATGGACCCCTCGGAAACAAGGTAGCCAAGAAGCCTGCAGAGCTCTTTACTAGGTGTTCCGTCCCCCCAAAGTTCGCTTCCTTTTTTGACAGCTACGTAGTCTCCTGGGCGGATTTCATTCAGGGTCTTCCACGTCATGGAGCAGTCTTGGTTTAGGGTCCATACACGGTGGATTGGCGAGCCTTTAAGGATGAGGCCAAGGGCAGTTCTTAGGCCCCGTTGAGGTCTTTTTCCAGTGTTATGAAGAAGCGCAATTTTTTGATCGCCATCCTTGGTTGAGACGGTAGTTGGAGTTTTGGGCGCTTCAGAAGAAACCGTCTCTGGACAGATCTCCTCGAGACGCACGAGCCCCTTTGAGGAGACGATATAGCTTTCCGGGACGAGGCAGAAATTCAAGCCGCCAAAAAGAAATTCCTGAGGGATCCCCATGCCACCAACAATCGTCTGGGTGAGGTAGTTCATCTCAGGAGAGAGAAGAAGGGCCTTGCCGTCGCCGCCGAGGCGTCCAAAGCCGACAGGCACTGGGATGATGGCCTTGAAGTTTGGATCCCTCTTATGTTTTTTGATGATCGCCTCTAGCTGCACGCGCCAGCTGGCAAGGTCGGTGTGGACGTAGGGATCTACCTGGGCATTGGGCATGGGGTAGATGATGTCAAAGGGGACTATGTGCTCCATGGCAATCGCCTCTTGGGCGCGACGCAGCGTATAGAGGTAGTACATGTCTTTTAGGACATGGATGATGGTTGGTTTTCCCCAGCCCTGGTCTTGCTCGGCGAGAGTTGGCGCTTTGATGTGAAAGATGCTGTCCGGGTTAAAGCGGATCATCCGGCGTTTTCTGAGGGCTTCAAGGACCACCATGGGGATGTCTTCAAGAACGTCCCTGTCGCCTCGTTGGATCATGGTCCTTAGCTTTGGCGGGACCGAGTACATGTAGATGTATCGTCCCGTGTATTCGTTGAATTTGATGTAGATGTTCTCGGGATTCCACCGGATCAGCCTGACTCCCTTGATGTCGCGGTAGGGGACGTCCTTGACGTCGACCTCTCCCGTGTGGGAGCAAGAGGGGCATTTTCCCGAGAAGTTGAAGTTTGAGCCCTTAAAGTCCCAGGTCCACTGGCTGATTGGCTGGCGTGAGCTGCATTTTTTGCAGATGAGAAACCTTGTAAAGGGCAGGTGTGCCGAGACGAAGGCGTTGCCATAGACGTGGGCGTCTAGGTTTATCTCCATCAGGCGGTCTTTAATTTTAAGTGTCTTGACAAGGATCTTGTTCCAGACCTGGCGGTTGGATTCGATGTCGTCTTCAAGGATGAGGTCTGTGATCGGGTAGCGAGAGACCTTCTTTAGTGCCGAGCCGATCAGGGGGGAGTTGTAGTAGTAGAACGTGCACCAGCGGAAAAGCTCCTTGATGGTTGGCGGCATATACTGCTGCGCAAGGTCAAAGAACTGGTTGGGATATCGCTCTCCCCTGAAATCTCCAAGCGAAAGGGAGGGGGATATATTTTCAGGTGTACCGCTTTCAAGACCGAAGCTTGTCATATTTTAGAAGCTCTCCAGCGGGAAGCGGTAATCGAGTTCAGCGAGAAGTTCCGAGACGAAGACATAGGCCTTTTCGGGGACATCTACATTTCTGCTGAATCCGACTGCCGGGATTTCTAGTTGGACGGTGGTGCCTTGGAGCAAAATTAATGAAAACCTGCCGTCAGGTCCAGTCAAAGTAAAGACAGGCTCGGTCGACACTTGGGTTGAAAGGGCTGAGGAGTGTGGGTAGAGGACAAGGGTTGCCTTGACCTCGACGTCGGCAAGCCTAGCCCCGTGGAGATCAACAACGCATCCTTCAAGAACGCAGATGTCTCCTGAGTAGGAGACGGCCTGCTTGAAGGGGGATTTGTCGCTCTCGTAGTCGAGGTGATCAAGCGTGGTGATGGCGTACCAGTCCTGGGGGACGCCGTCTGGGTCGGGGAGCTCGAAGTTTTGGCTTGGGTCGCTTCCCGCGTCAACTGTCCCGATAAGAAAGCACTCGGATTTGGCGAAGACTCTTCTCGGCATTTCCCCAAAAAGGCTTAGGGCTGGCGAATCAATAAGCTCAAGGCTTCCGTCCTCTGCCCTGTTGTTTGATCGTATGTAAAAGTGCTCTGTTGACGCCCGGCTTTGGTAGGCTCTTCCCCCTGAGAGGGTGGCATTAATTTTATCAACCGTTGCCGTGGTCCCGTCAAAGGTGATGGTCTGGGCCGTCCCGTCATTTAGTTTCAGGGCGAGGTTTTGGCCTGCGAGGTCGGAGGGGGGCCTATGAGAAAGGCGCACGCCGACAAGGCTTTTATAGACCTTAAACTGCTTGACGTCACTTTCCGGGAGAAGGCTCCATTTCACGTAGATCACGGCGTCTTTTCCTCACACGGTCGGCGTTCTTCCCCAATCACGTGAAACCCGGCAACGAGAGGGTCCACGTAAAAGACATCAAAGCGCATAAGAGGGGGAGATGGCCTTGAGTCGAATCCCGGGTCTCTTAAGAATATGGGGATGGCGTCTCTTGAAAGAAACCTCATTCAAACGAGACCTCCATGGTGTCGGAGGAAAGCCTTACTTTTGCGCGGTACTTTCCAATCTGCTCGGCCGAGGTGGCTCTCTCTTTAAAGAAGTGGTGCAGGGCATGGCTCAGCGGGAGAAGTTTTCTCTCCTCGACCCGGATCTCGCCAAGTAGGCTTCCCGAGGCGTTTTTCAAGGACACGATGACAAGGCCAGAGCCTGTGCTTGAGATAGCGATGGTCAGGGTTGTCTCTCTGCTGAGGTCCATGTGTCACCCTATCGCCATGAAGGCTTGCTGGAAGACCCTTTGGCGGCCTTCAATATTCATGCTGACAACAATGTAGTAGTTTGAGTTGTCGAGCGCTTGGATGGGGTTTGTAAACCTGAAGACACCGTCTGTGTTGGGGTTGTCTTGCGCTGCCGCCCACTTTTGGACCCCTTGGCTGTCTTTCACCGAGACGCTGCAGTTTTGCGCAGAGGGGAATCTTTCCCCGTTTTTCTCGGCCCAGACGATCACCTCTTGGGTCCCGTCTGCCCGCAGGGTGGTAGACATTTTTTGCAGGTACTGGGTCGGTGCGATGTCTTGGACCGTGAACTTGTCCTCGCTTCTTGTGTGGGTCTCGCTGACTGAGGTTCTCTCTGGGTTGTCGTAGACGACATAGACCGCTGTAAGGAGTCTTGCGTCCGTTGGGGCGACGACAGATGTGTTCTTGTAGAGTCCGTGGGCTAGGTGGCTTAACGGGAAGGGGGATCCTGCAAGCGGGGTGAAATCTTCCTTGTAGACGTGGGCAGAGGGGAATTTTCCCTCGTTGCCGTCAAAAAGAAGGAGGGAAAGGGGCAGGCTTTCCCCAGGTTTCACTACGATGCCCATTGTTTTGCCTCAGCAGGTTTTTTGGCATTAATTAGGTTCTTCCACGTGGGATTTTAGCAGTTTAACTGGAAATAAATAAATACAAAACCACCCCTCCCCGTTAAGGAAGGGGTGGTCGTGGCTTAGGCGGATACGGTGATGTCTAGGCTTGATGCTCCCGGGAGGTTTGCCCGCCTGATGGTGAGCGTTGTCCCGTTTTTCCCTTCGATAATAACTTTTTGCAGGTAATACACTGTCCCTGCAGGGGCACTGACCTTAAAGCGTCTGTTACCTGCCACCCCGACTACAAGGCTGTAGACGAAGCTAAGGCCTGAGAAGGTCCTGAAGGTCAGAACCACCCTTTTCCAGTTAGCAGAGCTTCTTAGGTAGGTATCAGAAGCCAGAGCAGGCTGTGAGGAAAGGTTTGATCCCTGCATGGTCACAGCAAGGCTAGAGCCTGGTCCCACTGAGCGGTTTACCACCGAGAAGATTGCCTCTGAGCTTGGAACGAGAAAGTTAAAGTCGGCATAGAGGAGTTCCATCGTTCTCGTAATCGGGTTCACGATGTGTGTATTGATTTCGGCGGAC
>Ga0214917_10004101_pt1 | contig 16455 bp, 23 predicted proteins | sample LL_1208_BB_MetaG_FD_177983 | JGI IMG/M metagenome (GOLD analysis project Ga0214917, IMG submission 177983) | Freshwater microbial communities from Lake Lanier, Atlanta, Georgia, United States - LL_1208_BB | ecosystem: Environmental > Aquatic > Freshwater > Lake | place: USA: Georgia | collected... | reverse complement strand
CTTTAACAAGAATAAGCCAAATGCCCAAGATCAACGGCCTAAACTATCGAGGAAAAACGGCTAGTGAGAATTGGATGGTAGATACCTTAACAGTTATTCAGAAAAGGGAATGCATACCATGAAAGCCTTAACAACCCCCTCTGGCAACTTCGGCCCGTTCAAACAAATTGAAGTCCTTGAAGACCGCTACCGCGCCGACAACACCGACTTGCCCTTTACCGTAGTTGGGCAGGGCGAGATTGTGGAAGCGGACACGATTACTTGGCCCGCAGCACCCGTTGTAGTTGACCCAAACGCCTACAAAGCCCAACGCTCTGCCGAATACCCGCCTGCCGCTGATTACTTAGACGGCATCGTAAAGGGCGACACCGCGCAAGTGCAGGCTTATATTGCCGCTTGCTTGGCAGTCAAAGCAAAATATCCTAAAACATGAGCGAGCAAAAAGAACAGAGTGAACGCTGGCATCTGAAAAAAGAAATTCAGATTACCCATGTTTTTGCAACGATAACGCTGGTGGGATCAGTGTTTGTTTATGTCTCAAAAGTTGACCAGCGTTTGACGATTGTTGAAACGCAACTGGTGGCGCAGCGCGAGGCATCAGTGATTCAACGGGCGCAGCTTGAGCGCATGGATGCTAAGTTAGATCGATTGATCGAACGGTCAAAATGATTTTGCTCGATGCGCTGCTTGGCCTGGGCGGTAAGCTGATCGACAAGCTAATACCAGACCCGGTGGCGCGCGACGCTGCAAAGTTGGAGCTTTTGAAGTTGCAGCAAAGCGGCGAACTGGCGGCGATGGTGGCGCAGACCGATATCAATAAGGTCGAGGCGGCAAACCCGTCTGTATTTGTGTCAGGATGGCGTCCAGCGATAGGCTGGGTATGCGCCTTGGCAATGGGCTATCAATACCTATTGCGCCCTTTCCTGGTGGCGTTTTATCCTGTGCTGGCATTCCCCGGCTTGGATGACAACCTTTGGCAGCTTTTGGCGGGAATGTTGGGGCTTGGCGGGTTGCGGACGTTCGAGAAATTGAACGGGGTTGCGGCGCGATAAAGAAAAACCCCGGCGCGAGGCCGGGGGAATTTGTCGTTTGGCAACAACTGCAAACCTACCAGGGAATGCCGATTGATTATAGCCCCGTAGAGAGGTTTTTTAATGGGTCGGCGGTGTAGGTATGGATACGTTCTAAAAACGCAGCCTTGACCTGCCTCTCCTGTTGCGTGAGCACGTTTGTTGACCCGTAATGGGTGACAAAGTATTCAGCATGGTAAAGCAACAGCAGCAGGGCGGCGTTTTCAGCTTCCAATACTTTGATGCGCGCCCCGGCGTGATCGACTATTTGCCGCTTACGCCAACCCTGGGCAGTCATGCTGGCGAACACGAGCTCAGCGCCTGGGCTTGATGCAGCTTTTCGAGCGCGTGAGCAAGTTGTGCTTGCAGGCTTTTTATTTCATGCTGCTGCGCGAAGTAGTCACGCTGATGGCGAACTATCTCTTTGCAAAAGTGTGTGCGTTGCTTTGCAAATGCGTCTGAGCATTTGGGACATGGGTTGAAAACGGTCTCTAATTGGGGCATTTAGGGTTCTCCTGGTAGTGAATTTTTATTTTGCACCACTAAAAACATTTACGAATAGATGTAATACGTTTATATTTTTTTATCAGCAATAGATGCACGATTGATTTTTACTATCACTTAGGATCATGCAAATATTGCAGTTGACAGTTAAGAAACATGCCAGCTATTATTAGCCCGGTCATCCCGCGTATCCCTCAACCGTTGCGGGCTGGCACTTTCTTCGGTGGGCCGGGATGACCCTTTGTGGGCATTGAGAAAGTGCATAAGCCCCTTGAAAGTGCCAAACAATGAAATCACGCTTTAAAACCCTCGATGGTCAGTGGATTACCGTCCAACCGCTGCCCCATGACAATTCAGTAATGGTGCAGGCTTCTGATTGCTTTAACGGTAAGATGATCAGCATGGTCATTCCAAACGATCTAGCAGACGTTTTTGCTCAAGCTATCAAAGTCTCCGCAAAGTGGAAGCCCGAATGTTCAGATGCGGTTCCGCTGCCAGTTAAGCCCTACTAAAAACAACATGTATATTTCAATATGAACATGTCCAATCGAAAAACCAGCGGGGCCATCTCACGGTTTGCCCCGGAAAGTTTGGCCGAACGTATCCGTATAATGAACACTGAGAATCCAGCAAATTTGTCGTTGATCGAACTCGAGGATATGATTGCTAAGACTGATGCAACGCTGCACAGTCTACGGGACGTATATCGCGTTGCTACTGGTGACGAATCCCTGATGTCCCGGTGTTTCACAGCTGCAAAAGCGATAGAGAGATTGCAGTATGGCCTAAAAGGACGCTGGAACCACCTCTCCGGGATCGAGTCATGAACTCTCGGTATACACGCAAAATCGATACACCAGACAGAGAACGAAGCCGCGCGAATCTAATTCACAGAGACGGATTAAGGCGGCAAGCGCAGACGATATTGCATGTAAAAGACGGAAGGCCACACAATAAACAGCACCGGACGTGCTGGTGCGGCAGACACGTTGTAGGCGAAGGCGTTATGCCTGTCATGCGTAGTCTCGACGGGGCGAAAGCTCGCGTCGGATCGATCAAAACATGTGGAAGCGTCTGGGCCTGCCCGGTATGCGCTGCCAAGGTTGCAGAGGTGCGGCGCAGGGAATTGACCTATGCTATGGTTCAACACACCGCTCAAGGTGGAAACGCTTACCTTCTGACCTTTACTTTTCCGCACTACAAAGGCCAGGCGTTGAATGACCTTATGGAACCATTTGACAAGGCCCGGCAGTCGTTCCAAAACAGCAAAGGCTGGAAAAAAGTTATGGGAAAGGACGGTACAGCCAAACGTATTGGTGGGGTTACATCGTTAGAGGTGACTTACGGTATGGGCAACGGGTGGCATCCACACTTGCACATGCTGGTGTTTTGCGATGCTGGCGCTTTTGGTGAAGGTGAAGCAGACGAACAAGGCAGGTTGACCAGCAAAGCAATAGATTATTTCCGCAGCGAATGGGTCAGACTACTTGAAAAACGTAAGCTGGTCGATAGCAATAACCGTCAATGGGCCAACCAGTACGCCTTAGACGTTCGCGGCGGCAAGGGAGCTGCCGAATACATCGCAAAATGGGGACACGATGAACAATGGGGAATGTCCCGCGAACTGACCAGCAGCCATGCCAAAACTGGAAAACGCGAAACCTGGGGCACAAAAAACCATTACACCCCCTTTCAATTGCTCGTTATGTCAAACGTCGGTGATGGACACGCTACATGTGCATTCCGTGAATTTGTGACGGCCTTCGACGGAAAAAGAATGCTTACTTGGTCACCTGGGCTTAAAAGTCACTTCGGTATTGAGGAAATGGATGACAACACTGCATCAAGTGAACAGGAACTTGACCTTGCAACCGAAAACATGGTGGGGATCATCACCCAAAACCAACTTACCCGCTTGGTTAGCTTTGGCGCCTATGGTAAATTTTTGGCCTACATTGCCGAACATGGGCATTTGAACAACGGGCAGCAATTGATTGATGATTGGATCGCCGAATGCAACGGTGAACGTCGCAGCGGAACGCTCCTGGTTGATCACATGCAAATTAATGGCAATAAATACTGGTATGAAGCCGTTGAAACCATCGCATGATTTAGATAAAGCGTTGGCACCTAGCAAAAGCAAAGTTCAAGGGAAAAAACAATGGATGACCAAGATTTTTTAAGATGGTTTAAGATCAAGCCGGGTAGAAATACCCGGCTTTTTCATTTTTACACCAGGAAAAATCATGCCAAGATACCAAAAACGAGTACCAACCCCAGAAATTCAAAACGACATTGAATGGCAAGAGGATTACGACCAGGTTCAAAATCACGACCAGGACAAAATTCCAGAAGAACCATTTGAAGAAACAGCCACAGACCGCGTGGCGGCAATGATGCAGGGCATAGGCGCAGACGATGAACGTGCCGAAGTAAAGGTTTACCGCGTAAGAGATGGGCAACTGGAATATTGCAGAGGCTTTAAACCAGATGAATTCGAAACAGGAAACTTTGACATGTTGCGCGATAGGTTTGGCGCCGGACTGTACGAATTGCGTCTTTACGCCACAAACCCAACAAATAAAAAATTCACGATCCGCAGCAAATTGCGCGTGACCATTGCAGAAGATCGGATCGAAACAAGTCCAGGAGCGCAATTAAGTGGTGGCATGGCGCAAGTTTTGCAAACTATCGCGCAAGGTCAGCAGCAAATGCTGGAAGCCCTGGTAAGCATCAAGCAAGCACCGCCGAAGGACAGCATGGAAGAAATGGGAAAAATGTTAACCATGATGGCGGCAATGCGTGAGGCATTTGGCATGAATCAACCCCAAGGCCGCGAAAAAAGCAGCATAGGTGAAATCGTTTCCGCTATTCGTGAACTACGCGGAGCAGCCGAAGAAATTAGCCCTCCATCAGAAAAAGAACCCGACGGCCTAATGTCTGTACTCCCAAAAATGCTGGAGTTGGTGTCAAAGGGTCAGGAGAGCCAGCAGGCAGCGCAGCAAGCCGCACAGTTTCCCCCGGTTCAATTACCCGCCAGCTTTCAAGCACCAGAGCAGCCCAACCCTGCACAATTCACGCAACAACCCGAGCAAGCACCCGCACCAACCCAGGATGAAGCCGATATGAAAGTATTGACCATGATTAAACTCAAGAGCTACCTAAAAACGCTGGTTGACATGGCGGTCAAGGTAACCCCGGTTGACCTGGCAGCCGAATTTGTCTATGAAAAAATCCCCGATGACCTGATCGAAATTATGGCGCTCGATAATTGGTTTGACTTGCTGGCAGCAGTAGCCCCGGACGTGAAGGATCACAAAGAATGGCTACAAAAGGTGCGCGACAAAGCTCTTAGCATGTTTGAGGATGCCGAAACCGAGCAACCTAAAAAATAATTGACAGGTCGGTGGGTGCGGGTAAACTCTGAAAAATATGATGCTCGCACCCACACCGATTCTGTCAGGCCAAGTCGTTCACCTTGCAAATGGCATCGGTGGTGTTCACCAGACGCTGCGGATGATGCGGCAGCTGGTGAACCAGTGCAAAACCAATGTCCAGATTCGACAGGCCGCGACAAACACGATTTTTCTTACGCCTGAGAAAGACGAGTACAGCGAAGCCGAAGCGATTTTTAATTTTGTGCGCGACCGAATTCGCTACGTCAAGGACGTGAACGATATTGAGACACTCAGCACCCCTATGATGACGCTGGAGGGCAGGCTTGGCGATTGTGACGATCAAACGGTGTTACTGGCATCTATGCTCGAATCAGTCGGCTATCCAACCCGGTTTATAGTTGAGGGATACAGCACCCCCGGCGAGTATGACCATGTTTACATGCAAGCCCTGGTATTCGGTCAATTCATCAGCATGGATCCAACAGAGCAGCATTACATGGGCTGGTCGCCCCCTGATCCGGTATCGCAACTTGTGGAGATTATTTGATGCAAACCCCTGCACTTTTTAAGCCTATGAACCTGGGCGCTGGTTTTGGTTTTTTCGAAAGTGATTTTGACCTGGGCTATTCAACAGACAATATTTTTGACTCGCCCATAGATTTTGTTACTAACGTGGAAGGTGTTGATATTCCATACAAAAGCGCGCTCGATGCAGGTGCTGACGTTTACGGAAATGTTGACAACGTATTTACTAACAGCGCGCTCGATGCAGGTGCTGATGTATATCCCAATGTCGCAATAGTTGACAACTCAGGCAACGTTAACGCGAACGGAAAACGCATTATTTCAGCGGATCAAATAGCCAACATTGCTAAAAACAATCCCGGCAATGAGGGCGCAGCAATTGCAAAAGTTTTGCAGACCACCGCCCCTGAATTTACAAAACAAATTAAATCCTACGATGACCTGGTGAGGGCAGCGGCTAACCTTTTCAACACATCAAAAGCAGTGATTCAGGGCAAGCCAATTCCGCAAAGCATTCGCAGCCCTTACGTGTACAACCCCAACAATCCAGGCGTGTACAACCCGAGTGTTTACCGACCATCAACAGCGACAAATCAACTTAGCATGAGCAGCACAAACATGTTGCTCATTGGTGGCGTGGCGCTTGCTGCATTTTTAGTTTTAAGGAAGAAATAAAATGGCATCACTTGTACCCCCACTCAGCCAGCTTGACTACTACCCCGAAGAAATGGTCTACCGGGACAGTGTAGGGAATGTTTACGCCTATGGGCAGGACGGCGTTTTACGCCCCGTGGAAACCACAAACGGAAGTGATCCAGCAAATATAAACGTTGGGAACTATGGCGCAGTTTTAGAGAAAGCCAATCCGGGCATTCTTAAAATGATTCAGGACACACAAACGCCCGGTGAATCGTGGATCGAAACGCTGACAAAGCTCACGACAGCGATCACCATGACAGCGCAGCAGCGGCAATTGATGACCCTCAATATCGAACGCGCTAAAAAGGGTTTGCCCCCAATTGATATTGCCAGCTATAGCGGTGTCGGTGTGAATGTGGGCTTGTCGCCTGATACCAAAAACCTTTTAATTTTTGGCGGCCTTGCATTGGTCGCCGTGTTCTTTTTGACGCGAAATCGATAATGCTCGCAACCTATAACACCCGTCGATCGTCAGTCGTTCTAAACCCCAGAGCGCGGGTTTTGCGCGGCTTGGGCGAAAACGGTGGTGGCGGCGAGGGTGGCGGTGGCGAGGGTGGCGGTGGCGAGGGTGGCGGTGGCGAGAGTGGCCTAGACGCTGGCGCGGGCGTTTATGGCGGTACTGGCACAGTCGGACAGCAAAGCGGTTTAGACGCAGCCGCTGGCGTTTACACAGGTGCTATTGAAAGCGCAGTCAATGACGCGCTGGACGCTATCACTCAAGCCGATATGGACGAAGGCGCTGCCATGACAGCAGCGGCAAACAAAGCAGCATCAGCAGCGGCGCAATCAATGGTAGCGGCGCAATTAGACGCAGCGACAGCACAGGCAGCTCTTTTATCAGGGCTTACCAATGCAGGTGTAAACATGGGTGTAAAAGCTGGTTTGTCGTTTTTGGGTGTGCCAGGTGTTGTCGTTGGCGTTCTTGCCGCAACTGGTATGCTCAGTGCGGCTATCAACGCAGCCACAAACGGCAACGCAACAGCGTCAAGCGCAGCTATCAACAGCGCGGTTGATACAGCAGTCGGCGCGGTTGACATTGCAAACGCAACTCCCAACACGCCACAAGCAGTCAAAACGACAATCATGACTGTTCAAAACAATGTCGCAACAGTCAATACCATTTTGCAAAGCAATAATTACGATTTGCGCTCACCAGCCTATAAAAGATTCTTGCCTGAAAATGGTGGCGCTGGCATTCCGGCACTGTACAAGGAAATCAGAGACTTTATTTCAAGGCATAACAAAGCAGAGATTGACCAGGCCATGCAAGCCAGTGGTGTCAGCAATGCGGACGTTATCGCGGCATTCCAGGCGGCGGGTACATCACAGCCAGGGTCAGGGTCAAACCTGGCTTTTCTCGCAGCAGTTGCGGCAAGTTATTTCGTTTTAGGGGCATAGCATGATTATTCAAGGACACCCGGACATTTTGCTCGGCCCTCGTGGTTTGAACGGGTTGCATGGTTTTGGATCGAGTTTAGTAGCGCAAGTGTCTGCGGCGTACAACCGATTTTTGCCTGAAAATGGTGGTTTGGGCATTGACGTTTTGTACCGTGAGATTGTGGATTTTATAAACACGCCTGGACGTACCCAAGCTGAAATTCAACAGGCGATGGCGGCTAGTGGTGTGTCCGATCAAGACGTTTCAAATGCGTTTGCTTTTTTTCAGCCTTATGCAGGTAACGACGATGTTTCTCCCGTAGTAGTCCCGCAGGTAATAGACAGCAAACCTTACGGCTATTCAGCGGCGTATAAAAGATTCCTGCCTGAAAACGGCGGATTGGGAATTGATGCTCTCTATCAAGAAATCAGAGATTTTGTAAGTACTCACAGCCAGGCTGAAATAAAACAGGCAATGGATGCCAGTGGTGTTTCTAGTGAGGATGTTGCAAACGCTCTTTATCTGTCGCCAAAACCGGTAGTTGATTGCGGCCCTGGTTACGCATGGGACGGTGAAATGTGCCGGGCAACGGGCTTGGGGCCATTACATGAACCTGATAACAGCAACCCTTACGGCTATTCCGCAGCCTATATAAGATTCTTGCCTGAAAACGGTGGCGCTGGCATCCAAGCTCTGTATCAGGAAATCAGGGATTTTATAAACACGCCGGGGCGTACCCAGGTTGAAATTGAACAAGCTAAAGCCGCAAGCGGTGTCTCTGATGATGACGTTATAAACGCTATGGCTGTTCAAATGCCGGACAACAAAATTGTTTATAACGTCCTTCCGGTGGAGGTTGAACAGCGCGCCACAGGTCTAGCACCCGTACCGGACAGCTCACTTAGAAACAGGGAAATTGTTGATTACGTGATGACCCACAGTGACGCTGAAATTCGCGCTCAGATGGTCATTTCCAATGTCTCTCAGGATGACATTATTAATGCGTTCAAGTCATTTGATCCGACCAAACCAAATGGTCAATCACCCGCATATGCAAGATCACTCCCTGAAAACGGAGGCGCAGGAGTTGCCAACTTTTACAGGGAAATCAACGATTTTGTACAAACGCACAGTTTTTACGAAGTTTTGGCGCAAATGTTTCGCTCTGAGGTTTCTATGGCGGACGTTCAAGCTGCAAACACCTACGAATTTTTTAAATCGCCATCGGGCGGCGGCGCAGAGGAAGCAGCAGCACTTGCAGTGGCACAGCAGGCAGCACGTGAGGCAGCAGCGGCGGCTAAACGTGAAGCAGATGCAGTGGTAGCGAGAGAGGCCTATTTAGCAGATATGGCAAGGCTTGAGGCAGCAATAGCAGCAGAGCAAGCAGCAGCAGTAGCGCGAGCGGCGCAATTAGCAGCAGCAGAGCAAGCAGCAGCGGCAATGCGAATAGCAGCAATAGAAAAAGATCAAGCAAGGCGCAACGCTGAACAGGCAGCAGCAGCGGCATTGACGAAGCAATTATTGGAAGCACAGCAAGCAGCAGAGCAGGCAGCACAAAATGCGGCATCGTTGCAAAGGCAACAAATGAGCGCAGCCGCAGCCGCAGCAGCAGCAGCAGCAGCAGCCGCAGCCGCAGCCGCTAAACGCGAAGCAGATGTACTGGCTGCGAAACTCGCAGAGCAACAAGAAGCAGCGACACGCGCAGCGCAAGCAGCAGCCGCGACGCTCGCAGCGCGACAGGCGGCGGCGCAAGCAGAGGCGCAAGCAGCAGCCGCGTCACTCGCAGCGCAGCAAGCGGCGGCAACGCGCGCAGCGCAACAAGCGGCTGCGTCACTTGCGGCGCAACAGGCGGCGGCGCAAGCAGCGGCAGATTTACTCGCATCCCAACAAGCCGCCGCGTCACGCGCAGCGCAAGCAGAGGCCGCAGCGCGTGCAGCACAAGCAGAAGCTGCATCGCGCGCAGCGCAACAAGCAGCAGAGCAAGCAGAAGCAGAATCGCGCAAACGGCAAGAGGCGGCGGCAGAACGCGCAGCAGCTGCTGCACAAGCATCAGCACGTGCAGCGCAAGAGGTAGCAGACGCACGCGCGAAAGCCGATGCACTGGCTGCACAAGCGGCTCTGGCGGCACAACAGCAAAATGCAATACGAGCAGAGCTTGCAGCGCAAGAGGCAGCAGCAGCCGCAGCAGCCGCACAAAAGGCATCCGACCAGGCCGCAGCCGCAATAGCAATAGCGCAGGCAAGCGCGGCGGCGGTGACAACAAAAACTGAGCAGTCAGAGGCTTACACTCGATTTTTGCCTGAAAATGGCGGGCAGGGGATTGATGCTCTTTACCAGGAAATCAGGGATTTTGTGAGCACTCACACGGACGCGGAAATAAAACAAACCGCAGCAGCCAGCGGCGTTTCAAATACGGATATTGTGAAGGCTGTTAGTCAAACACAACAAACAACAGCCACAGCGGTGGCATCAAGTGCAGCAAAAGCGACAGCGGCGGCAACAGCAGCCGCCGCATCAGCGGCAACAGCAGCAGCGATCGCAGTTGCAAAATCGCCTGCACAGTCGCAAGCCTACACCAAATTTTTACCTGAAAATGGTGGTCAGGGAATTAATGCACTGTACAAACAAATATCTGATTTTGTTTCTGTAAGCACTCCAGCAGAAATTGAAGACGCAATGATTAAAGGCGGCATATCCGAAGCGGATGTTCTTAACGCTTTAAAAGTTTTTCCAAAAAAGGTCGTTGAAACGACAGGGGTTTCCCTTCCTTACATTGCAGCAGCTGCAGCAGCAGCCCTTGCACTTTTTGTATTGGTTAAAAAATGACTATTGAAACCGTAGCAAAATACGCATCAGAAATGCCGGGGTTTTCTAAAAGCCCGGAATACCTGAATTTTAAAAACACGTTTGACACAAAAGCGCCAGATCCTGGTACTTATGATTCAGACTATTTTGGGCCATTGGACGGAATGGTTTACGGTCAAGCACTTGATTACGCTTTTGAGGGCTACTTGTTAAGAACAACAGGCAAGAATCCAGGCGCAGCAGTGACCACTGCGGGTGGGGTCAATCCAAGCTCATTAAGTGCAATTCATATCGCTTTGATTGCAGCCGCAGCATTTTATTTTTTGAGGTGAAGTCATGGCATACCGCAATTTTATTTATTCCCCCTCAGTGACCAACCTGGGCGGTGTCATGCAGCCGATGGACATGACCAATTTAAACTATATTGGCCCCCTGGTCGCAACCCCGGACAATCGGGTGATGAACATGGGCAACAGTGGTTATGGTATGAGCCAGCAAGAATGCCAGATGCGAATGTCAAGTGCAAACAACCTGGGCGGTGGTGTTCAGGACATTGCATCGACGTTTGGCATCATTGATATGTTTTTGGGGAAACGTTGATGTTTCCCGGTGGCTTGGGTGCACTCAATGAAACGGCTATGCCGGGAGAGACTGCGAGCCCGGTACAGCTTGACTATTACCGCCAAAAAATTGTTGAATTTCAAAATGTCCTGTATCAACTGGACGAGTCAGCACGCAGCGCGCAAGGTTTGCTTGATTTGCAGATTGACGATTCAGAACTCAATGACAACCTTAATGGCTGGCTTGCAAACTATGACCTCAAAAAAGGCCTCTTTCGAACCGCAGCGGAAGGCTTGAATTTTGCAATATCGGGCGTGAATTTAATAGGCGCAAATTTTCCGAGTGTCTCAGTACCGCGTGGTTTGAATGCTATCCCTTTAGTAGCGGCGGCGGGTATCGCGGGGGCTTTAGTCGTGGCGGCTGGCCTGGTGGTGTGGGGAAGGGATGCGATTAAAATATTGGGCCAATATGTCAGTCGCTCGCAGGCGCTGAACGCAATCCCCGAGGGCGCTCAAAGGGCAGCAGTTGCAGCAGAACTTGCAAGGTTGGATGCAGCAGCGCGCGAAGCAGATGCGAGCCCGTTAGGTTCAATTGCCAACATCGTTAAATATGTCGCTATTGCTGCGGTGATATATTTTGGCTTGCAAACATTCCAGAAAATGAAAGCGTAATATGGCAACCAAGAAATTCTCCCCCGCACAACTCGCAGCGCAAAAATTGTTTGCGGAGCGTGCGCGAAGTGGAACGCTGAAAAAGGGCAAGCGCAAAGCAACCCGCAAAGCAAACCCTGGTTTGTATGACAACATCAATGCAAAGCGTGCCCGTATTAAAGCAGGATCGGGCGAACGAATGCGAAAGCCTGGACAACCTGGGCGACCCACAGCACAGGCATTTAAACGGTCTGCAATGACTGCAAAGCGCAACCCAGCGTCAAGCATGATGACCGCCTATCAAGTGATTTGTATGCATCCAAAAAAGCATGTTGTCGGAATATTTAAAACAATGCCAGAAGCGAAGCAAATTGCCACCGCAATGGCAAACGCAAAAGGTGTGGCCTACGGTGTAAAAATGGTCAAGGTTCATAAAGCCCATTTTGCGGTATGACCATCAAACGCCCGGTGACCCTCAAGCAAGCGCAGCGCAGCCCGAAGGCAGCGGCGCGGCGTGAGGCGTTTTGTGCGCGCATGGGCGGCATGAAAAAGAAACTCACTGGCAAAGCAAAGCAGCGTGATCCAAAATCAAAAATCAACTTGGCATTGGCAGATTGGGATTGTGATTTGAAACCGTTACTCAAGAAAAAGCATTTGGCGAAGGGTCTGGAATTTAATCCAGTACCGCCAAGCAGTCGCGCCGGGATCAATCGCCAGGTGAAAAACCAGATTGAACAGGCCGCAGATTTGTATGAGCGTTTCTCAGGCCATGACGCGGTAGAACTCGGAAAAGTCAAAATACCGGAACTCCCAAAGGTGGGGGTTGCAATCGGTACGGTTGACGGTATCATGTATTCAACGGTTCGGGATGGTGTACTTGAAAAGTACATCCACAAGTTTCATAAACGGGATTGCCCATTATTCGTGGTAGCCCCGGACGGAAAAAGTTTGTACCTCTTAGGTGGCGTTTATAACTTCACCGAACGGGGAATTGTTGACAGGTCGGACAAGTGACCATTTTTATTTAAGAGGTATATATGGCTGAAATGCTTTTGATTAACCCCGGCAAACGTGGCACTCGCAGAGCGTCAAAACGTCGCGTGGTTCGGCGTAAAAATCCGGTGACTGCAATGGTGCGGCGCAGGCGTAACCCGTTGGCAGCGATGCGCCGCCGCCGCCGTAATCCGATGATGTCTATGGTTCGCCGTCGCAGGCGCAACCCGATCGGCGGCGCAATGATGGGCGGCTACATGGGCCAGATTCGCGAGGCGGTTGTGGGCAGTGCTGGCGCGCTGGCGATGGATGTGGTTTACGGTCAGATCAATAACTTTTTGCCTGCATCGCTCAAAACCACTCCCGGCACAATCGGTGCTGGTGATGCGGTCAAAGCCGTGGTGACTGTCGCTCTGGGCGGTTTGCTCAACAAGGCCACACGCGGATTCAGTGCAAAAGCAGCGCGAGCATCGCTGACGATCCAATCGTACAACATCATGAAATCGTTTGTGCCTTCAAGCCTGCCCTTGGGCTATGCAAGCCCCGCACTCATTGCACAAGGTACCAACCGAGTTAGCCCCATCCGTCGCGGCATGAACGCATACACCAGCGGAACCCCGCTTTTGAACGCCTACATGAAACCAGGCCGGACAGCTCTGTTAAGCGGCGCACGTCAGCGTGAAGGCGCAACGCGCATGTATTGATTTTGGTTGAGTGCGGTATAAACTGCACTCGTTTTATTTTTTTCAAAGGACTTCAAAATGGCTATGGATTTTCTCCCAACCGCAGCGGACTTTAACTCGCGCCGCGTTACCAACCCTTCACAATCCGAAGTCGTAAGACAACGGTTTTATGACTACCAACTGTACCCAACAGCAGGCAACACCCAAATCACGTTTTTCTCTGCGCCTGTCGGTCAGGGTTTGACCTCTGCTCTGGGTGGTACGGCTGGATCGGGTAAAACCCTCTGGGATACCAATTTGGAATTGCCTAAACAAACATGGGCTACCGCACAGTAATGTGCGGCGAAAACTAGGTGAATTGCTGGAAACTCCTTAGAGCCTTGACTACCTAAGCGTAATAATGTCAAGGATTGGACAATCAGCAGCCAAGCCCGAGAAATCGGGAAGGTTCAACGACTAGAGAGAAATCTCGTAGGGCCAAGTGGCCCCAAGCGCCTAGCCCCTCGAATGAGGGTGAAGATATAGTCTGATCTGCAATGAAAATTGCAGTCTGCAACTAGCCCACAGAGTTGCAGAGCAAGGAGAGTAACGAACCCTTGTCAACACAAATGAACACGCTACCAAGTGGTAAGGCTTTCATGATTGAGTCAATCGAAGTTTTGTTTTTCCCCGGGTCGGTTTCAACGGCGAACACTTACACGCCAGTGGCCCCCACGATTTTCGCGGCAACCGCAGCGGCAACCGTGGGCAGTCAGTTTGCGGATGTGAACACGTTCTATCAGTCGGGCATGTTGGAACTCAACATTTTGAGCAAAAACTATCTGCGCGAGACTCCCATGTTGGCGTTCCCACCGAAAGCCAATTTTGAGATGAGCGTGGGTGTGTCAACCAACAGCGCGACCACAGCCGCGATGCAGACTGGAAACATGAAAGCCTCAGGCCGTCCGTATTACATCAGCCCAGAAATTGCCTTGCAACCCGCAGTCAATTTTGAGGTCGTGATTCGTTACCCCGCAGCCGTGGCTACACCTTCCGGTTTTAATGCACGTGTGGGCGTGATCCTGGACGGTTATTTCATGCGCGCTTCGCAGTAAGCGACAAAAGACACCTTCCTGGTGTGATGGCGATTTTTGCAGGGGTTCGCTTTAAAAAACCCTGCTCCAAATTTTTGAGGGCGCGTCATGCAAAGTACAAGTTATTCGATTGGAGACATTGAGGCGTTTGCCTCACGTTTCTACCAAGGCCGGGCGCTACTGATTACGCCCTACGCTTACGTCATTACGTTTTCATCGTTGACTGCTGGGTCAACAGCTTCGCAGGTTATCAACATTGCAGCGAATGCGGACTTTTTGGCGCTGCAATTTAGCCATCGTGCGAACGTCGCAGCGGCTGGGCAAACTGTCAGCAACAAAACCGCACCGTTGGCGCGGATTTTGGTGACCGATTCAGGATCAAACGAGCAATTTACAAACTCGGCAATTGATCTGGAAAACTATTCGACAAACGGCAATATCATCAATACGCTGCCTTACCCGCGCATTGTGTCCGGACGTTCGACGTTGACGATTCAATTGTCAAGTTATGAGGCATCACAAACCCTCAATATTGACCTTGCAATTGAGGGTTGTTTGGTTCGCGCTTACAGCTAAAAATCATGGTCAATCCAGACTTTCCTTCAGTTGATTGGTTGAACCAGCGTGAACCGTGGCAAACACCACAGTACATGCCGCCATATCCGCACAATCTGCCAGCGAAGGCAGATGCAGCGGTACAGACAACGACCAATTTTCCGGGATACCCGTCAACGGTTGCGATTACCGACCCTTATCGTTTTTCCTCGCTTGTTGACTTATCGATCATTACGACAACCCAAAGCGTTAAGTTTTTAGATCAACCGATTGGCAAGCGGAATAGTTTGGGTTTTAGGAATGCGTCAGCAACAAGCCAAGTGATTTACATTGGATTTGGTGGCAATGCGTCTACAAACTCGTGGTTAAAGATCAACCCCGGAACAATTGTTTTTTTTGATACGGTGGTTCCACAAGATGACTTGTATGTGATATCTGATGTTGCTGGCGGTGTGCTGGCCTACGTGTATTCAACATATCCGGGCTAATCGTGAATAAGGGCGGCATAGGGCTCGTTATAGTGGGTCTAGCCGCCTTTATTTTATTGAGGGGTGACAACCCTAAGCCAGAACCCGATGGTGAGCCTGGAGAGGCTTTTAATAACGCTGATATGACACCCGTAACAGGCGATCCAGTTTTCAGGGGCAACAGCCCCGAGCAAAACGTCAAGGCGTTTTTGTACATGCTGCAAGCGTCTGAACACGCTTATCCACAAGACGTGAACAACGGCATAGCCTACAGCACGTTTTACGGTGGATCACGGTTTTATGACTTCACAGATCACCCGGTCAACACTGGTGAGAAAAAAGGTGTGCGTTTGTCGGATGCACAGTGTCGCGCATCAGGCTTTGCGCCTGGGTGCGTGAGTACCGCAGCCGGGGCGTATCAATTTATCAGGCCAACCTGGGATCGAATTCGCGCCATATCTCCACGTTTGCCTGACTTTAGCCCTCCATCGCAGGACGAGGCGGCAATCCGGTTGTTGGACAGTATTGGCGCGCTAAAGTTGATCCAGGCGGGTGACATTGAAGCCGCTATTGCAAAATCAAGCAAGACATGGGCAAGTTTGCCAGGCAGCAAAGCGCAGCAAAACCCGCGTCAAATGGCGTTTGTGATTGATCGATTTAATGAGGGATTAGCATGAGTTTTATATCAACAGCTGCTAGTGGTGGCATCGCGCAAGTCACCACAGCCACCACAGCGACAACGCTAAGCAGCACCCCAACGTTGCTACAAATCACGCCTGCCAGCTACGGCGTAACAGTCACCCTGCCTGACGCTACAACATGTCCAGTTGGTGGGCCGCTGCATTGCATTGACAACAGCGGCGCTTACCCCGTGCGGATTGCCAATACATCCGGAACGCTCTTAGGCTTTATCTACGGAGGCGTTGTCAGCTACATCAGCCTAGACAACAACTCCACAGCAGCGGGTGTGTGGGCGATATCAAACAATGAACTGGCAGGGGCATCGGCGCAGTTGTTGACTACGAATATGGCGGCGATTGACGCTTGCATTGATATTGGCTCAAGTCAAGAAGTCATCATTGGACGTGGTAAGT
>Ga0214917_10004100_pt1 | contig 16455 bp, 15 predicted proteins | sample LL_1208_BB_MetaG_FD_177983 | JGI IMG/M metagenome (GOLD analysis project Ga0214917, IMG submission 177983) | Freshwater microbial communities from Lake Lanier, Atlanta, Georgia, United States - LL_1208_BB | ecosystem: Environmental > Aquatic > Freshwater > Lake | place: USA: Georgia | collected... | reverse complement strand
ATTACTAAATCAGGTAGAGCAACCAAGCTGGCCTTCTACCGTGAACAATCCATTTCAATAACCCAGCACCGTTTCGGTGCTATTCAACAAGAGATGGTTAACATCCTCGAACGAGAGTAGTGTGAAGGCATGACTGATTACCCGCAAACCAGAACCTATAGCGATGGCCACGGTGTTGAAATTACTTTCTACGTTTGGCCAATTGAAAAACCTAAAGCAATTGTTCAAATTGCTCACGGCTTAGGAGATCACGCTAGAAGGTATGACCACTTAGCTGAAGCTCTAAACAAAGCCGGCTATAGCGTTTATGCAGATGACCACAGAGGGCACGGTGTTACTGGTAAGAAGCAGGTAACCAGTGGTCAAACCAAGACCATGGGTAACTTAGGCCCAGGTGGAATCAAAGCGGCTTTTGAGCAGGTTCACGAATTTACAAACCTAATCAAAGACGAGAACCCAGGCATGAAGGTAGTTCTGTTCGGACACTCTTACGGTTCTTTCATTGCCCAGAAGCTAGTGAACATGTATTCAGATGAATACGATGCAGTTATTCTTTCAGGCTCTTCATTGCTTGTTCCTGGTGTCTTAGGTGCAGGTGCATTTAACAAGAAGTGGGCTAAAGAAAAAGATGCAACTGGTTACGAGTGGCTATCTAGAGATAAAGAAGTTGGAAAAAAGTTTGCTGCTGATGAATACACTTTCTTGGCAGATGCAGCCAAGGTTCTTGGTATTCCTAACGGATTGCAACTGTTCTTCACACCTAAGAAATCAGTTCGACAGGATCTGCCATTACTTATCCAAGCTGGTAGCGATGACCCTATCGGTGGAACTCGTGGAAACGAAATGCTAGCCAACACTTATAGAAATAAATGTGGGTTAGATAACGTAACTGCGATTATTTACCACGAAGGTAGACACGAGATGTATAACGAAACCAACAAGGATGACGTTATTAAGGATCTACTAGCTTTCATCAAAGCTAACGTCGCTTAGTTCAAAGGTTTAGACAACAGTCCTTGAGTTTCAGGGTGCTTCTCCATGTATTTCACAACATAAGGACAAACCGGCCACACTTTGTGTGAGTTGGTCTCTTCAATGTCTTTTAGAGCTTCTCTCACCAAAATAGCTGCGTAGTTCTTGCCCTGGTGGGCTGGGTCAATCTCGGTATGGGTAATGTGAAGAACTCCATCAACATCCTCGTAGTCAGCGTGACCGATCTTCTCCTCGCCTAGCCAAATCTCATAGCGTTTTAGGTCTGCATTGTGTAAAACATGTGGTTCCATGCTGTTAATCTCTTTCTGTGTTAAACATTTCGAATCGGGTAATCCAAGGAGATAACCTTTCTGTCTTGAATTCTATTCCCGACAGTAGTGTTCAACTTATTTATGTTGATCCTCCTTTTAACACTGGCAGAACCCAAACCAGAGGAACCTCAGTAACCACTAGGTCAGAAGAGGGTAACCGTATCGGTTTTAAAGGTCATCGCTATGAGATAGTCAAAGAAACAGTGCTTAGCTACGACGATGAGTTCTCAGACTATTGGTCATTCCTAGAGCCAAGGTTAGAACAAGCTTGGCGAATACTGAATGAAACTGGAACCCTGTATTTGCATCTGGATTATCGGGAAGCCCACTACGCCAAGGTTTTGCTTGATGCCTTATTTGGCAGGGGGTGCTTCCTGAACGAAATCATCTGGGCTTACGACTACGGAGGCAAGGCCAAATCTAGGTGGCCAGCTAAGCACGACACCATTTTGGTTTATGTGAAAGATCCAGCTAAGTATTACTTCAACAATGAAGAAGTGGACCGAGAGCCATACATGGCACCAGGTTTGGTAACCCCGGAGAAGGTTGAAAGAGGAAAACTTCCCACCGACGTCTGGTGGCACACCATCGTTTCTCCAACTGGAACCGAGAAGACAGGTTACCCAACTCAAAAGCCTCTGGGAATTCTAAGAAGAGTTATTCAAGCATCATCAAAACCAGGGGATCTAGTTTTAGATTTCTTTGCTGGCAGTGGCACTACTGGCGCTGCTGCGTTAGAACTGAATCGAAAATTTATTTTGATCGATCAGAACCCTGAAGCTATTGAGGTTATGACTGAGAGATTCGCTAACGCCGAAGTTGCTTTCGAGAAGTTTTAGTTTCTTTACTAACCCATAAAACAAGAATTGTTGTAATTACAGTAAGTAATGAAGCAACTGCTAGGGCCATCTGGTAATTGTTATTTCCTGGTCTAGAAATCAATTGATAAAGCAAAACAGGAACAGTTGCCTGATCACCGTAGCTCAACAAACTGGCAATTCCAAACTCTCCAATAGAAACCAATGCACTAAAAACCATTGCAGTTTTTAGTGCTGGTTTCACTAACGCCAAATCTATGTATTGAAATACTTGGAATGATTTGGCTCCATCGGTTCTAGCTTGCTCTCTAGGTGATTCATCAATACTTATAAATGCTGGGTAGAGAATTCGAATTACCAGAGGTATTGCAACTACCGATTGAACTACTGGAACAACAAGCCAGGATGAGCGAATGAAAGCGAAGCTACCGGTAAATGCAATCAGATATCCAAGACCAAGAACAACAGCAGAAATTCCAACAGGCATTAGGAATATCCCATCTAGAACTATGCCTAAACGATCTATCTTTTTTTGCCTAGATCTTTCCGCAAGAAGATAACTTGTAATTCCACCAATCAACATTGCTAAGAAAGTTGAAATTACAAGATTTCTCAAACTATTAAATCCAGCCTGAGCAAAAGTGATGTTAAGTAAGTCGCGGTAACCCCTGCTGTCTAAAAGTAAGAAATTAGAAATACTGAGCGAACCGTCATTATTCATAAATGATTTCATCAAAACTAAACAGAGTGGAAGAATTACAAGAAATATAACTGTTGCGAAACTAAATAGTGCAGCTGGCAAATCTCTTCTATCCAGTCTTTTTGTTTTACCAACATGTGTGTCGAAACCAAGTGGATTAGTTCCACCAATTCTTGATACCCAGAAAGCAGTTATAGTGAACAGGATTTGTAATAAGGCTAACGCTGCTCCATGTTGAAGATCTAGACGCTGCAATACGGAAATACTCAATGCGGTTTCTAGAGTGTTAACTTGTCCACCACCTAGAGATAAGACAATGCCGTAAGAGCTGGCGCAGTAGAGGACAATGATTGCTGCCGATGACCGTATTGAGCTAGCTAGCTGGGGAAGTACCACTTTGACTGCTGTGGCTATTCTGCCGGCACCGCTTAGCTCCGATTCCTCTTCTAGGCTTACCGAGATATTGGCCCACTGGGACCCAACATTGCGAACCACCACTGCATAGTTGGAAAATGCGTTGGCTATCAGAATGGCAACTATGGGGTTGAACCCCCCAAACGGCCTACCCAGTTCAATGATTGCCATTGCCACGATCAGGCTGGGAAGCATGAAAGGAACGGTGATTATGGATCTTAAGAAGTTAGAGCCAGGGAAAGACCTTCTATAAAAGATGTATGCAGCGGGTACGCCAATTAGCAGACAAATAAGGGTAGAAAGTAACGCCTGCCAAATAGTGAACCAAAGAATTGGCCAAATACCGAGTTCTTGGTTGCTTCCTGCTATCTGGGAACCAAATCCCAGGTTTAGGACCGTTGTGACCGGTAGGTAGAAGGTAATCCCAATGAAAACTAATGGGATTGCCCAGAGCCAGTTATGTTTACGGGGCAACGTCAAACACCGAGTTGAATTCGGCTAACCAATGATCTCGGTTAGCGGGGATATCTAAATCTTGCCCAATTGTGGTTTCAGCGGGAGGAGCAAACTTCTCCCAAGACTTAGGTAGGGCAACATCAGCAGTTGGGTAAACATACATGCTCTCCGGCATTGATTCTTGGAACGCGGTGCTTTGCAGGAAATCAACTACCGTTTTAGCTGCAATGGGATTCTTAGCGTTTTTTAGTATTCCTGCATATTCATTCTGTCTAAAGCAGTCTTTACGAAGAGCAACAGTTGTTTGGTTTCCATCTTTATCAACTTCATCAGCTGGGGAAGATGAGTATGAAAGAACTATTGGGTAGTTACCTCTACCTGCAGATCCAGAGAAGTCCGTGTAATAGGCATCTTCCCAACTTGCTGAAACTTTCACACCGTTGTTCTTCAGTTTCTTCCACCAAGTCTTAGGTGAATCAAAGTATGCATAGGTGGAAGCTAGAAATGCTAAACCAGTGGAAGAAGTATTCGGGTTTTCAATAACGGTTAGGTTTTTGTATTTCGGATCTGTTAGTTGTTTCCAATGAGTTGGAATTACAAGGTTATGTTCTTTGAAATACTTCAAATCAAGATTGAAACAAACATCTGCATAATCAATCCAAACCAAAGAACCATCAATGATGTTGTTTTTAATTGCAACCGGTGCAAAAGTATTATCAATTCCATACATCACATCAGCAATTGGTGAATCTTTAGTTAGAACTAACTTTGATGTCATAGCCCCGGCATCACCAGCTTTAACTAGAGTGAGCCTGTTGCCTGTTTCATTTTCATACTCTTTTAGTAACTCATCACTAATTACAAAAGAATCATGTGTGACTAAAGTAACCGCTTTGTTTTGAACAGCACAACTACTCAGAGTTAGAGCCAGTAGACAAACGCTAAGAATGCGTTTCATATTTCCTTCCTACGCTGGCATTACCCAGATCAGGTTTGACGGTCTTTGACTTTTCTGTCGCTTCTCAGTTCGGCCAACCGAACTCCCGTGTATTAAAAGACTAATGGCCCAGACCTAGAGTCTGAGCCATTAGTAATAAATGCTTTAGTGCATGCTTGAAGCAGCGTCTTCAGCACGCTCCTGGAAGCCAGACTTGGTGCGCAGAGCAATCTCCTTGACGAAGATGGCAACTACGAAGGCAATCACCACAACCAAGCTTGCTGAAACAAACACGTTCGCCGCAGACTCAGCGAAGCCTTGCTTTACCGGGTCGGCTAGTTCTGGGCTAGCGTTTTTCAGGAACGATGAGTCCGTTGCCAAACGACCACCTAATTCCATGGGATTGCTTGGGAAGCCTTTGTTGCCTGGTAGAGCCATCAAGGCTGGATCCTTTAGGGCAGGAACAATCTTGGCGAAAACTCCAGGCACTCGGTCAGCCATATTGTTGAACAAGATAGATAGGAATACTGCAACACCTAAGGTTCCGCCCATCTGTCTGAAGAAGGTAGCTGATGATGTTGCAACACCAATGTCTTTAGCTTCAACAGCATTCTGGGAAGCAATGGTTAGAGTCTGCATCATCTGGCCTAGACCTAGACCCATTACCACCATGCCGATTGATACCTGCCAAATAGCCCAAGTGTAATTCAGGCTAGATAGGTAGAAGTATGAAAGAGCCATCAGAGCAGTTCCACCGATCATGAAGATCTTGTATTTACCTGTCTTTGAAGTGATGCGTCCGCTAACGATAGATGCTGTCATCAAACCGAAGACCATAGGAATCATTAGGTAGCCAGCTTCAGTTGGAGTTGCGCCATAAACAATCTGGAGAACTAGTGGTAGTGAAATCATTCCACCGAACATACCAACACCGATGATTACACCAAGCACTGTGCTCAGTGAGAAGGTTCTTGATTTGAACAAGTGAAGCGGTAGCAATGCATCTGCTCCCATCACTCTTTCAACTATTACGAAAGCAATGATGCCAAGTCCACCAACAAGGTATGAAATGATAGCCTCTGTTGAACTCCAACCCCATTCGCGACCTTGTTCAGCAACGATAAGAAGTGGAACAACACCAATGATGATGGTGACCACACCCCACCAGTCAATTCTCTTGCTCTGGTGTTCGTGGTGAGGTAAGTGTAGGAATGAGATAACCATCACCAGTGCCATTGCACCTAGTGGTAAGTTCATCAAGAAAATCCAACGCCATCCAGTGACACCTAGGAATGAATCAACACCTGCTAGTAGTCCACCGATTAGTGGGCCAAGCACAGATGAAGTTCCAAACACGGCGAGGAACATACCCTGATAACGTGCACGTTCCTTTGGTGAAACGATATCGGCAAGAATAGTTAACGCGAGTGCAAATAGACCACCGGCACCAATACCTTGGATGGCACGGAATACAGCCAATTCATACATGGTGGTGGCAAAAGCCGAGATAACCGAACCAACGATGAAGATCGAAATCGCTGCCAGGAATAAAGGTCGTCGTCCAAAGATGTCGCCAAGCTTTCCGTATATAGGTGTGGCAATAGTTGAAGTAATTAGGTAGGCAGTGGTTACCCAAGCCTGAGCAGATAGACCGTGTAAATCATCTGCAATGGTTCGCATAGCAGTTCCAACTACGCTCTGATCCAGAGCGGATAGGAACATACCTGACATCAGTCCGAACAAAACAAACATGATTTGTCTATGGGTCATTACACCGGTTTTTGCTGATTCAGCTGCTGCTGCTTTTCTGTCTGCACGCGCCAACGTGTTCTCTTTTCTATATCTTTTAGAAGTAAACTTTTCTAATGCTGAAAAATCGCCATCCCAAGTTGAGACGATTAGTATCTTTTGGGATTGCTATGGGTCTTTTATTTCCCTCGGTAAGTAATTTTACACCCGCTTCAGCCCAACCAGACTCTAATCACGACATAGGTCAGGCAGATTCTCTCTGGGTGGTAGTCAATAAAGCGAGACCGCTAAACCCGCTAAAATACAAGCCAGTAAACCTGGTTGTAGTGGGGTCAGGAGGTGTTAACTTCAACCCATACCAAAAAACCATGAGGAAAGATGCTGCCATGGCAGCCGTTGAACTGGTTAAAGCAGCAGCCAAACTGGGCCGGGGAAGACTAGTGCTACAAAGCGGCTATCGATCATACGCAGAGCAAGATAGCGTCCACACCCGTCAGGTCAGCAGATATGGCAAGACCAAAGGGGAAGCTCTTGCAGCAAGACCTGGTTATTCAGAACACCAAACTGGTTTAGCCATGGATGTTTCAGCAAGAGGCCAAGGCTGCCAAATCAGAGTTTGTTTTGGTGAAACCAAAGCAGGTAGTTGGCTAGCCAAGAATGCCTATAAATACGGATTCATCATTAGATATCAAAACGGTGCAACACCGATAACTGGTTATCAGTATGAACCTTGGCACTTGAGGTACATCGGTGTTGAAGTTGCTACCGATATGCATAACAAGAAGATTCACACCCTAGAACAGTACTTCAAGCTTCCAGCTGCCCCTAAGTACCCGTAAGGTAACCTAGAAACATGATTGACGTCAACCTGCTTAGGGAAAACCCAGAAGCTATCAAAGCTTCTCAGAGCGCTAGAGGCGTAAGCGTTGACCTAGTCGATCAAGCTCAGGAAGCGGACAAAGCTTGGCGCAAAGCGTTAAGTGACTATGAAACTCTTAGAGCAGAACAGAACGCTAAATCTAAATTGGTGGCTACCGCTCCTAAAGAGGAAAAAGTTGCACTTATTGCTGAAGGCCAAGCACTAGCTATCAAAGTAAAAGAAGCTGAAAGCCTTGCAACTGAAAAAGAAAAAGAGCTTTCAGAAATCGTTTGGAAAATCGAAAACGTAGTTATCGAAGGTGTTCCAGTTGGTGGCGAAGATGATTTTGTTGTAATTCGCGAAGAAGGAACTAAACCAAGTTTTAGTTTTAAAGCCCAAGACCACGTCGCACTTGGTGAATCGCTTGACCTAATTGACATTGAACGTGGCACCAAGATTTCTGGTTCCAGGTTTTATTTCCTAAAAGGTTGGGGAGCAAGATTAGAGCTTGCTCTGATGAACCTAGCTTTAGATCAAGCAGCCAATGCAGGCTTCACTGCTTTGATTACACCAACACTGGTCAAGCCTGAAGTGATGGCTGGAACTGGTTTCCTAGGGGCACACGCAGATGAGATTTACTATCTACCGGCTGATGACTTGTATTTAACTGGCACCAGTGAAGTTGCTCTCGCTGGATATCACAGCGATGAAATCATTGATCTTTCAAATGGCCCTAAGAGATATGCTGGCTGGTCAACCTGTTACAGAAGAGAAGCAGGCAGCCACGGTAAGGACACCAGAGGCATTCTTCGTGTTCACCAATTCAACAAGCTAGAGATGTTCAGCTACATTGCTCCAGAAGAAGCAGAAGCGGAACACGCCAGATTGCTTGCTTGGCAAGAAGAAATGCTAAAGAAGTGTGAACTTCCATACCGAGTTATTGATACTGCTGCTGGTGATTTAGGTTCTTCAGCTGCTAGAAAGTTTGATATTGAAGCCTGGGTTCCTTCACAAGAAACCTACCGAGAACTAACTTCAACTTCTAACTGCACAACCTTCCAAGCCAGAAGACTAAACACCAGATACCGCAAGGAAGATGGCAAGACGGCTATTTGTGCAACGCTAAACGGAACTCTGGCAACCACCAGGTGGTTAGTTGCTATTTTAGAAAACCATCAGCAAGCCGATGGTTCAGTACACATACCTGCAGCACTGAGACCTTATCTTGGTGGAGCAGAATCAATAAAGCCTAGAGGTTAGTGTGGAACCTTGGCTGATTGCCATCGACATCGATGGGACCCTAGTTCACGATGATGGTTACCTATCACCAAATGTCATCAGAGAAGTTCAACGCGTAGTTGATCTTGGTCACCACGTAGTTGTTGCCACTGGCAGAGCTGCAGCAAATGCCATTCCAGTAGTTAGAGATGTTGGAATTACCTCTGGCCATGTGGTTTGTTCCAATGGCGCGGTAACCATCGAAGTTGATCCAGAAACAGCTACCGGCTATCACGTTCGTGAAGTAATTGGTTTTGATCCAACACCGGTTTTGAGCAAGCTAATTGAAAAACTTCCACAAGCTCACTTCGCAGTTGAAGACATTGATGGAACATACAGATTTCATAAACCCTTTCCTACCTATGCGCTAGGTGCCAAAAACGTTGAGACTCCACTAGAGCAACTCATGCAGGGTGAAGTTAGCCGAGTAGTTGTGTTATCTCCAGAGCAAGATGTGAATGAGTTCCTCAACATAGTTGAGCAGGTTGGATTACATTCAGTTTCATATGCAATTGGTTATACCGCTTGGTTAGACATCGCTCCGATGGGTGTCACTAAATCAAGCGCTCTCGAGCAACGAAGAAAAGCATTGAATATCCCTACCAACCGAGTAATAGCTATCGGTGATGGACGCAATGACATCAACATGTTTGAGTGGGCTAATGCAGGTGGCGGAATCTCTTTTGCTATGGGTCAGGGGCCTGACGAAGTAAGGGCTGCAGCCAGCATTGTTACCGCCAGTGTTGAAGAAGATGGGGTAGCAACAGTGCTTTCTGGCCTTGAGGGCATTATTTACGGGCAAAACTAGACTCCCAGCCCAATCACAGTTTCCACCTGTATTTTTAGAACAGTAACGAATTGGTTAGACTTATCCACGGAGGTCTGTCCGAGCGGCCGATGGAGCTGGTCTTGAAAACCAGTGAAGTGAAAGCTTCCGTGGGTTCGAATCCCACGGCCTCCGCCAGTTTGAATCAAGACGTGAAGTTAACCGGAAGGATTTACCGAATTGACTGAACAGTCTAAGAAGAAGCGTCCAGAGCGAGCCATTGCTCGCCACGGGGACGTGCGGGGGAATGGAAGATTGAGAGCAATTCTTGGCATTTTCGGTAAAGGGTTAGTTGTTGTTTTAGTTTCAACACTCACAGTTTTGGGTATTTCTGCTTACCAACTAACTACAGAACTTTCACGTCATCAAATTCACGTGGTTGGTCTAGATGGCAAGGCTGTTGAGATTCCACCTTTGAATGGCCCGCTAAATCTTTTATTAGTTGGATCTGATACCCGTGAAGGAACCGGCAACGGAGTTTTCGGGACTGAAGTCTCAAACCTTGCCGATGTAATTATCTTGATTCACATTTCTGCAGACCGTAAAAATGCAGTCGGTATTTCTTTCCCAAGAGATCTAATGGTGCCATGGCCGGCCTGTCCTAGCACTACTGGTGGACCAGGTTATCTTCCACAGTCACTAGGTCAAATAAACGCAACGATTGCTAATGGCGGTCCTGGTTGCACACTGCTAACTGTTGAACAGCTAACTGGTTTGAAGATTCCGTATCTAGCCATGATTGATTTCAACGGTGTTATCGAACTTTCCAACGCTGTTGGTGGTGTTGAAGTTTGTGTTGCTAAAGACATCAACGACCCATACACCAAGACATATCTCAAAGCTGGTATGCATAACCTGCAAGGTTTGCAGGCTTTGCAATTCTTGAGAACCAGACATGGTGTTGGTGATGGCTCAGACCTTTCCCGCATTTCTAACCAGCAGGTTTATCTCACTGCTTTGGTTAGAAAACTTAAGAGCAAAGACATTTTGAATAACCCAGTTGCGCTATACAGCATGGCTAAAGCTGCAGCTAGAAACATGAAGCTTTCTGACACTCTTTCAGATCCAGGGGTAATGGTTGGTGTTGCTGATGCGCTAAAGGCAATTCCAATGAAGAAGATCACTTTCTTACAGTTGCCTTCATTAGCTATGACTGGCAAATACGAAAACAGAGTTCAACCAGATTACGAAAAAGCTCAAATTCTTTTTGACATGATGGCTGCGGATCAACCAATGGTTTTGGGTAATGTGAACAACACGGGCAGCGGTTCCGAAGTTGCGCCAACACCAACACCTACTAAGACCAAAACCCCTAAGCCTTCTACTTCACCATCGGCGACACCAACCCCAACTGTGACACCACTTCCAGATTGGGCTCAAGGAACGAACGCTGCAACTACCACCTGTTCTAAGGGTCAGTAGTTAGGCTTAAGGCATGCCAGATTACATCTCGGCGCTAGATTTATTCACCATCGGTATTGGTCCTTCCAGTTCCCATACCGTTGGTCCGATGAGAGCAGCGTTGCTTTTTGCCCAAGCGGTTAGAGCTGAGGGTCACTTAGGTGCCACCCATACCGTAACCGTTACTCTATTTGGATCTCTTGGTGCTACTGGTCCAGGTCACGGAACCACTAATGCAATCGTTGCTGGACTCTCCGGTGACTCTCCTGAACTCTGTAATCCTGAACAAGTTCTAGCTGCCTGGGACACCGCAATTCTCAACAACAGTTGGAAAGTGTTGGACAAAGAAATTGCTTTCAACGAAAGTAATTTCAGTTTTCAACCGCTTATCAGATTAGAAAAACACTCCAATGCCATGAAGTTTAGAGCTTTGGATGTTGATGGAAACGTTCTGCTAGAGCAGGTTTATTACTCAGTAGGTGGTGGCTTTGTCGAAGCCGATCATCAGTTAGCTAGAACTGCTCGACCAGCTGCTCCACATTCTTTTATCAATGCAGAGCACCTGTTAGGTATGTGTGACGAGAGCGGGCTGACTATTGCAGAACTTGCTTATCAAAATGAAGTTAGTTTGCATGGCGAGGAACTTCTAAACCAAAGCCTTTCAGCAATTTGGCTAGCCATGGAGAACTGCATTGAGCAGGGGCTTAAATCTAAAGGTGTATTACCGGGTTATTTACAGGTAACTAGAAGAGCTGCCGATATGGCAGAACGACTAGCAAAGTTTGATCAGCAAGAAGTTTCAAACGAGTGGTTGCAAGCGTATGCAATTGCGGTGAACGAACAGAATGCGTCTGGAATGCGAGTGGTAACTGCTCCGACCAATGGTGCAGCAGGAATTATTCCAGCGGTAGGTTACTACGCTATGAAGTTCAAAGGTGTCAGTCGTGAAGTAGTGCAGCGCGATTACCTATTGGTAGCGGCAGCGGTTGGATCTCTATATAAGAGGAATGCTTCCATCTCTGGAGCTGAAGCAGGTTGCCAGGGTGAAGTGGGTTCTGCCTGTTCTATGGCAGCAGCAGGTTTAGCTGCCGTTTTAGGTGGGACAAGTCAGCAAATAGAAAATGCTGCCGAGATCGCCATGGAACATAACCTAGGACTTACCTGTGATCCAGTTGGTGGTTTTGTTCAAATGCCTTGCATTGAAAGAAATGCAATTGCAGCTGGAACAGCACTAAGTGCTGTTCGTCTAGCAATGCTAGGTGATGGTAGTCATAAGATATCTCTAGATACTGTAATTGAAACTATGCGTCAAACCGGTATCGATATGTCTAGTAAATATAAAGAGACCTCACTTGGAGGTCTTGCAGTAAACGTAGTGGAGTGTTAATCATGTCAACAATTGTTCTCTGGGTTTCAGATCTAAATAAATCTGTGGAATACTATAAAGATTTATTTCAAGCTGAATCACCAGATGTTTCGGCAGAGTTTGCCAGTGTTAGTGGGTTAGGAAACGAAGTATTACTTCATCTGCTTCCGGAAGAATATCGAGCAGAACCAAGCTATGGCGAACTAAATCCAATCAAACCTGTTTTTAGTGTTGACAGCATTGACCGTGCAAGAGAAGTTGCCAATAACCATGGAACAACTTTCAAAGCAGATGTCATGGAACACAATGGAGTTAGCTATCTAGATGGTACTGATCCAGATGGCCATGTAATTCAAATCGCAGTTAGCTAAAGATCTCTAACAACAACCCGATTGATTTACTCTTTTCTGAAGGGTGACGGAATTTGCCTTTTGGATTAACTCGGTAAGTATTTCTTCTACCTTGCTTGGTTTTAGTTATGTATTCAGATTCTTGTAATTCCAAAAGTATGCTCTGAGCACTGCGCTCAGTGATACCTATCTCTGCCGCTATTTCTTTTACCCTGGCTTCAGGGTTTCGGGATAGGTAAACCAGGACGTGGCCATGATTGGACAGAAAAGTCCAAGATTTGTTCTCTTTCATGGCAATACTATACCAGAAATCTAATACCTGAAATAGATTTCTGGTATAGTTACTAGAGACCAGAAAGGAACTCATGACTTTAGATCTATCCCTAGCCCAAAGCAACCTAACCTCTGTGGTAGCGCTGTGTTTTCTCTTAGGCTTTATAGCCGCCAGACTAAAAAGCGACATAAGAATTCCTGAGCCTGTCTATCAATTTATCTCGGTGTATTTGTTGCTTGGTATTGGACTTAAGGGAGGTCATGCTCTAAAAGGCGTCACCTTTAATGACTTTTGGCCAGCAGCCCTGGCAACATTATTTCTAGGTGCGACCATACCGTTGGCTGCCTTCTATTGCTTGAAGTGGGTCAAGAAACTATCAATTGATGATCGCGGAGCATTTGCGGCTCACTACGGTTCCACTTCTTTGGTTACATTCACGGCAGCCTTGTTATACATTGAAAACTCAGGCATGAAAGTTGAAGGTTTTGCCACGGCCCTGCTAACCCTGCTAGAGATTCCAGGTTTAGTAGTCGGGGTTTTCTTAGCTTCGAGAACCGCTCATGAACACATCAACTGGGGAAAAACAGCTCTAGAGGTTTTGTTTGGAAAGACAGTTTTGCTCCTGACCGGAGGACTAGCACTTGGGTTTATTACTAGCGAATCAGGGTTTCAAAAAGTAGTTCCATTCTTTGTTGACACCCAAAGTGGTTTGCTGGCACTGTTCCTACTGAACCTCGGATACATCGCAGGAACAAACTGGCCGGAGATCAAGCATGTTGGTTTGCCCATTGCTGTCTTCGCTATCATCTTTCCGCTGCTAGCCGGAACACTCGGCGCTCTGGTTGGAACTGCAGTTGGGCTAAGTGTTGGCGGAGCAGCAATTCTGGCAGTGCTGAGCGCCAGCGCATCATACATTGCAGCTCCTGCGGTAGTCAGTGTTGCACTGCCAAAAGCTAAAGGTTCATTAGCGATGACGGCAAGCATCGGTGTTACCTTCCCGTTCAATCTATTACTGGGTATTCCTAGCTATCTGCTGTTCGCTCAGTGGTTTGCTTTGAGTATTTAGTTTCCAGAAACCGGCAGACTAACTTTGGTAATAGCTGTGTAACCAGTTTTTGTTGCAGTGACTGAGAGGGTTAACTCTGACGAGAGATCATCCTGAGTAACCTTGTATGACTTGCTAGTTGCAGCTTGAATAGCAGTTCCATTTCTGAACCACTGATATTTTAGAACCACCTGGTTATCCCACATACCGGTAACAGCGTTGAGTGACTTACCAACTTTTACTGCACCAGAAATGAAAATATCTGGACTCTTGGTCATTGTGCCTTCACGAATCGTCACGGGAACTGCTGAGGCGACAATGTTATTGAAACCAACCTTTACCAATGTCAATTGGGCGGTCAATAACCTGCCAACATCCGAACCGGTCAAGGTGTAATTAGATCTTGTTGCTTTAGGGATTGCAACACCATCACGAGTCCACTGGTAAGAAGTCTTGATAAGGGGATCTGTCGTATTGGCTGTCACTGTGAGAGCGTTTCCAACAGCTGCAGTTCCATTTATTTGAATACTCGGCACCGGCATATTTCCAGCAACAATCTTCACACTGGAGCTGGTGCTCACCGCCTTTGGATATCCGGGTTGCAAAATAGTTGCAGTTACCGAAATGTCTTTTTGCAAGTCCGCTGGGGTGATTACATAACTACTTGAAAGAGCGTTGGTTATGGCTTTTCCAGATCTAAACCAACGGTAACTTACGTTGATGTTGGTATCGGTAAGTGGGTTAGCGTTCAAAGTTCCACCGACAAAGTTATCTCCGCTAAGGGTAGCTTTGGGCGAGACGTAACCAGCAACCAGTATTGCTTGGGAGCTAGTTTTAGCCGCAGGAAATGACCCCTTATTTGCGGACACAACTGCAGCAATCAGGTGGGCATTATCTTGTGGGGTAAGAGTATATGTGTTAGCAGTTTGGTTTGGAATTACCTGTCCATCACGAAGCCAACTGTATGAAAGTCGCGCAGTGAAGTCCCAGGTTGAGCCAACCGCGGTTAGGGTAGACCCGACAGTTGCTGAGCCGTTGAGACTGACATCTGGTGCTTCTGGTGCTCGACCACTGAGGAAAGCGGTTAAAGCCTGAGTTCTCATCGGGAAGAACTGGTCTAACCAGTTTTGCCAGTATCGAGCACTGTTAACATCAGCGTTAGCTCTAGTCTCGTGGGCAACATAGGTGTCGTTCAGCAAAGTTGCCAAACGGTTCTTAAATGCAGGTATGCCAAGTTGCTCGGCCTTTGCTTTGGCACTTGCCTCAGCTCTAACCAATAATTTCTGACATGGATCATAGGCAACACATTTGCGCAGCATCACGCTTCTTTGGCCGTTACCCCAGTTTCTAAAGGCTGGTCCCTGTCCCAACCAATCTAGTTGAGCAGATGAATCTTGGGGGAAAGCACCATCCTGCCCCCAAGGGATGATGCGTAACTTTCCAGTAACATCAAAGACCATGTAATAGTTGTTTTGTACAACATCGGTATAGCCATCCCAGTTACTGGTGTAAATGTCGGTTCCCATGAGATTTATCACGGCATTCATGTCAGCAACTTTGTTCACAGCTGTCCACCAGTCCTGACCATCAAGGACTGAAACAGCAACTGCTGCATTCAGATCGGTTCTATCTGTATCCCCGTAGTTAGTGTCATAGCAACCGCTTTGGTAATAAGTGATATCAGCGTTATAGCAGTTAGAGCTATAAAGATGAACTGGGTTTACCCAACGCTTAAGCATTTGCCTGTCCACTGATTCGACATTCATGTAGAGTCCAAAATCAGCTCCGTTTAGAGTCACCCAAGAATAAGTAGTTCTGGGAGCAATTACTCCCATGGCTCGATAGAGCCGGTAGGCGGTGGCTTCGTGAACAAATGAAGGGTCCTGAGCCATGCTGTTCAAAGTCATGCGGGTCAGACCCATAAATTTCTGATCTGTGACGAAGGCATCAAATTTAAGTTTCAGCGGGGCCTTGCCGTAGAGGTTTGTTCTAGTTGCCTGTCCTTTTAGCCGAACCCCGATATTGCTCAGTGATGTGACTATTCCGTCTGCGGTGGTGATGGTTACTGAGGCTGGTTGATAAACAGTTGTATATGGGTTGTTGTTTAGCGCATCTACCGAGGACTGTGGGAGAGTAAGGCTTATGTTGTTCACTACTACCGGGTTATAAAAAGCAGCAGCCTTATCAGCGCCTTCATTGAACTCAGTAGTGGAAACACCGGATACCGGCTGAGCCAAAGCAGAGCTAGCTGTGATTACTGAAATAGTCAAAGCCAAAGCCAGGATACCTAATTTATTGTTCACCTAAAACATCCTAGGTCGCTTAGGCCACTTATCTAAGCGCAAAGTCGCCAAGTCAAATAAAGCGAAAGAGCCCGCTTTTCCAGCGGGCTCTTGTTAGCGCGGAGACGGAGGGATTTGAACCCTCGAGGGAGATTTAACCTCCCTACCCACTTAGCAGGCGGGCGCACTCGACCGGGCTATGCGACGTCTCCAGATAACTTGATAAGTTTAGCAATGTTCCTGGCCAGAAGAAATACGGGATAAGAAACCTCGGAGACAACAGTTAGATAAACATTAGGTAACTAAAAGTCAAAAAACCAGCATATCCAAGAATCTTTTTACCGTTCGGGGACAAACCTGATTATGCTGAAAAAGATAGTTCAACGTTGATCTACC
>Ga0214917_10004099_pt1 | contig 16456 bp, 16 predicted proteins | sample LL_1208_BB_MetaG_FD_177983 | JGI IMG/M metagenome (GOLD analysis project Ga0214917, IMG submission 177983) | Freshwater microbial communities from Lake Lanier, Atlanta, Georgia, United States - LL_1208_BB | ecosystem: Environmental > Aquatic > Freshwater > Lake | place: USA: Georgia | collected... | reverse complement strand
GCCCTGATCGGCAAATCGTTGGGTGATATCCGGCGCGCGCATTCCCTTGGTGATATCGGCATGCAGTTTTGCCAAAATTTCTTTGGGAATGCCTTTGGGCGCGGCGACCGCCTGCCAAGAAGTTACCGATGTACAAGTCGCGCAAAATGGCCCATCGTTTGGCAAGCACCGATGAGGGAAGTTTTAATCTGAGGGAAGATGCCAATGAAGCCGCCTTTTTACGGCGCAAGATGGCCGAGGGACGTCGCTCGGAGCCCAGTAATTCGGTATGATCTGAATGTTCACTAACCTTAGAACGTTCTATCTTGGCCAGCGTATTCCCATCCATCGACTCGGTTGAATCAAGCGAAGTGCGCCACCTTGATGAGTGGCGCACGCTCTTGATGCTTGCCCAAGACCTGTCGGATGAATATTCGATCTATCACGGTGTGCACTGGGCCCGCATTCATGAGTCTGTCGCCCTTTATGGCGAAATCGATTTCATCATCGCTAACCGATACGGACGTCTCATCGCTATCGAACACAAGGCTGCGGAAATTGAATCGGATGATGGGCGCGTCTTTGCGGTCTACCGCCGCAAGGGGTATACCGAGCGAAAGGACGTTCAAGCTCAAATTACGCGCAATTTGAACGCACTTCGTTCAGAGTTTGGTCGCAGGTTTCCAGGCCGTCACATGGACGTTGATCACATTTTGTATTTACCTCGCACACGTCTGTCGGGTAAGCGACCTATTGGCTTGGCTGAAGGACGCGTTGTTGACGCTCTGGACACACGATCGCTCGCCCAGGTGCTGATTGCCATGTTTGATGAGCGCATGCAACCGAGTGGCGAGCATCTGGCCGATCCCGTTGAAGTCCACGCCTTTCTCGCACAAAAGGCATCGATTGCGCCAGAGGTGGGACTAATCGGAGAGCATGCATCGGCATTGACCTCGCGCTTATCCGGTGGTCTTGCCGAATGGGTGGGTCGTCTGACGATGTTTCCTTTTCGACTCAGGGTTCAAGGAACGGCAGGGTCTGGCAAGACCCAACTAGCACTTGAAACACTAAGACGAGCCCATACACGTGGCGAACAGGCTCTCTATGTGTGCTTCAACAGAGCGCTAGCCGATGCGATGCGGTCGCTCGTACCGGACCCAAGCGTCGTTCTTACTGTCCACGAACTAGGAAGGCGTCTACTGGAGGCGCAAGGCGAAAGCATTGACCTCACGCAACCCGACAGCTTCATACGTATGGAGCAGGCACTCGAAAATCACGACGAGTTTATCCGCGGCCAATGCGACGTGCTTGTCATCGATGAAGGTCAGGATATTGAGGAGCGCTGGGCGAACGCGCTCATGAAAATCCCGCGAGAAAACGCGCGCATGCTTTGGCTCGAAGACCCACTTCAAACACTTTATGACCGTGAACCTGTGCAGTTACTCGGTTGGCCAACAATGATTTCACCAGTCAACTACCGCTCCCCTTCACGGATCGTTGATGCGATAAACGCCTGGGAGCTGAGTGACACCGTCATCGAGTGCGGCTCCGGTCGAAACGGCGAACCCATTGGCGTTTATCCCTATAGGGCAGGCGCAGCGATGGATGCCACGGAGGCCGCGGTAGCAGATCTGATTGAGCAGGGCTTCCGTGCAGACCGTATTGCCGTCTTATCTATCAAGGGCGCCACGTCCAGTGCGTTACTAACAGCTGCGCCCTCCTCACTTGCAAACTGCTCCGTTCGTATGGCTCGAGGCTATGATGCCCAACGCTTTAGAACGTATACCGACGGAAATTTATTGCTGGACACCATTTTCAGGTTCAAGGGTCAATGCGCCGACGCGGTGGTCCTCACTGAGATTGACAGAGACGTTATGGATGATTCGTTTAAGCGCCGCCTCTTTGTTGGCCTTACCCGTGCTCGACTGCAACTCCAGTTTGTTGCAACCGAAAGCGCCTGCAACGCTTTGGGGTTGTGAGCGCTAGCATCCGTCAAAAACGCACCTTTTCAGATGCTAAAACAGAGCCGCCCTTTGTCGATATATTATTTATAGAGTATTTCATTTGTCAAAGCGCTACCTCACAAAGTCACGATTTAAGCTGGCCGTTGAATGCCCGACCAAGCTTTTCTATACCGGTAAGGATGAGGTTTACCGAAACACAAAGAATGAAGATTCCTTCATGGCCTCACTGGCTGAGGGCGGATTTCAAGTCGGCAAGATGGCTACGATGCTCTACCCCGATGGGATTGAGATCACCGAAAAATCAAACGAGCAGGCTTTGAGACTCACGCAAGATCTCATGCAAGCATCAGCCGATGTTGTACTTTTTGAACCAGCCTTTGCTTTTGACAACTTGCTCGTTCGAGTAGACATTCTGGTCAAACGAGGCCAACGGATTGAACTCATCGAGGTGAAGGCCAAATCCTATAATTCAGTCAATCCAGAAATCGCAGGAACAAACACGCCGATTCTCAGTGGCATGCGCCCTTATATCGAAGACGTAGCTTTTCAGCGCTACGTCGTCTCAAATGCACTGCCAAACTCAGACATTCAATGCTTTCTGATGATGCCCGATAAGTCTGTATCGGCAACCGTGGACGGTCTTAACCAGTGTTTTAAGATCCGAAAACTTGAACGCTCTACAGAGGTAATCGTCTCAGCCGGTGCGCAAGACGCCGTGAGCATGAACGCTCGCTTGCTTGCGAAGGTTTGTATCGATGAATTTGTGGACATCGTTTTGAAAAGCCCTCTTCGCTACCCCGGTTCACAAGAGGGACCTCAAGATCACCTTCGGGACGTTGTCCCACGCTGGGCGCATGCCTATGAAACGGATGAGAAGATTCCTCCTACCCTCACCAAGGGATGTACCGGATGTGAGTTTCGTGATGCTCGCGAAAGTGATCTTATGAGCGGCTATCACGAATGCTTAAACGAAGCTGCAGGGCTCAGCTTTGATGAAGTTGAGTGCGGCACCGTGCTCGATCTATGGAACTATCGTAAGAAAGACGCGCTTTTGGCTCGCGGTATCGTTCGCCTAAGCCAAATCAATGACGATGACATCCAGGTCAAGGATGACCAGGAAGGCTTAAGTCATTCACAACGCCAGTGGCTTCAGGTCCGGGGCATCCTACCTACTGAGGATAAGGGTGGGTTTTACTTTGATGCGTCTTGGTTTGCATCACAGATGCAAAGGTGGCGCTATCCCTTGCACATGATTGATTTTGAAACATGTACGGTAGCCCTACCCTTTTTCGCTGGCATGCGCCCCTACGAGTCGATTGCTTTTCAGTTTTCGCACCATATCGTTCACGCTGACGGTCGCATCGAGCACAAGGATCAGGCACTTTTTGCAAAGCCCGGCGAGTTTCCAAATTTCGATTTTCTTCGTGCACTCAAGCGCGCGCTTGAAACAGATTTCGGGAGCATCTTTCGATGGGCGGCTCACGAGAACACCATCCTTCGCCATATCAAGGTTCAACTCGAGGAAACCCAACATCCGCCTAAAGATAAGGACGAACTGATTCGATTTGTTGATGAGATTACAACGGATGGACCAAGGGCCATGATTGATCTCAATAAAGTCGCGCTCAGAGCCTACTTTCATCCCCAAACAAAAGGCCGAACGTCGATCAAGAAGGTTTTGCCGGCTGTGATGACCACTTCAACCTTGCTCAAAGCAAAGTACTCACAACCCATTTATGGCGCAGAAATCCCGTCGCTGAATTTCCCTCATGGCTTTACTTGGTATGAGGGTGTGAACGGTATACCTCGGGATCCTTATGATCGACTCAAGACACTAGCGCTTGAGATGCTTGGGAACGATGCCCGGGATCTCATCGATGAGCCAGAGGGCGTGGAGGTTGCAGAAGGGGGAGCAGCCGCCATGGCCTACGCTAGGCTTCAGTTTGAGGACTTGAGTGCTGAGGAAAGAGCCCGCATCGAAGAGGCGCTCTTGCGCTATTGCGAACTCGACACTTTTGCCATGGTCATGATCCTGGAGGCTTGGCGCGACTGGGCAACGCCGAACGAGAACTAGGTCTAAGTATGCATTTGTCTTTTCCTATGTACTTGTGTTGTCTTAAATCAAGCTCTTTAACTCGCTTCACTATCGCTAGTTGAACAACGCTGAAGTAGGCGTTCAAAGGAGGATGTCAGCGCCGTATGGAACTTTCAATCAATGCCATGATGCTTGCCACCGTCAGCTTTCTTTTAGGTGGCTTCGCCCTTTGGCTCAGCATGAAGCGGACCGTTGCGCATGCCGAATCGATGGTGCGGGTTACGGCCGATGTTGAGATCGCTTCGCTAAGGGAGCGTATTGATGCCCGGGAAAAACAGATTGAAAACTTAGAAAGTCGCCTTAAGAAGGCAGAGGATGAAACCAGTCGATTGCACAGTTCGCTTGCGGCCGCAAAAGTCGAAAGGAGTCAGTTCGATCAACGCACCGAGGAGCTTGAAAAAGTAAAAGTTGACCACGAGAATCTGCGAACTGAGTATGTGGCTCAGGCCGAGTTAATCGTGGCCCTTCGAAAAGACCTTGAGTCGGCTACCACACAGGCCGAAAAAGATCGATCAGTGATCGAGGAAGCGCGAAAGCAACTTGCCGATCAATTCGAAGTGCTTGCAAATAAGATCCTTGAAGAAAAGAGCGCAAAGTTTACAAATCTTAATCAGTCAAATCTGGGTCAGTTACTCACGCCCTTACAAGAAAAAATCAGACACTTTCAGGAAAAAGTCGAAGAGGTCTACCTAAAAGAAAACAAGGATCGCAGCGAGCTTGCAGGTCAAGTGAAGATTCTGGTTGATCTCAACCAAACCCTCAGTCAAGAAACACAGCAACTGACCCATGCCCTTAAGGGCGATCGGAAGGCGCAAGGTAACTTGGGCGAAATCATCCTAGATGAAGTGCTTGAACGAGCCGGCTTAATGGCTGGTCAGCACTATCAGCGACAAGGTACCATGAAGTCCGAGGACGGCAACTCTCATGTCATTCCGGACGTCGTCATCAACTTGCCGGGGGATCGCCACCTCGTGATCGATTCAAAGATGACCTTGCCAGACTATCGTGCATTTTCATCGGCAGAAACGGATGAAGCCCGCACCGAAGCGCTTCGAAGACATTTGGCCTCCATTCGAGCGCACATCAAGGGATTATCCGAGAAAAGTTACCAAAACTTGTATGGCCTATCTTCTCTTGATTTTGTTGTCATGTTCATTCCACTGGAGCCTGCCTTCACAATCGCTGTAACCCATGACCAAGAGCTCTTCCAAAACGCTTGGGAAAAGAACGTTCTTCTTGTTAGCCCTAGCACCCTGCTCTTCGTGATCCGCACCGTCGCTTACCTGTGGCGACAAGAAGGTTTAAGCCGCAATGCCAAAGAGATTTCTACGCGAGGCGCTGAGCTCTACGACAAGCTAGTAGGCTTTGCAGGCGATATGGAAAAGATCGGAGAAAGGCTACGTCAGGCCCAAGACAGTTTCAGCGATGCCAAAAGAAAGCTCAGTGAGGGAACGGGCAATGTCATCCGACAAGCTGAAATGCTAAAAACGTTGGGCGTCAAGCCAACCAAATCACTGCCACCGCAGTGGATTCAAGCCGCAAGGGATCCTGAATCATCGCTTGATGACGAGACCAGCTCGCGCTGACACACGGTCGGGGAATCGATTATGAGGGTGCAGTCCATGGCCTGGTACGACGTTGATAGATCACAATCTCGCCTCGCGAAACAAACCCCAACACATGCTTGGCCTCGAGGCTTGCTAACGTGCGAGTTTGACTTGTGGGGTTCAGAACGTGGGTAGCATCCTGGGCACTATGAACTGACCTTCGCCCCAGACCTCAGTGCGTGTCACCTTACCGACAGCTACACGCATCACTTCCTGGATGAGCTCCTGTCCCGCATCTTCTAGTGTGATCTCACCTGCGATCAGGCGGTCGAGGCCCACATCGATTCCATCGCCCCAATCTCGCAAGGTCTGCGGATTGCCGCACACCTTGATTGTGGGCGCAAGCGGATTACCCGACGGATTGAACACGCCCATTGAGAACAGCGTGATCTGAGCGCCCGCCGCCACCATGCCGGTGATGGAGCAAGGACTGAAGAACGGGGTATCCATGAAGTACAGGCCAGGAGAGTCTGGTACTTGGCCGAAGGAGAGGCAGCCCACAAAACGGGCTCCTCCAATCTTGCAGACTGCGCCCATAGTTTTCTCGACCAGAGTGGTGAGGCCACCTTCGATATTCTCAGCGGTGGGATTGACGCCACGGTAATTGTCGCCGTCGCCCGCCATGCGAGTCTCGGTAACCGCGATGCAATCAATGATGGCACGAGCGATTTCGGGGGATGCCGATTGGGCACGAACCACGTCTTCGCCGCCAATAAATTCTGCGGTCTCCGACACGATCACAGTTGCCCCCTGCGCAATCGCCCAGTCGACGAATCGGCCGACTGCGGGATTGGAGCAGACCGCACTGGATGCATCCGAGCCGCCGCATTCCAAAGCGAAGGTGAGCGCTGAAAAACGGCAGGGCACACGTATCTGCCCGCGAACTTGTTGACCAAGCCGCGCCAGCGCCAGGGTCGCCAGATCGATGGCACGTTGCACCCCTTGACTTCCCATCACAGCCAGAACCTCCACAGGTTTGTCCGCCTGCGCTAGGCGCTCTTTCCAAGCGGCGGCTGCTCGCCGGTCATGACACAGCACCAGGGCGCCGCCGATATTCGGATGCTCGACGATCTGTGCAAGCACCTGATCTTGCAATTGTGCATCGGACTTTTGCAGGCCGCGCTGAAATTCACCCTTGATCTGCAAAACTGTCTCGCCCGTCTCGGTCTCATGACGCTCAGAGGCCAGCTCGCCGATGCGGTTGCTCAAGGCTACGGTGGAGACCATGGCCAGGTGGTTGCGAACACCCACACGCCCCCCGCTGCGCGCATAGCCTAAAAAAGTGAGCTCCGCCGCAGGAGCGCAGGTCTTATCGGCAGTTGTGGACATGAACATGCGCTCCGGTCTCGATGTCTTGTGTGGCCTTGCCGATGGTCACACCGTACTTCACAACGGGCTGGCCAGCACGGATAGGGCGTAGGGCAACCTTGTGACCAAAGGGAATGAAAGCGGCGAGTGACAGACCCTCTTGTGTGACCGGGTCCTCGACGTTGAAATCAAGCAGCGTTGCGACGTTGTCGTCAGGATGGACAGTGAGGCTGATGCGTGGCATGGCTTTCGAGGTGGTGGCGCGATGTGGGGACAGTCAGGTCAATTGGGGAGTGGCAGCGCCCACGCCTCGACCAAAGCCAAATCGGGCTCCAGCCCGAGTCCTGACCCTTCAGGCAATCGGGCCCAGCCATCAACGGGTGTTAAGGCTCCTGCAAGTACCCCGCTGCGCAAGGGGTTGGGGTTGATGTCCATCTCCAGTAAGCCATCCTGACCCGAAGCTGCCAGCAGGTGAGCTGAGGCCAAGAGGCCAATACCGCCGCCGAGGTAGTGCGGGCAATACATGACTCCATGCTGGCGGGCTAGGCGGACAACCTTCAGGCACCCTGTAAAGCCGCCCCACTTGGCGAGGTCGGGCTGAATCACGGCCAGCCCCCATGTTTGCAGGGCCAATTCGAAGACGGACAGGTGATTGATGTTCTCGCCAGCCGCGAGTCGACTTGGAGATCGCGCTTTCAGCGCCTGCCAATCAGCCGCATGGGCGTCGGCTGCCAACGGTTCCTCCATCCACGCCAATCGGAACCCGTCAAGTCGCGGCATAAAGTCGAGAGCTTGTTCAAGAGTCCACCCCTGGTTGGCATCAGCTGCGAGCCAGCGGTCACTCGCCGCTGCGCGGGCGTCCTGAAGTGTGCGCAAATCCTGGTCATGGCTGAAGCCGACCTTGACCTTGAAGGCGCTGTGGCCGCATCGTGCTGCGTGCTCTACGGCATAGCCTGCACCCTCGGGATTAATGCCGCTGGCGTAGACGCGCACCTGGGGGGGCGTTGTTGGCTTGGTGAAGTCTTGCCCTGTGGAGAGAGCGTTTGCGGCACCCGCCGAATTCGAAGCTGCCTCGGATGCATGCAGCGCGCGATGCAACACCGAACACAAAGGTTGCCCGATCCGTCGCGCATGCAAATCCCATATCGCTATGTCGAGGCCCGCCGCGCATTGATCAAGCGGGCCGTATTCGGCAGACTGCAGGCGCAGGATACGCGTGCGCGCTGCGACCTGAGCACTCAGTTGCACCGGGTCATCACCGGTCAGTTCCGGCAGGACCGGCGCGAAAACCTCTTGGAGAAGCCGGCACCGGTGCAGCGCCCCACTTTCCGGAAAATTACACCAGACCTCGCCCCAACCTTCGACGCCGTCTTCATCTCGCACGCAGACCCACAACGCCCAGCGGGCGCGCATAAACCCAAAGGACGTTATCACCGGTTGCTTAAGCGGCACCCGGTACAAGTGCGGGGTGAGGGAATACAAGCGCAGTGGGTTCATGCCTTCAGTTCCGTCTGAAAGCGGTCGTACATCTTGCGGAAGGGGTTTATTACGATCTTCTGGTCGATCAAGGCGGGCACGGATTCGCCCGCGCGGCAGGCATTAACCATATCAGACAGGAAGGTGTTGAGCCAAAGGGCCTTACCTTGAGGAGGCCTCTGCACGACGATGGTGTGTCGCCTGCGACTCACGCCCCGTAAGATTTCCGTCGCCAGCAAAGCCGCCCACTGGCGCAGCCGGAGGCGTCCGACTTCGAACAGCTGCATCAGGTCTTCAAGCCTGGGTAGACGCTCGCCAGGTTTGCAGACCCTCGTTAGTACGCTAGCGCGGCAGCCGCTAGAGTCATGCATAGCCCATAACCGGATTGCCAGAGCGCAGCACAAGCATCAGGGAAAACCTCAAATTTTTCAAAGTCATCTTTATAGTATCTTAGAAAGAAGACTCACCATTGGGAGACACACGATCGTTGTCCGACTTCGTCATTTTGGCTTTTTGCTGCCGTGGGCCTTATTGGTGACCCTTTGGCATGCAATGGCCACCTCGGGCTGGGTCAACTCCGGTCTCATGCCCACCCCGGAGCAGGTCGCAACGAAGCTGGTCGAACTCCTGTTTGGCGGTCGCTTGGGCATTGACATCCTGAAATCCACCCAACGCGTCACGATTGGCGTCGCATCGGGGATAGCCATTGCGGTACCGGTAGGCTTTTTGATTGGCTGGTACAAGGGAGCGCGTACCTTCCTCGACCCGCTTATCAACTTTTTTCGCGCACTACCGCCCATCGCTCTGATTCCTCTGGTGGTGGTCTACTTCGGGATCGACGAGCCGGCCAAGGTGGTGATCCTTTTTTACGCCAGCTTCTTCGCCGGTGTGATCGTGATGTACGAGGGCGTCTCACAGATCAGTCCGATCTTCATCAACGTGGCACGCACCCTTGGTGCAAACGACTGGGAGATCTTCACCCGTGTGATCGTGCCCATGACAACGCCACACATTCTCACCTCACTTCGTGTAGCGCTGGGAGTGGCCTGGGCCACGCTGGTTGCCTCCGAGCTGGTGGCTGCCCAGCAAGGCTTGGGCGCCCTGATTCAGAGTGCAGGGTCCTTCTTCCAGATCGATGTCATCTACGTCGGCATCGTGTGCATCGGCGTAATTGCTTTGAGCATGGACTTGGCGCTGCGCGCGTTCACGCGCCGAATACTGCGCTGGCAAGACCGGGTAGAGGCGTCTTGACCGCACCGCGCATTCAATTTGACCAGGTGTCGGTAGACTTCCGGACCGAGTCCGGGCTGCTTCGGGTGGTAGACCAGGTGTCGCTCGACATCCGCGAGAACGAGTTCATTTGTATTGTCGGCCCCTCCGGTTGTGGCAAGACTACTCTGATGAACATCCTCGCGGGTTTTGTTCAACCCACGCAGGGACGCGTCACGCTGGACGGACAGCCGGTGAAAGGTCCGGGGCGTGACCGTGGGGTGATATTTCAGGAGTACGGGGTCTTCCCCTGGCTCACTGCAGAGCAGAACATCCAGTTTGGGCTGAAGCTGGCGGGCAGCAAGACACATGCTTCTGAACGGGACGCGGTGTGCCGCAAATATTTGGAACTGATGGGGCTCAAGGATTTCGCTAACGCCTACCCCAAGACGCTCTCGGGCGGAATGCGCCAGCGCCTAGCGATTGCACGAGCTTACGCGGCGCAGCCAGAATTTTTGCTCATGGATGAGCCTTTCGGCGCGCTGGACGCACAGACGCGCTCGAAAATGCAAAATCTACTGCTCGAGGTGCTGCAGCGCGAAGGCAAGACGGTCATGATGATCACCCACTCGGTGGACGAGGCGGTGTACCTGGCTTCTCGGATCGTGGTGGTGACAGCGAGGCCCGCGCGCATCAAGGAAATCATCGACGTGCCTTTTGGCTACCCGCGCCATGAGAACCTTCATGAATCGCCCGAGTTCATCGCCATCAAGGCGTATGTACGCGGTCTTGTAATGGTGGAATACGAGGCACAGCAGATGCTGAGCACCGCCACCGGATAACTCAGTTTCATCCCAACCCCTGAGGAGACAGCATGGACAAGACCTTCCAACCCCGCCGCCGCCATGTCGTAATGAGCCTAGCCGCGGCTAGCCTTGCGACGATGGGTGCGCCCACCATAGCGCAGCAACGTACCAAGATTCGTGTGGGCTATGTCGACACACTGGCCGTAACCGGTCAGTTGTGGACCGGCGTACACCGTGGCCACTGGGCCAAGGAAGGCATTGAGTTTGACCCGGTGAAGTTCAACACCGGGCTTGAGTTGTTCAACGCCATGATCGGCGGCAGCCTCGATATGCTGTCCACCGGCGCTGTGATCTCAAACTTCCCGGCGCGCGGCCAGGGCAAAGCCTTCTTGATCAACAACATCGAGTTCGCAACCGCACAGCTGTGGATCCGTGAGGACCAGGGCCTGAAGAACTGGGCCGACCTCAAGGGCAAGAAGATTTCGACGACGCTGGGCACCACTGCCCACGTATTCCTAGACGCCGCATTGCGCGCCAACGGCATAGACCCGTCCAAGGACGTCGAGTTGGTCAACCAGACCATGCCGGTGGCTGTGACATCGTTCATCTCGGGCGCGGTACCGGCGGTGGCACTGTGGGTGCCGTTCAACATGCAGGTGAAGGCACGGGTGCCGGCAGCCAAGATGCTGGTGGATGCCTCCGCTTACTTCCCCAAGTCGGCGATCGTGGGCGGCTGGGCAACCCGTACCGATTATTTCGAGAAAAACCGTGCAGTCGTAGCACAGGTGGTTAAGGGCTGGGCCGCCGCCAATGACGATTTGATCAAGAACTCGGCCGCCATCCTGCCGACGATCCAGGCGCAGAACTACGCGCAGGTGCCGCTGGCAGAATTGCAGGAACAGTTCAAGGCGTCTAAGTACCACACTGCTGCCGAGTGGCGCAAGCTCTATCAAGACGGCACGGCCCACGGCTGGTTGCAGCAGGTAACGGATTTTTATGCGCGTTTTGGTGGCATTCAGAACCCGGTACCGGCCAAGACGTACTTCGATACAAACGTGCTCTTGGAAAACGTGAAGGGCTGATCGATGTCTGGCAGCGCCTTCGACACCTGGGATCACATCGTCGTTGGCGCGGGCTCAGCGGGCTGCGTAGTGACCAATAGGCTGCTGCAAGCTGGTCGACGTGTGCTGCTGTTGGAAGCCGGAGGGGCCGATCGCTCTATCTGGCTTAAATTGCCTGTGGGGTATTTCCGCACCATTTTTGACGACCGCTTTTCCCGTCAGTTTCAGGTGGAGCCCCAGCCTGAGAGCGGCAACCGCCGCATCATCTGGCCGCGCGGGCGCATCTTGGGCGGCTCTAGCTCAATCAACGGGCTGATCTATATTCGCGGTCAGCATGCCGATTACGATGGCTGGGAACGCCTTGGGGCAACAGGCTGGTCATATCGCGAGGTGTTACCGTACTTTCGCAAGTCTGAGGGCTTTGCAGGACCGGCCAGTGAGTACCACGGCACAGAGGGAGAGCTGGGCGTATCCGAGTTGCGCAACGATGACCCAACTTGCCAATCCTGGTTGGACGCCGCGCAAGAATTCGGGCTACCGTTCAACCCGGACTTCAATGCCGCGACCGACTACGGTGTCGGCCGCTATCAGTTGTCGATCAAGGGGCGCTGGCGATCCAGTGCGGCGGCCGCTTTCTTGCGACCAGTGGAACACCATCCGCGGCTGACCCTTCGACTGGGGGTGCTCGTGACACGCGTGCTCATCGAGCAGGGTCGGGCCGTGGGCGTGGTATGCCGCCACGAAGGCGAGGAGATCACCTTGCGATGCGATGGCGATGTGATCCTATCTTCTGGATCGCTCCAGAGTCCTCAGCTGCTGCAGCTGTCGGGAGTTGGTCCCGCAGACCACCTGCGCAATTTAGGTATACCAGTTTTGCATGACGCGCCTGAGGTTGGCGAGAACCTGCAAGACCACTACCAAGCCCGAACGATCGTACGCCTGAAGGATCGCGTTTCGCTGAATAACCAGGTGCGCAGCCCCATCGGGCTGGCCCATATGGGGCTGCAATGGCTGTTCGATGCGCGCGGTCCGTTGACGGTAGGTGCGGGGCAGGTTGGGGGGTTTGGGCGCACATCGAACGCGCAACATGGCCTCTCAGATATCCAGTTCAATGTGATGCCGCTGTCTGTGGACAAGCCGGGCATGCCCTTGCACGATTTTCCGGGCTTCACGGTCTCGGTGTGTCAGTGCCGCCCGGCGTCAAGGGGATCGGTACGGATTCAAAGTGCAGACCCTGCTCAGTCGCCGACGATCGTAACGAATTATTTAAAGGAATCGCTGGATGTTCGCACCCTTGTCGAAGGGTTAGAAATGTGCCGCGACATTTATCGGCAAAAGAGCTTCGCCAATTGCTGGGTCGAGGAAAAACTCCCTGGTGCGATGGACTTGGAGGCCTTTGCGCGCGGCTACGGGAGCACCGTGTTCCATCCCACCAGCACTTGCCGCATGGGATCCGATGAGCAGGCTGTGGTCGACCCTGATCTTAGGGTGCGTGGGGTACAGAACCTTCGGGTGATCGATGCCTCGGTGATGCCGCGCGTGGTGTCGGCGAATACCAATGCCGCCACAATTATGATCGGGGAGCGCGGGGCGCAGAAGATGCTTTCCTAGTCCAGTCGGCCCTAATCACCGCGCAGACGAGATGAGGAATCACCCCGATGCAGACGCCTGTCGACCTACCGTTACACACTCACCTCTCATTCCGTTGATTCTTTTGTAAGCAAGACCTCCGCAAGCCTTCTCTCGATGAGTCCCGGCAGCACCCTCCCCCCACAAAAGACCCATCGCTGTAATTCGGACGACGTGCCAATCCAATCCCGTTGATTGACGCGACGCCTCAGCGTTGATGTCTGAAGCCGACCGGCCCCCAGATTGAATGTAAAGTCCACAATAGCAGCGAGCCGACCCTCGGGTTCATGTAGCAGCACGGGGCAATACCGAAGGGTCGCTGCGAGCGCCTCGCTAAGGTCTTGGGCAAGATACGATTCACCTTGCTGACGGGTGATCGGTGGGTGATTGGGCTCACAGCGGTGGCCATAGCCGATCGTCCAGTAGCCTGCGGGGCAACGGTACGGATAAGCAAGGGTTGCGTTGGGCCTTGCCAGCTTGTGAAATCCTTCAAAGCGCTTAGCAAGTTCAATAGCCTGTAACGGTACAGCGTTCATTACCGAATCCGCTCGAAGACGCGGCCAAGAAACCAAAAGTTCAGAACGCCAGCCCAAAGCGCCTGGTCTGCAACGGTCCAAGCCTGCATGATGGCAAGGTTCCAATCGGCACCGCCAAACATTGCAGCCATCACCCCCGAAGTTTTTGCTGAGCAGTACAAGGCCATGAACCAGTAGGTGATCACGGGTCGAACGCTGGCAGACAGTGCGTCAGCCCACTTCACTCCGCTTGGATGGCCCTGGGCGACAATCGACGATCGTAGGGACTCGAGTGCTCCGACTTGCCATGCGGATTGCGCTTGCGCACCGATTTCGTCCATGCGCTGCGCACCGCGCAGCTTTTCAAACTCAAGCGCTTTGTCCTGCATGGCCAACTCGTGCCCACGCTCTCCCTTGCGATCAAGCCATTTCAGAACCTCTGGAGCCAGGCGAAACGCTCCACCCAATAGACCGCCAAGAAGCGTTTCAATCATTGCGACGCCCCCATGAGCTTTAACTTGATCGCTGCACCCACAAGCAGCATCGCCAAAATGGCGGTCGTCACCACTTTAATCGTGGTCTGCCAGGCTGTGCGGCGTGCCTCACGCCAGGCATCGATCAGGGATCGCAGATCCCGAATGTCGCGTGCTGCGCTTCCATTTTCAAGACCCAGTTGCGCCAAGGCTCGCTCAGCGCCTCGCTGCGCCGCTTGGGTGAGCAGTTCGTTGAGCGTTTGTGCATCAAGCGCTGGCTGTTGGATATCTTGTTCTTGCATGGTGTTGCCCCATAAAAAATAAGCCCGCACTGGTTTGGGGCCAGGCGGGCGTTGTGTGAATGCAAAGCGATGTTCTAGAACGGTGTCGAAACGGTTCGCTGTTTGGTGGGTACCTCAGGTGACCTAAGCGAGATGGAACTCGATGGGTCGAAGCCCAGACCCCATGAGCAGTGCCACATAGGACCAGCCGTGAAACATACCAAAACGTCGACCGGTGAGCGATCGAAAACTTGCCTCCTCGATGAGAGCGAAGCAATCCTCGCGAAAGGCGGCGATGATCGCTTGCAGGGCTTTCGACCTTGGCGCATCGGCGTAGTCCTTCCAAAATGCCGTGTCGCTGCGGGCCGTCAATTGATAGTGCGCTTGAACGAAATCAAGCACATCGTCGTGCTGCTCTCGCATTTCCGCATTAAAGCGCCCGCGCAGCAACGCCAAGGGTATGTGGTGTGCCCCGAGGTACTCGGCAAGCAGCATGGCTGCATACTGGCCAAGCGCAATCGCGGTGCTCTCAATGGGTTCGCAGAAAAAACCGCTTAATCCGATGGCGACGACGTTCTGGTGCCAAAGGTGTGGCCTGAAACCCGTCTTAAACCGCACAAGGCGCGGCTCAATAACTTGCGCCTCATAACCCCAGCGACTGACCAGATGAGCGATCAATGCTGCTTTGGCCGATTCACTATCGCTATAGCGACTGGCATGAATGTAGCCCGTACCGATGCGGGTACCAAGCGGGATGTGAAACACCCAACCTGCGCCCAAGCCCTGACAGTGGGTCAGATTCAGTTGTTGCCTTGCTTGATCGATATAGGGCAATTGAACCACCCAGGCCTGATCCACAAGGAGCCTGTCCGCAACCTTAATCCAAGGCGACTGCACAGCGTCTGCCAAGATGGCGGAAAAACCTGTGCAATCGATATAAAGATCGGCACTGAGCTTGTGGCCATCGTCTAAGGTCAGGTGCCCAACGGCGCCCGATGCATCGCAGACAACCCGCGCAATGGCCGCATCATAGGTCTGAACATTGGCGCGCGCAGTCGTTTCCTGCCTCAGAAGCGCCGCATATTTGAGCGCATCAAAATGAAAGGCACCTCCCCCGCCCCGAGCCGCAATCCGATAGCGATCAAACCAGTCATCTTGCGTGATAAAACCCTTTTGCAGTGTCTTTCCGGCCCAGGTCTTCTCAGAGGCAAAGGCCCACTGATCGGGGGCGTTTGCAAGCTCACGATCGGCCAAGGACTGCGCCAACCGCACCCGATCGATGTGGGCAGCATCCAAAAAAGGATGTAACCAGCGTTGCCCACTTTGATAGAAGTCTTCAAAGGCAATCCCAAGCTTCACGGTTGCATCGACCGCTTGAGCCCAACGCTGGGTTTGCAAGACGGGGAGTGCCATTGCCTTGTGGGCTTGGTGCAAATGAGGCAGCGTACTCTCACCCACTCCGATCGCAGCAATATGGCTTGGGTCAAGCACGGTGACCCGCAAGCTTGGGTTTGTTGAGAGAATCGCAGCGGTAGACCAACCAGCGGTACCGCCTCCCGCAATGAGGATGTGGCGCGTCATGACCACTGGATGGCTTCTCGGGCTCGCGCCCTAGCCTCACGGACGTCTTGCGGCACCGGCACGCCCGTTTCAAGAGCGCGAATGACATACCAGTCGGTGCTTGCCAGATAGTCAAGCAGCTGTCTGCTTTGCGCGTAGCGGCGGCTTCGCTCCTCGCTAACATCGAGAGTGTTTAAAAACTGGAGTACTTCGGCGATTTGTGCTTCATTCATCGCCACTTCGACACCGTCGTGCAAGTAGCTGCGCACCGTCATCGAGAACTGAAGTGCATCGTAGTCAAAGGAAAAGACTGGCCTTGTGGGGCCCGATATGTGTCTACCCCCTCGCATGATGGATACATTGGCCCGTGGGTCCATCGGAATAATCATCATGGGGGCATCGTTGGGCTGGATGGCTGCTTCATCGGGCATGGGTCATCGCTCCTTGTATTTGATCAATGGTTGCTAGGGCTATTCAGTAGTAATAGGCCCAG
>Ga0214917_10004098_pt1 | contig 16458 bp, 19 predicted proteins | sample LL_1208_BB_MetaG_FD_177983 | JGI IMG/M metagenome (GOLD analysis project Ga0214917, IMG submission 177983) | Freshwater microbial communities from Lake Lanier, Atlanta, Georgia, United States - LL_1208_BB | ecosystem: Environmental > Aquatic > Freshwater > Lake | place: USA: Georgia | collected... | reverse complement strand
GCCGCCAGACGGGCCTGGCCGGGATAGGCCTTGTCGATGGCGATCACCGCCAGCTTGTAGCTCAGCCCCTCCATCGGCAGGAAGAAATCCACGATCTCCGGGATCTGCTGCCGCAGGATCGGCGTGTAGATGCGGTTGAGGGCGATCGCCAGCATCGCGTCCTCCTTGGGGGGGCGGCCGCTGAAGGTGGTGAAGTAGATCGGATCGCGGCGCTGGGTGATGCACTGGATGCGCACCAACGGCGAGTCCTCCACCCCGCCGTAGAAGCCCATGTGGTCGCCAAACGGGCCATCCGGCAGCATTTCGCCGGGGGTGATCGTGCCCTCCAGCACCAGCTCGCTGTGGCTGGGCACCTCCAGATCCACGCTCTTGCACTTGGCCAGGCGCACCCCTTCGCCGGCATAGAGCCCGGCGAACAGCCATTCGCTCAGCTGCACCGGGATCGGGGTGGCCGCCGCCATCACCAGCAGCGGATGCACCCCAATCGCCACGGCGATCTCCAGGGGCCGGCCCAATTCAGCGGCCTTGCGCAGGTGGCGCGCGCCGCCGCGCACGCTCAACCAGTGCACGGTCATCGTGTTGATCGACTGCTGTTGCAGCCGATAGACCCCCACGTTGGGGGTTCCCGTTTCGGGATCCTTGGTGATCACCAGCCCGAGGGTGATGATCCGCCCCGCATCGCCGGGCCAGGGGCGCAGCAGCGGCAGCGCATCAAGGTTCACGTCCGCTCCGCGGAACACCTGCTGGTGGCAGGGGGGCAGCAGGTCGAGGTCGGGCCGGGCCTTGAGCAGATCGAGCAGCACCGACCCGAAGCGCATGGCCTCCTTGAGCCCCTTGGGGGGCCTGGGCTGTTGCAGCAGCGCCAGCCGCTCCCCGAGCTGCTCGAGCTCTTCGGCACGCTCCATGCCCATGCTCCAGAGCACCCGCTCCACGGTGCCCAGCAGGTTCACCGCCACCGGCATCGAACGGCCGATCACGTTCTCGAACAGCAGCGCCGGCCCGCCGCAGCTCAGCACCCGATCGGCGATCGCCGCCAGCTCCAGATCGGGGTCCACCGGTGCGCTGATCCGCCGCAGCTGACCGCGCTGCTCCAGCAGCTCCAGAAAGCTCCGCAGATCACGCCTGGATCCCATCCTTGCTCCGAAATCCACGCGGGTGGTGCCTACTGTGACGCACCCCCCCAGCCGCTGCGGCCGTGCAGATCTTCTACTTCCACACCTCCGAGTGCGTGCCTGCGGTGAAGCCTGTGGCGGAGGGTGGTCCCGATGCCGCCGTGGTGATCGATGTGCTGCGTGCTACCACCACCATCGCCTGGTCGCTGCAGAACGGCGCCGAGGCGATTCAGGCCTTCGCCGACCTGCCGAGCCTGGAGGCGGCGGCATCCGCCTGGCCCTCCGAGCGGCGGTTGCGGGCCGGCGAACGGGGCGGCAAGCGGGTGGAGGGCTACGACCTGGGCAACTCCCCCCTGGCGGTGACACCGGATGTGGTCGCCGGCAAGCGCATCTTCATGAGCACCACCAATGGCACCCGCTCCCTGGAGGCCGTCAAGGCGGTGCCGCTGCTGCTCACGGCCTGCCTGCCCAACCGCACCGCCGTGGCCCGGCGCCTGATCGAACGTGACTGCCGCCAGGTGTGGATCGTGGGCAGCGGCTGGGAGGGCGACTACTCCCTCGAGGACAGCCTTGCCGCCGGGGCGGTGGTCTCCGCTGCCCTGGAGCTGGCGGTGTCGCCCCATGTGGGCGTGCGCTGCGGCAACGATGAAGCCCTGGCAGCCCTGGCCCTCTGGCAGCAGTGGCACCACGACGCGGAAACCTGCCTGCGGGCCGCCAGCCATGGCCAACGGCTGATCGGCATCGGCAACCACGACGCCGACTTCGCCTGCTGTGCAGCGGTGGATTCGCTGACGCTCGTGCCCACCCAGACCAGCCCCGGTGTTCTGCAGGCCGCCTGAGCGGATTGCACCCCCCCTTACAGTGCCCCAGGCGGCAGAAATCCAGTTTTGACCAGCTTTCTCGCGGCAGCGATCCAGCTCACCAGCACGGCTGATCCCGAGCAGAATTTCACCGCCGCCGAGGAACAGATCGACCTGGCCACCCGCCGCGGAGCCGAGTTGGTGGGGCTGCCGGAGAACTTCGCCTTCATGGGCGACGACGAGCAGCGGCTGGAGCTGGCCCCCTCCCTGGCGGAGCGTGCCCAGCGCTTCCTGGTAACCATGGCCCGCCGCTACCAGGTCACCCTGCTGGGGGGTGGGTATCCCGTGCCCGCCGGTGAGCGCCTCACCAGCAACCGGGCGGAGCTGGTGGGCAAGGACGGCCAGATCCTGGCCCGTTACGACAAGATTCACCTGTTCGACGTCGACCTGCCCGACGGCAACACCTACCGGGAATCGGCCACCGTCAAACCCGGCCAGGATCTGCCGCCGGTGGTGGATGTTCCGGGGCTGTGCCGGGTTGGCCTCTCGATCTGTTACGACGTGCGCTTCCCCGAGCTCTATCGCCATCTGGCGGGCGCCGGAGCCGATGTGCTGTTCATCCCGGCGGCCTTCACGGCCTTCACCGGCAAGGACCACTGGCAGGTGCTGCTGCAGGCCCGTGCCATTGAAAACACCGCCTATGTGGTGGCCCCGGCCCAAACCGGCAGCCATGGCGGCCGTCGCCAGACCCACGGCCATGCCCTGGTAATTGATCCGTGGGGCACGGTGCTTTCCGACGCGGGCAGTGGCCCCGGCCAGGCCGTGGCCCCGGTGGATGTGGCCCACCGTCAACGCATCCAGGCCCAGATGCCCAGCCTGCAGCACCGTCGCCCGGCCCTGTTCTGAGCGGTGAGGCGACCTCTGCCACGGGGCCTTCGGGCGCGTCTGTCCCGGCAGCTCTTGTCCCGTTGGCTTGTGCCGCTGGCCCTACCTCTGACCCTCGCCCTGCCCTTGCTGGCGGCGCTGCCCGCCTGGGCGGCGAGCGCCCTGGCCGCCTGGCGGATCAGCGCTGACGGGGTGCTTGAACTGCGCACCCCGCCGGGTACGAGCCTGCAGGCCTTCTTTGAGGAGGGCCGTTTCGGCCAGGGGCCGCGGATTTGGGTCGACCTGCCCGGCGCGCCCCTGCGCAGCCGCACGGTGGCCGGCAACGGTGTCATCCGCCAGGTGCGCATCGGCCGCCCCAACGACGGCACCACCCGCCTGGTGGTGGAATTCCGGCCCGGCACCCGCCTCGACCCCAGCGACCTGCGGCTGGTGGGCACCAGCACCGAGCGCTGGCAGATGCCCCTCGGACCTGGGGTGGGTCGATTGCTCCCGCTCGGGGAGGGCGACCTGGATGCCCCCACCACCCCCAGCTGGCGCGCCCGCCCAGCCCTTGAGCCCCAGCCCGGTCGCGGCCCTGTGGTCTCGTCCGCCGATCTGCCGGATGTGCCCCGTGGCCGCTACCGGGTGGTGATCGATCCAGGCCATGGCGGCCCCGATCCCGGCGCCGTGGGCATCAATGGCCTGCGCGAAACCGATGTGGTGCTCGATGTGAGCCTGCAGGTGGCCCAGCTGCTCCAGGCCAAGGGGGTCGAGGTGCTGCTCACCCGCACCTCGGAGGTGGATGTGGACCTGCCGCCGCGGGTGGCCCTGGCCAACAACAACCGCGCCGACCTGTTTCTCAGCATCCACGCCAATGCCCTCAGCCTGTCGCGGCCGGATGTGAACGGCATTGAGACCTTCTATTTCCAGGAGGGTCGGGCCCGGCGTCTGGCCGAGGCCGTGCAGGTGCAGATGCTGCGGATCTCCCCCGGCAGTCCAGACCGGGGCACCCGACCGGGGCGTTTCTTTGTGATCCGCCGCACCGTGATGCCCTCCGCCCTGGCGGAGATGGGCTTCGTCACCGGTGAACTCGATTCACCGCGCCTGGCGGATCCGGCCTTCCGTCGCCGCATGGCCGTGGCCATCACCACGGGCCTGCTCAATTACCTGGTGGCCAATCCATGAGCGTGGGCTCCGCCAGCTGTGAGGCCCCGGTTGGCCTGTTTGATTCCGGTGTGGGTGGGCTCAGCGTCTGGCGCCAGCTGGCCCATCACCTGCCCGCCGAATCGCTGCTCTACCTGGCGGATCAAGCCCACGTTCCCTACGGCAACCGCAGCGCCTCCGACATCCAGACCTACTGCCTCGCCATCGCCGACCACCTGGTGCAGGCCGGCTGCAAGGCGATCGTGGTGGCCTGCAACACCGCCTCAGCGGTGGCCCTGCATCCCCTGCGGCAGCGCTTCCCAGGGCTACCGATCCTGGGGCTTGAGCCGGCGGTGAAACCGGCGGTGGCCCTCACCCGCACTGGTGTGGTGGGGGTCATGGCCACACCGGCCACCTTCCAGGGGGAGCTGTATCGCGCCACGGTGGGTCGTTGCGCCGGCGATGTGAAGGTGGTGGAGCAGGTGTGCATCGGCCTGGCCGACCTGGTGGAGCAGGGGCAACTGGAGGGCCCCGAGTGCGATGCCACCCTGCGCCGCTTTCTCGATCCGATGCTGGCCGCCGGCGCCGACACGATCGTGTTGGGTTGCACCCATTACCCCTTCGTGATTGAGGCCATCCGTCGGCTGGTGGGGCCAGGCCTGGCGGTGTTGGATCCGGCCCCCGCCGTGGCCCGTCACCTCGGCCAGGTGCTGCGCGAGCGCGGCCTGCTTCATCCGGGCGACGAGCCCGCTCCGGCGCATGACCTCAGCCGGCATTTCTTCTCCACCAGCGGTGATTCCCTGGCCTTTGACCGAGCCCTGGCCCGCCTGCTGGGGCTTCACTGCTGCAGCCGCTCGCTGCAGTGGTGCCGCTCGCCAGGCGGTGAGCCGGCGCTACGGCCCCTTTGAACCTGCGGCTGGAGGCCTGTGCCCCCTAGGATCGCGGCGCCGCAGGGGGACATGGCCACGGTTGCAGAGCTGCTCCAGCCCGTCGAGGCCGACCTCGAGGCTCTGCTCAGTGACCTGCGCAGCTTGATCGGTGCTGGCCATCCGATTCTCCAAGCTGCTGCAGAGCACCTGTTCAGCGCCGGTGGCAAGCGGCTGCGGCCGGGCATTGTGCTGCTGATCTCCCGGGCCCTCTCCGCCGGCGGTGAGCTGAGCGGCCGGCACCGGCGCCTGGCGGAGATCACCGAGATGATCCACACCGCCTCGCTGGTGCACGACGACGTCGTGGATGAGGCCTCCACCCGCCGCGGCGTCGACACGGTGCACAGCCGTTTCAACCATCGCGTGGCGGTGCTGGCCGGCGACTTCCTGTTCGCCCAGGCCAGCTGGCATCTTGCCAACCTCGATGATCTCGAGGTGGTCAAGCTGCTCTCGCGGGTGATCATGGACCTGGCCGACGGCGAAGTGCGCCAGGGGCTGTTCCGCTACGACACCGGCCAGAGTTTCGAGACCTACCTCGAGAAGAGCTACTGCAAAACCGCCTCATTGATCGCCAACAGTGCCCGCGCCGCCGGGGTGCTGAGCGGTCTGCCGGCCCACCAGCTCGACAGCCTGTATCGCTTCGGCCGGCAGCTGGGGCTGGCCTTCCAGGTGGTGGATGACATCCTCGACTTCACCGCCAGCGATCAGCAGCTGGGCAAACCGGCCGCCAGTGATCTGGCCAGCGGCTATCTCACCGCCCCCGCGCTCTACGCCCTCGAGGAGCGTCCTGCCCTGGCGGGTCTGATCGAGCGGGAGTTCAGCCAGGAGGGTGATCTGCAGCAGGCGCTGGAGCTGGTCCGCGGCAGTGCTGCGATTCAGCGCTCCCGGGCCCTGGCCGAGGGCTTTGCCATCGAAGCCCGTGAGGCACTCAGTTGGCTGCCCCCGTCGGAGAGCCGCAGTGCGCTGCTGGCCCTGCCGGACTACGTGCTCAGCCGTCTGTACTGATCAGTTCAACAGCGCCACCACCTGGTGCAGGTCGCTGAGGAAGGTTTGGATGCCCGGGTAGTCCCGCTCCAGCGCCTCGCGATCCAAGTGAGCGGGCGGCAGCACATGCACGCGGCATCCCGCCGCCAGCGCGGCAGCAGCACCCGCCGGTGAGTCCTCGAACGCCCAGCTGTGGCTGGGCTTCACCCCGAGCCGCGCGGCCGCCAGCAGGAACACATCGGGCGCTGGTTTGCCCCGCTGCAGCTCCGGATCGTCGCCATGCACCCGCACAGCGATTCCGCCGAGCCAGGGGTGCGGACCGGCCTTCAGGTCCACGGCGGAACGGGAGCTGCTGGTGGCCAGGGCCATCGGCACCGCAAGACTCCTGCAGCGTTCCACCAGGGCCTGGGCGCCCGGCATCGGCGGGGCATGGACCAGCAGGGCTTCGGCGATCGGCTGCCGCACCGCCAGCAACTCCTCACGGCTTAGCTCAGGGCCACCGCTGCCGCTGATCCAACCCAGCACGGCATCGGCGCAATCGAGACGGCGCCGTCCGCGCAGGGCCATCAGTTCCGTTGGCGTCAGCGGGCGGCCAAACCGGCTGGCGGCCCGCTGCCAGGCCTCGGCATGCAGGGGTTCGGTGTCGAGCAGGAGCCCGTCAAGGTCGAACAGACAGGCGGCGGGACGGGCCATTCCCCCATCCTGCAGCAGCGTTACAGCCCCGCGGCGGCTTCCCGTGCGTCGTTGCTTTCTCGCTTGAATGGGGCCGCTCCCGCCGCTGCATCCGCCGTCCATGGCTGACGCCCCCACGATCGAGTCGGTCCTGCAGGAGCAGCGCGTGTTTGATCCGCCGGCGCAGCTCGCGGCTTCAGCCCGGATTGGTTCCCTTCAGGCCTACCGCGACCTCTGCGACCAGGCCCGCCGCGATCCCGATGCCTTCTGGGGTCAGCAGGCCCGTGATCACCTGCATTGGTTTGAGCCGTTTCACACGGTGCTCGACTGGAGCAATCCCCCCTTTGCCCGCTGGTTTGAAGGGGGAACCACCAACCTCTCTTACAACTGTCTGGATCGCCACCTCAGCGGTCCCCGCGCCGACAAGACAGCGCTGATCTGGGAAGGGGAGCCTGGCGATGGCCGCCGCTTCACCTACCGCGAGCTGCACGCTGAAGTCTGCAAGGCCGCCAATGCCCTCAAGGCCCTGGGGATTGGCAAGGGTGATCTGGTGGCCCTCTACATGCCGATGGTGCCGGAGGCGGCCATCGCCATGCTGGCCTGCGCCCGCATCGGTGCCCCCCATTCGGTGGTGTTCGGCGGCTTCTCCGCCGATGCCCTGCGTGATCGCCTGATCGATGGTCAGGCCAAGGCGGTGATCACCGCCGACGGTGGCTTCCGCAAGGACAAGCCCGTGCCGCTCAAGCCGGCCGTGGATGAGGCCCTCGGTAGCAACGGCGGCGCCCCCAGCGTGGAGCATGTGCTGGTGGTGCAGCGCATCCAATCCGACTGCCCCATGGCCTCCGGCCGCGATCACTGGTGGCACGAGCTGGTGGATGCCCAGAGCAGCGACTGCCCGGCGGAGCCGATGGCCAGTGAGGACCGGTTGTTCGTGCTCTACACCTCCGGCTCCACCGGCAAGCCCAAGGGGGTGGTGCACACCACCGCTGGCTACAACCTCTGGGCCCATCTCACCTTCCAGTGGATCTTCGACATCCGCGAGGACGACATCCACTGGTGCACCGCCGATGTGGGCTGGATCACCGGCCACAGCTACATCGTCTACGGGCCGTTGTCGAACGGCGCCACCACGGTGATGTACGAGGGTGCACCGCGCCCCAGCAAGCCCGGTGCTTTTTGGGAGGTGATCGAGAAGCACCGCTGCACGATTTTCTACACCGCCCCCACGGCGATCCGCGCCTTCATGAAGAGTGGCCGTGAGGTGCCCGACCAGTACGACATGGGCTCGCTGCGGATCCTCGGCACCGTTGGCGAACCGATCAATCCCGAGGCCTGGATGTGGTATCGCGATGTGATCGGAGGCGATCGCTGTCCGATCGTTGACACCTGGTGGCAGACCGAAACCGGCGGTGTGATGATCAGCCCCCTGCCTGGGGCGACGCCCACCAAGCCTGGATCGGCGACGCTGCCCTTGCCGGGGATTGAGGCCGACATCGTCGACCACGACGGCCACTCCCAGCCCACCGACCAGGGGGGCTATCTGACGATCCGTCGCCCCTGGCCCGGGATGATGCGCACGGTCCACGGCGATCCGGATCGCTTCCGCAAGAGCTATTGGGAGGAGATCCGACCCGCCGATGGTTCGCACATCTACTTCGCAGGAGATGGCGCACGCCGGGACGGCGATGGGTACTTCTGGGTGATGGGGCGGGTCGACGACGTGATCAACGTCAGCGGCCATCGCCTTGGCACGATGGAGATCGAGAGTGCTCTGGTGAGCCATCCGGCCGTGGCGGAGGCCGCCGTGGTGGGCCGCCCCGACGACCTCAAGGGGGAGGGCATCGTGGCCTTCGTGACCCTGGAGGCCGGCCGCAACGGCGATGACGCCCTGATCGCCGAGCTGCGCGGCCATGTGGGCAAGGAAATCGGACCGATTGCCCGCCCGGACGTGATCAAGTTCAGCGACGCCCTGCCCAAGACCCGCAGCGGAAAGATCATGCGGCGCATCCTGCGGGCCCTGGCGGCGGGTCAGGAGGTGAGTGGTGACACCTCAACCCTGGAGGATCGCTCCGTGCTCGATGCCCTGCGGGTCTGAGCGCCACCACCCCACGATCCGCTCCACCAGCCGCTCGATCTGCCGTTGACGCGATGGGTCGTCAGCCCAGCTGCCCAGCAGGTTCTGGCGCAGCCCGGCGCTGGCGGGGGTGAGGTGATCCCCGGGCAGCTCCACCAGGCTGGAGCGATCCCCCGGCCGTTGTTGCAGCACCGCCAGCAGCCGCTGGCTCTGATCGATGCCGTCGCGCTGGAAACGCACCAGCAGGTTGCGCGGCTGGCGATAGTCGCGGGCCACCAGCGCCAGGGTCTGCTCCGGCGAGGGGCTGAACTCACTGCTGATCCCCAACCGTGGGCCCAGATCGGCCAGCAGGGGAACGCTGCGTTCCGCCGAGAAGTTGTTGAAGCTCAGGGCGGCCAGGCCCGAGCAGCCGCGGCCGTTGTCCGGCGCCAGCAGATGCAGCTTGCAACCAAGGCTGTGGCCCAGCCGCAACACCGGCAGGCCACTGCGCGCCGCCCTGAAGGCCTTCCAGGCCTCATTCGCCTGGGCCTGATGGTCGAAGCCGGGCACGTAGCTCCAGGCCTGAATGGCCAGCCCTTGCCGGGCCAGGGCCTCCAGCAAGCGCCGGTAACTGAGCTGGGGGGTGGCCGCCAGGTAGCTGCCACCGATGCACTCCACCAGCCCATCGGCTCCCGGTGGATCCAGGCACCAGAGGCTGCCCCGCTGGCGCCATTTCATCGGGTCTGGAGGGCCTGCAGAGCCGCCACGGCCTCGCGGCGATGGGCCGGCCCATCCAGCAGGTTGTTGAACACATGCCGGATCACCCCCTCACCATCCACCACATAGGTGACCCGGCCCGGCAGCAACCCGAGCACCGCTGGCACGCCCAGGGCCTTGCGCAGCTGATTGCCCCGGTCCACCAGCAGGGGGTAGGGCAGGTTGTGGCGTTGGGCGAAGCGCTGGTGGCTGGCGGCGTCATCCCCGCTCACCCCCCACACCTCAGCCCCCAGGGCCTGCAGATCGGCGTAGCTGTCGCGGAAGGCGCAGGCCTCCATCGTGCAGCCGGGGGTGTCGTCCTTGGGGTAGAAGAAGAGCACCAGAGCCTTGCCCGCCAGCTGGTCGCTGCGGCGCTCGACGCCGTTTTGATCAAGCAGGGCGATCGGCGGCAGGCGATCGCCGATCGTGAGGGGCTGGGCCACGGGCTGGCAAGGCGGATGGGCGAACCCTAGGCAGCCCCGGCGGTGGCTGAGATCATGGGGCCAGCGCTCAGCAGGCCGATGGCACAGGAGGTCGATCCATCCACGGGGGCGGACGGTTGGGAGCAGGCCGACCTGCTCAGCTTTGCGGCCGCCCCATCGGCGGCTCCGCTCGCCCCAGAGCCTCCCACTGAGTCGCCCACTGAGTCGCCCACTGAGCCGGCAACCGGCTGTCCCCAGCGCCTGCTGATCCTCGACACCGAAACCACAGGCCTCGATCCGGAGCAGCACCGCTGCATCGAGGTGGGTGCGGTGCTGTTCGACGTGCCCCACCGCGCCGTCCTCAGCCAGATCTCCTTCCTGTTGCCCTGTGATCGCAATGGGGCCGAGCCGGTCAACGGCATTGCGCCGGCGGTGACTCAGCTGCCACAGCCCTGGCGGAGCGCCCTGGCGTGCTTCGCGGCCATGCTGGATGCCGCTGAGTTGGTGGTGGCCCATCACGCCGCCTTCGATCGCCAGTGGTTCGGCCGGGGGGAGCTACCCCCCATCGACAAGCCCTGGCTCTGCAGCATGGACGACCTGCGCTGGCCGCCCGAGCGACAGCTGCGGTCCAGGCCCTCGGTGCGCGACCTGGCCCTGGCCTACGGCGTGCCCGTCTGGGCGGCCCATCGGGCCCTCACCGACTGCATCTACCTCGCCCAGGTGTTCGAACGCTGTCCGGAGCTGGAAACCCTGCTGCTCCAGGGCCTGGAGCCCCGCCGGCTCTACCGAGCCCGCCTCTCCTACGACGAGCGTCACCGGGCCCGGGAGGCCGGTTTCCGTTGGAATGAGCCGGTTAGCGGTGCTTGGAGCCGCCGTCTTTCGGAGCGGGAAGCGGCATCGCTCGGCTTCCCGGTGGTGCCGGTGGACGAGCTGCAGGAGCGACGCAGCGCCTGATTTGCTTCAGCAACAGGAAGCCCATCGGTCGCTTTGTGGATGCCACCCTCCCAGGCTTCATCCTGGGCGTGTTCCCCGCATGGGGGCGGCCATGGCATCCATAGCCCGCGGGCACCCCGGCAAGCCCCCCTGCCTGCAGAGCCGTGTGCAGCGCTGGCAGGACAGCCGCACCTGGGCCCGCCTGATCCGGGAGGCCGAAGCGCTCTGGCATGTGGATGTGCGCGACCTGCGTCGTCTCGGGGCCCTGGAGCTCTCCCAGCTGCTGGAGGAGGTGCCGCCCCCCCTGCGCCCCCGGGTCAACCGTTGGTTGGCCCGCTACCGGGTTCACACCCGCCTGCATTGACCGAATCGCCGCGGTTTGGGCAGAAAAAAACCACCCCGAGGGGTGGCATCAGATCCGGTACCGGTGAATGAATCGGAGCGGCGGGATTTGAACCCACGACCCCCACTACCCCAAAGTGGTGCGCTACCAAGCTGCGCTACGCCCCGGCGAGAACGAAGTTATCACAGCGTCTTTGCTCGCGCTGCCTTGATTCTGCGCAGCAGCCGGCGGCTCAGTTGATCGCGGTTGAGACCCCCATACCCCCACAGCCGCAGCTGTCGGGCAAGCTGGCGCAGCTCCCGCAGTGGCATCGCCGCCAGGCGCAATTCCGGCACCCGCCGCCAGGCGCTGCCGGTGAGTGGCAGATCACTGCCCTCACGGCCCTGTCGCAATCCGGCCAGGGCACTGCCAGCCATCCATTCGGGCACGAGCACGAACAGCACCGCCAGCAGTCCGTAGAGCTCCACCAAACCCTTCGGCAGTGGATGCAGCTGGCGTTGCGGCTTGAAATCCACTGGTCAGGCGGCTGAGGCTGGGCCTGCCGCATTGTCCCGCAGCAGCGTTCAGATCACACTGGATTGGGACGGTTTCACCGGACTGCCTGGTTGCAGCGGTGCTGAAGGCCCGTTGCGCCACTGCATCGCTGGCGGCTGCGGCGGGCTCAGCCGCACGAACCAGAACACCAGCGCAAACACCAGCCCAAGGGTGGCCAGCATGCCCACGATCACGGTGCGGTCGGGCAGGGGATTCATGCCTGGTCGGTGCGGCTGCACTGAAGTTTGTGGCGATCCTGCTCGAGGCTGAGGCTGTCGCCCCAGAGCACCATCAACATCGGACCGTTGCGGTAACGCAGGCCGGGCTCATCGCTGGATTCACGGAACAGCGTGAAGCTGTTGCGACCACTGATCAACGCCGCCTGGGAGGCATTGCGCTCCACCACCAGGGTTCCCTGCTCACCGCAGAGGTAGCGCTCGTGGATGTCGTAGTCCTCCCACCAGGGGCTGCTCATCGCCAGCAGGGGGGGGAGCAGCAGGGCCGACATCATGGCCGGATCGGACTGTTGTCACCGCGCAGGACGCAATGGTCGATCGTCCAGTCGTAGTGGCTCCAGACCGACGCCGGCAGTTTGAAGCTCGAGCCCGGCACCTGATCCAGCAGCACGCCGCTGGGGCGCGCCGAGCAGTAGGGCCGGCTGCCGGGGCGCGCCAGGTATTGCTGGTGATACGTCTCCGCGAAATAGAACGGCTTGCCCTGGCTGATCTCGGTGGTGATCGCCCCGCGGCCGGCATCGCTCAGCCGCCGTTGGTAGCGCTCCTTCGAGGCCTGGGCGACCGCCAGCAGGGCCGGCTCCGGCACGTAGATGGCCGAGCGGTACTGCGTACCGGTGTCATGGCCCTGGGCCATTCCCTGGGTGGGGTCGTGGCACTCCCAGAACAGCTTGAGCAGATCGCTGAAATCGACGGCGTTCACATCCCAGACCACCCGCACCACTTCGGTGTGACCGGTTCGGCCTGAGCACACCTCCTCGTAGGTGGGGTTCGGGGTGTAGCCCCCGGCATAGCCCACGGCGGTGGTGACCACCCCGGGGAGGCGCCAGAACCCCTTCTCCGCACCCCAGAAACATCCGCACCCGAACAGGGCCTCCTGCTGGCTGGTGCTCAGTGGGGCCTTGAGGGCAGTGCCGAGCACCCAATGCCGATCAGCGGTGGCCAGGGGTTCGGCCCGACCAGGCAGGGCGGCCTCGGCTGTCACCAGCTGTGCCTTGCTGGAACCCATTCCCGTGAACAATCCGAACACCACTGACCGGTTGATTGGGCATCGAGCCTAAGCAGATCAGCCCTCTGACGACCTCGGCTCCAGGGCGATGTGATTCAGCAGCGTGGTGGTGAAGGCGAACAGCAGGAAGGGCAGTGACAGCACCAGGATCAGCCCCACCCCCACCAGGGCGAACAGGGGTTTGCTGGCCCCCATCAGGGCCAGGCCCGCCGCCAGGCTCACGAAGATCACCAGCATCCAGATCAGGATCTGGCCGTAGATGTCACCGAAGGTGAGGGTGCAACGCAGGCGGTAGGGCACACCGGTGGTCATGGCAGCGGCGCGGGCGACCTGCCCAGCTAAGCCACGGTTGCCCCCCTTGTCTGCCCTGCGGCACAGAGTGTGATGGCGGCCTGATGGCTCAGGCGGCTCGGCTGAGCTGCTGCTCGGCCTGTTCGCGCTCCCACAGGCGTCTGTAGGTGCCGCTGCGCTGGAGCAGCTCGTTGTGGTGACCCTGCTGCACCAGTCGGCCACCATCGAGCACCAGGATGCGGTCGCAGGCCGCCGCCGCGGAGAGCTGGTGGCTGATCATCAGCACGGTGCGCTGCCGCTGCTGCCGCACCGCCTCGAGGATCGCCGCCGCCGTGTTGTTGTCCACGCTGGCGAGGGCGTCGTCCAGCACCAGCAGGGGAGCGTCCACCAGCAGGGCCCGCCCCAGCGCCGTGCGCTGGCGTTGCCCGCCGCTGAGGGTGATGCCCCGTTCCCCCACCAGGGTTCCGTAGCCGTCGGGGAAGCCGCGGATATCCCCCTCCAGTCGCGCCTGCACGGCCGCCTGCTCCACCGCCGTCTGGTCGGCCTCTGGCCGTCCGTAGCGCAGGTTGTCCGCCAGGCTGGCCGTGAACAGGAATCCCTCCTGGGGCACCAGTGCCACCTGGCGCCGCAGCTGCTCCAGATCCACGCTGGTGATGTCGGCCCCGTTGAGCCACAGCTGGCCGGCGGGCACCTCGAGCATGCGGCCGATGGCGCGCGCCAGGCTGGTCTTGCCGCATCCCACGGGGCCCACCACCGCCACGAGTTCTCCCGGCTGCAGGCTGAAACTCACCCCATCGAGGGCCCAGCGCTCCGCCCCCGGGTAGCGGATCGTCAGGCCACGGGCCTCCAAGGCGGCCCCGCGGCCCGGCGGTTGGGGCGAAAACGGCTTGGGCGACGCAGGCGATTGAATCAACGGTTGCCGCTGCAGCAGCTGCTCCACCCGCTCCAGGCTCACCTGGCCGGTCTGGAAGCTGTTGAGCGTGAACCCCAGCAGGGCGGTGGGGAACACCAACCGTTCCACAAACAGGATCAGGGCCACCAGGTCGCCGATTGAGAGCCGGCCGCTCTCCAGCTGGCCGCTGCCCAGGGCCAGCAGCAGCAGCAGGCTCACCGACGAGATTCCCTCCAGCAGCGGAAACAGGGTGCTGCGGGTGCGGGCCAGCTGCAGGGCATCGTCGCGGTAGCGGCGGTTGCGCTCCGCGAAGGCCCGCCGTTCGGTGACCTCCTGGCCGTAGATCTTGATGGCGCTGATGCCGGAGAGGTCTTCTTGGATCAGGTCGCTCAGCTGGGCCAGGGCCTCCTGCTGGCGCCGCTGTTGCCGCATCATCCGCCCACCGAACAGGCGCACCACCGCCAACATCAGCGGGTAGAGCCCCACCGCCGCCAGGCTCAGCCAGGGATCGATCGCCAGCATCGCCGGCAGGGTGAGGGCATAGGCCAGGGCCGTGTTCGTGAGGCTGAGCACGGCGAAGCCCAGCAGGCGGCGCACGTTCTCCACATCGCTGGTGGCGCGGCTGATCACCTCGCCGCTGCCGGTGCTTTGCACCCAGCCCGGCTCCTGGCGCAGCATGTGCTCAAAGATCTGTTGCTTGAGGTCGGCCTCCACCTGGCGGCCCACCCCGAACACCAGCAGCCGCGACAGCAGCCGCACGCCGCCCATCAGCGTGGCCAGGCCGACGATCAGCAGGGCTTCCCGCAGCACGTCATTGAACGTGAAGCCGTCCTGCAGGTCGTCGATCACCCCCCGCACCAGCAGCGGGATGCTGACGCTCAACAGGTTGACCACCACCAGAGCGGCGACCCCCAGCAGCACCGTGCGGCGATGGGGGCGCAGGTAGCGCCCGATCAGGCCGAAGCGGATCGCGGCCATGGAGCTCAGCAGATTCCTGCCAACCTAGGCAGCCGAAACGGCCACCCCATGGACCAGCCGGTGCAGTCGCATCCCCTGTATGCCAGCGACCGGGAGCTGGTGGATCAGCTGTTGGCCACGGAGGTCCCCCAGGACGCGCAGCTGGTGGACCTGGGGCGCCTGCTGATGCGCTACGGGGGCTTTCCCGGTGCCCTGGATCTGCAGGACGATCTCGACAAGACCCTGCGCCTCTGGGGCCTGAGTCGAGAGCAGCTCCATCAGCGCTGCCGTGCCATCTGGGCCGCCGGTTACCGTCCCGGGGCGCGCGCTGAGGAGCAGGCCGTGGGATCGGGCTTTGACACCTCCGACCAGGACAGTGCCTGACGGTTCGGCTGTCCATTGGCAGCCATTCCCCATCGTCCCTGATCCCCTTCGCCCCACCCCGCGTTCCATGGCCACCGCCACCCCCTGGCCCGCCCTGCTGGAGCAGCTGCTGCAGGGGCGGTGCCTGCAGGCCCCCCAGGCCACTGCCCTGATGGAGGCATGGCTGGCCCAGCAGCTGGAGCCGGTTCAGACCGGGGCCCTGCTGGCAGCCCTGCGGGCCAAGGGGGTCAATGGCGAGGAGCTGGCGGCCATGGCAGCGGTGCTGCGCCAGGCCTGTCCGCTGCCCTGCGAACGTCCGGCCTTGCCGCTGGTGGACACCTGCGGCACCGGGGGTGACGGGGCCAACACCTTCAACATCTCCACCGCCGTGGCCTTCGTGGCCGCCGCCTGCGGCGCCCATGTGGCCAAGCACGGCAACCGCAGTGCCAGTGGCAAGGTGGGGTCCGCCGATGTGCTCGAAGCGGTGGGCCTCAACCTGGCGGCCCCCGCCGATCGGGTGGTGGCGGCCCTGCCGGCGGCCGGCGTGACCTTTCTGTTCGCCCCCGGCTGGCATCCGGCCCTGGTGGCACTGGCGCCGCTGCGGCGCAGCCTGGGGGTGCGCACCGTCTTCAACCTGCTGGGCCCCCTGGTGAACCCCCTGCGCCCCGACTTCCAGGTGCTGGGGGTTGGGGCGGCGGATCTGCTCGATCCGATGGCCGATGCCCTGGCGCGCCTCGGTTTGCAGCGGGCCGTGGTGGTTCACGGCCACGGCGGCCTCGATGAGGCCTCGCTCTCGGGGCCCAGCCAGTTGCGCCTGGTGGAGGCCGGGCAGGTGAGCAGCGCTGAGCTCGACCCCACCAGCCTCGGGCTCACCCCGGTGGGACTTGAGCAGTTGGCGGGGGGCGATCTGGAGTGCAACCGCACCATCCTCGAGGCGGTGCTCCAGGGGGGCGGCAGCGAGGCCCAGCGGCAGGTGGTGGCCCTCAATGCTGCCCTGGTGCTCTGGGCCGCCGGCCGCAGCGACAGCGTCGCGGCGGCGGTGCCCATGGCCCTTGATGCCATGGCCGCCGGCGGTCCCTGGCGCGCGCTGCAGCGGTTGCGGGAGGCCCTTGCTTAGCCCCCGTGGCTGAACCGTTGCAGGGGATGATGGGGCCATGACGAGTGCCCCCAC